>Ga0169931_10002938_pt1 | contig 27436 bp, 31 predicted proteins | sample Kivu_15m_20L_FD_129675 | JGI IMG/M metagenome (GOLD analysis project Ga0169931, IMG submission 129675) | Freshwater microbial communities from Lake Kivu, Western Province, Rwanda to study Microbial Dark Matter (Phase II) - Kivu_15m_20L... | ecosystem: Environmental > Aquatic > Freshwater > Lake...
AGCCGGTCCACGAGCACGACCGTCCTGAGCGCCTCGACCTGGTCGGTGAGGGTGCGCACGTCAGCGAAGTGCGCCGCCGTCACCCCATCGAGGACGGCAGAATACCGCGACGGGTGCACTCGCCCCAGATGTCGCTGGAGATCACGCCAGTCATCCAGCGTCGCGCCGACCTGCTGCCGGGCACTCGCGAGCAAGGCAGCGCCGTCCCACGGCGCGGGAGCCTGGGGTGCACCGCGATGCCGGTAGTCGTCGCCATCGATGCGCAGGACATCGAAGTGAGCGGACAGCCCCTGGATCTCACGGAGGAAGTCCTCCGCGGCGAATCTCTCCTCGCCGAGGCGCTCGGGGAGGGTGTTCGACGTGGCGGCCAGTCGCACCCCCGCCGCGACGAGGTTGCCCAGGAGCGTGGACATGAGCACCGTGTCCCCGGGGTCGTCGAGCTCGAACTCGTCGATGCAGACCAGTCGATACGTCGACAGGCTTGCCTGTGCCTCAGCGAAGCCCAATGCTCCGACCAGGTTCGTGTATTCCACGAATGTGCCGTAGGCCCGCGGCCCGGGCGCGACGTGCCACAGCGATGCCAGGAGGTGGGTCTTGCCTACGCCGAACCCGCCATCGAGGTAGACCCCCGACCTCTCCTCCGGAGGTGCGGAGCGTCGCCGCCACCGTCGACCCGGACGGTCAGCCAGGCGCCCGGCAAAGGCCTGGAGCGCCGCCACCGCGGCGGCCTGGCTGGGCTGAGCCGGATCCGGCTCGTAGGAGGCGAAGCTCACGGAGGCGAAGTGCGGTGGCGGCACGAGGTCAGCGAGCAAGCGTTCCGGCGACACCTGAGGGTCTCGGTCCACGAGGCGTCCGGGCACGTGCCGGATGCTACGCGCCGATGCCTCGAGGCGCCGTGCCACCATCGCCGCATGGCGAAGGCATCGCTCGTGGGCTTCGACGGCTGGGACCTACCCGTCGCCCCGCCCGTGAGCCCGATGCTCGCGGCCCCGGCAGGCGATGCACTGCCGGAGCGCGACGACCTCGCCTTCGAGCCCAAGTGGGACGGCTTCCGCATGCTGGCCTTCCGCAGTGGAGAGCGCATCCTGCTTCAGGGCAGGAGCGGTGACGACCTGTCCTATGCCTTCCCCGAGGTCACGTCCGCGCTCCAGGGCGTCCTCCCCGATCGCGTCGTCCTCGACGGCGAGGCCATCGTGATCCAGGACGACACCGTGGACTTCACGGCCCTGGGGACACGCCTGCGGCCGCGCACCGACTCCGCGACCATCGACCGCCTCGCGCGTGAGCTCCCGGCGGCCTACGTGGCCTTCGACCTGCTGGCACTGGGCGGGGCCTCGCTGCTGGACGACACCTACCTGCGTCGGCGCGAACACCTGGAGGGCGTCGGGGCGCGATCCGAAGCGTTCTTCGTCACTCCGATGACACAGGATCGCACCGTGGCGACCACCTGGTTCCATGAGTTTGAGGGGGGCGGTCTCGACGGTCTCATCGCCAAGCCGATAGGCGCGGCGTACTCCCCCGGCAAGCGCACCCTGCTCAAGATCAAGCATCGGCGCACACTCGACGCGGTCGTCGCCGGCTGGCGCGGCCACGCCAAGGACCCCGAGGAAGTCGGATCTCTGCTCCTCGGCCTCTACGACGCGCAGGGCCTCCTGCACCATGTCGGGTCGGCCTCGGGACTGAGCGCTCCGCGCCGACGCGAGCTCACCGCGCATATCGCTGCATATGCGCTGCCCCCGGATGCGGCACACCCGTGGGTCGAGCCTGCGCAGGGAGTACGCCGCCCCGGTGAGGCGAACCGGTGGAACCGCGGGCGCGACCACACCTGGCACCCCCTCGCGCCGGCACTGGTGGCCGAGGTGTCCTATGACCAGTTCGAGGGGCAGCGACTGCGCCACGTCGCGACCTGGCTGCGGTGGCGCCCCGACCGCGCCCCGGACTCATGCACCTACGCCCAGGTTGCTGCGCCCGCGCCGGTGGACATCGCGGCCCTGCTGGGCTGAAGGCGCACCGGGGAATCCCCGGGATTTCCTGGGCAGGTCCCCTGGATTGTCAGGATCGTGTGAGGAAGTCCTGGGAAGCTCCCCGCGATCGCGCATCAGCCGGCTGGGCCGTGCGAGCGTTGCTCCACAGATGCGATCCGCGCATCGCGGACGAGGGAGACGACATGGCCACGAGACGCACACTGGCCGCCACGGCAGCCGCACTTCTCATCGGCACGGGAGTTGCCGCCGGTGGCGCCACTGTCGCCCAGGCCCGTGAGGGACACGCACCCGGTCACGGAGCCCAGGCGCCCGGTCACGCATTCGGCCACAAGCTCGGTCTGGGGCAGGTCAAGGACCGCTGGCTCGACAGCCGCGTCGACCGCGCCGATGCGCAGGAGGCTCGCGCTGCGCTCCGCGCCGCCCTGGAGTCCGCCCGCACGACCTTCCACGATGCCGTTGATGCTGCGGGAAGCGACAAGGCAGCACGTGAAGCTGCCCGCGTTGCATTTGCCGACGCGGTCCTCACGGCCGTACTCGCGTTCGATGCCGCGACGCTTCCCGCCGACCAACTCGACGCGGTGACGGCGTACCGAGTCGCCATGGCCGACGCCATCGAGTCGCTGCGTGCGACCGTCGCGACGGCGCATGCCGACTTCAAGGCCGCGACAGCCGAAGCCCAGGCCGCTCTCAAGGCAGCCATGGCCTCCGCGACTACTCGCGAGGAGCGCCGCGACGCCTGGGCGGCGTACCGCGAGGCCATTGAGCCGGCACGGGAGGCTCAGCGCAGTGCCCTGCGCGGCGCCACCGAGACCTTCCAGAACTCGGTCGACGCTGCTCGGGATGCTCTCGAGGCCGCCCTTCCGCAGTCCTAGGGCCCGCGGCCCACGAGCTGCGTTCCCCCAGTCGGGACGGGCTCGTGGGTGCTCCCTCTTGCCGCGTGGCACGATGCCCTGACCACTCACGGGAGGGCGCGCCATGGAGTTCTACGGCCACATCATCGCGGGCGAGGAAGTGCCCTCACTCGATGGCGCGACGATGCCCGACATCGACCCCTACACGCGCCAACCCTGGGCGACCATCGCGTGCGGGGGCAAGGCTGACGCTGACCGGGCCATTGCCGCGGCGAGAGAGGCCTTCGACTCCGGTCCCTGGCCGCGGATGGGCTACGAGAAGCGCCAGCAGCTCATGCACCGCCTTGCTGACCTCATGGAGGAGCACGCCGAGGAATTGGCGATGGCGGACACCCGCGATATGGGCAAGCCCATCACCCAGTCACGTCACGACGTCGCGCGCTCGGTCCTCAACGTCCGCTTCTTCGCCGACCACGCGCGCATGTCGACCGCCGAGACGCTGCCCATGGACACCGGGCATCACGCCTACACACGATGGGAGCCCGTCGGCGTGGTCGCCGCCATATCCCCGTGGAATTTCCCGCTCATGCTCGGGACCTGGAAGGTCATGCCCGCGCTCGCCTGGGGCAACACGGTCGTGTGGAAGCCGGCCGAGGACACGCCCGTCTCCGCGACCATCATGGGGCGCCTGGCTATCCAAGCGGGGTTCCCTCCCGGCGTGCTCAACGTCGTGCACGGCTACGGACCCGACTCCGCGGGGTCGGCGCTCACCGAGAGCCCCGACGTCGATCGCATCACCTTCACGGGTGAGTCGGGCACGGGCAAGATCATTAGCGGCGTCGCAGCGCGCAACCTCACCCCCGTGAGCCTTGAGCTAGGCGGCAAGGGCGCCAACATCGTCTTCGACGATGCCGAACTCGACAACGCGGTGCACTGGGCGGTCGAGGCGATCTTCCGCAATGCGGGCCAGGTGTGCCTGGCGGGCTCCCGCCTGTACGTCCAGCGGGGCATCTACGAGGAGTTCCTCGTGCGCTACAAGGCCGCCGCGGAGGCGCTGGCCATGGGCGACCCCAAGGACCCGGCCACGCAGTTCTCGGCCGCACTGGCCAGCCAGGAGCACTTCACCAAGGTGCAGGGCTACCTCGATGCCGAGGCGCTCGGGGGCGGCCGCGTGCTCACCGGTGGCGTGGGCGAGGGCTGGAGTGTGAAGCCCACGATCATCACCGATGCGCCCGCGGATGCACGCGTGGTCAAGGAGGAGATCTTCGGCCCCGTCACGGTGGCAACCCCCTTCGACACGGAGGAGGAGGCCATCGCTCTCGCCAACGACACGCGCTACGGACTCAATGCCATGATCTTCACGGAGAATCTCTCCCGCGCCCATCGTGTCGCGGCCCAGCTGAACGCCGGCACCGTCTGGGTCAACTGCTTCTTCATCCGCGACCTGCGCCTGCCCTTCGGCGGTTTCGGTGAATCAGGTGTGGGGCGCGAAGGCGGCAACTTCAGCCGCGAATTCATGACCGAGCCCAAGGCCGTGGTCATGCAGATCGATCCGGCGTAGAGACCTAGGGCCACCACGGGAGGGCCCTAGGCTGCACCCGTGAGCCATCCCCTCGATCCGCTGTCGGCCGACGAGCTCGAGAACGTGTGCGAGTCGTTGCGCAACGCGGGTCTCCTCCAAGGCGCGCGGCTTCTGTCGATGCTCCAACTCGAGGAGCCGACCAAGGCCGCCCTTCGCGTTTGGCGGCCGGGCGATCCCCTCGCGCGCATGGCTCGGGCGACTCTCTGGGATGGCACCGAGCAACTCGTGCGCATCGCCCTGGTCGAGGTCGGCGGCGGGGTCCGCGACGTGCGAGACGCACCGGGTGTCTTCCCCTCCGTGCTCGCCTTGGACTGCGACCGGGCGAGAGAAGCCGTGCGCCGCGATGAGCGGCTTATCGCGGCACTCGCCCGGCGCGGCATCACCGACATCGACCTGGTGCACATCGAGGCCTGGTCATTCGGGTCGGCGGTGCCCACGGGCATCGATGCCGAGCGCCGCCTGGTGTGGACCCCGATGTGGCTGCGCCCGGAGCCCGATTCCAACGTCTATGCACACCCGATCGAGGGCCTACGCACCATCGTCGACCTCGACTCCTGCGAGGTGCTGCTCGTCGAGGATGACGGCGACTCCCCGCCCATCCCCATGACACCGGGTCCCTACCGGGCCGACCAGACCCGCGCGGAGGTGCGTTTGCGCGACCTCGCCATCGTGCAGGCCGATGGCCCGTCCTTCTCCGTCGATGGATGGGCGGTGTCGTGGGAGCGCTGGCGATTGCGCATCGGCTTCGACCAACGCGAGGGTCTCGTCCTCCACGATGTGCGCTTCGTCGACGACGGCCGCGAGCGCCAGATCGCTCACCGCATGTCGATCGCCGAGCTGGTGATTCCCTACGGTGATCGCGCACCTGGCGCGCAGCGCAAGCAGGCCTTCGACACCGGAGAATTCAGCCTCGGCAATTTCACCAACTCCCTAGCCCTGGGCTGCGACTGCCTCGGCGAAATCGTCTATCTCGACGTGGCGGTGGCCGATGCTCTCGGCAACGTCCAGGTGATCCCCCAGGCGATCTGCATGCACGAGGAGGACCACGGAATCCTGTGGAAGCACACCGACCAGACCGGTCATGTCGAGGTCCGGCGCTCACGTCGATTCGTCGTGTCGTCGATCGTCACCGTCAACAACTACGAGTACGGCTACTTCTGGTACCTCTACCAGGACGGCTCCATCGAGTTTGAGGCCAAGCTCACCGGGATCGTGCTGACCACCGCCGGAGTCCCCGGCGCCCCCTCGCCGTCAGCCACCGAGATCGAGCCCGGACTGCTCGCGCCCTACCACCAGCACATCTTCTGCGCGCGCCTCGATCTCGACATCGACGGCGGGCCCAACTCGCTGCTCGAGGTGGAGTCCGAGCCGCTCCCCGCCGGGCCGCTCAACCCCGAGGGCTCCTCCTACACGACACGCCAGACCGTGCTGGCCCGTGAGTCGGACGCCCAGCGGGAGGTCAACCCCTTCACCAGCCGCTACTGGACAGTGGTCAACGCCGATCCCCGCGGTCACCTCGGTGGTCCCGTCGCCTACAAGCTCGTGCCCGGCGCCGTCACCTGGCCGATGGCTTCACCCGATTCCGTGATCGGTCGACGCGCGGCGTTCATGTATCACCACCTCTGGGCCACGCCGAACCACAGAGATGAGCGGTATCCCGCGGGAGAGTTCCCCTACCAGCACCCGGGAGGGGCGGGCCTGCCGGAGTGGACAGCGGCGGACCGCTCTCTCGAGGATGTCGACCTGGTCCTGTGGCATGTGTTCGGCACCAATCACATCCCGCGCTCGGAGGACTGGCCGGTGATGTCCGTGGAGCGCACCGGCTTCATGCTCAAGCCGGTGGGCTTCTTCCGACGCAATCCCGGCATCGACGTCGCTCCGCCCAGCGGCCACTGCCACTGACGTGCCCTAGCCGGCCAGACGATGAAACTCCTCGGCGGCCTCCTGGGCGACCGCATCATCGTCGAGTCCATCGACGCAGCCCGCGGCGCCGATCGCCCCGACCACGGTGGAACCGAACAGCGACCGGGGGATAAAGGGAAGTTGGCTGTTGTCCTGGTGGCCCTGCTGGATCGTGGCGAACGCGTCGCGAGTCGAAGTGCGCAAGTTGAGCGCGGTCCACGCCTTCTGGATGGCACCCTCCACGAATCGCTCGGTCGCGCCGTCGGTGCGCAGCAGCAACAGCAGAAGGCCCGCCCGGTCCACAACAGCCACGGCCACATCGCAGTTGCGTCCGCGACCCGCGCGGACACCCGCCTGGGCGACGCCCAGGGCCGCTTCTGCGCTGATGGATGTCGTGGTCACCAACGCGGGCGATTGGGCGGAATTCGGCGCAACGGCGTCGGTCATGGGATCCCTTCCTCCGTGGCCAGGCGCGGCCAACGCCCGACAAGTCTCTTCGGCGCGGAGATGTCCTGCGAGTCGATCCTAGGGCGTCCGTATGCAGCGACCGTGGGTCGTCCCCCTGTCGCCGGCGACATCAACGCGGATGCGTCTCCCGCGCCCGGCGGCTCGGCTGCACCCGGGGAGGCTCCCCCGGCATCTTGGGATAGTCCGGCGGAAAGGGCATCTCGCCCAGCCCTCGCTCCTCGATGTCCTCGCGCCACAGGTCCAGCAGGGGCCCGATGTCCCAGCGCCGCCGGCCAAGGGACGCCCAGGCATTGCCATGCGCGGCGAGGTGTCCGGGCACGGTGTGCAGCGTGAAGTCGGCGGGGTTGATGGCCTCGACATCTGACCATTCCAGGGGCATGGACACGGGCGCACCGGGGCGCGCACGCACCGACCACGCCGAGGCCATCGTGCGATCACGTGCCATCTGGTTGTAGTCCACGAACACTCGCGCCCCGCGCTCCTCCTTCCACCACGCCGTCGTGACCAGATCGGGCAACTGTCGCTCCAATGCCCGCCCTAGCGCGATCGCTGCGTGCCGCACGTCAAGGAATTCCCCATGGGGCTCAATGGCCACGAAGACGTGCAATCCGCGACCCCCGCTGGTCTTCACATAGGGCTCGGCACCCAGATCGCGCAGCATGGCCGCCAGGACCTGGGCAGCCTCCACCGCATCGGTGAAGTCACGTCCCTCCTGAGGATCAAGATCAACGCGCAGCTCATCGGGGCGGTCGACGTCGACACGCGTCACCGGCCAGGGATGGAAGGTCACCGTGCCGAGATTGGCCGCCCAGATGAGCGTCGCAGCGTTAGCCGGGCAGACCTGCTCCGCGGTGCGCCCCGAGGGGAAGGTGACCCGGACGTGGTTGACGAAGTCAGGCACGGACTTGGGCAGGTGCTTGTTGTAGAAGGACTCACGGCGTTCCCCATCGACGACGACTCCGTCTGGGAATCGCTGCAGAGTGGTCGGTCGGTCGCGGACGGCTTCAAGGAGCGCGTTGGCAACGGACAGGTAATAGGCGACGAGATCGGCCTTGGTGACCACGCCCGTGGTGTCACGCCACAGCGGACGCTCGGGGCTGGAGAGGCGCACGGCAGTGCCGTTGACGTCGACCTCTCTGGGGGCGCCATACTCACCGGGCATGCTGCAGATTAGCGCGAGGCCGATAGGGTGCCGTCGTGTCCGTCACTGTCATCGTCTTCGCGATCCTCGGCATCTTCCTGGCCCTCTTCGGTATCGCCTTCGCGCTCTACGGCATGTCCAGCGAGAAGGCCTACTGGTTCCAGCGTGACCCCCAGGGCAACCCCTCCAGGGAAGCGACCCCTTTCCGCAGGGTCTACACGCATGCCTTCGCCATCGCGGTGAGCGATGAGCGGGCGCCCTTGCGCATCGCTGCCATCGGCGTGGTGCTCGTGTATTTCGCCAGCGCAAGCCTTGTGATCGCCGGCATCGCCGCAATCGTGTGACATGTCAGCGGTGATCGAGCGCGTCCAGCGCTTCGTGCGCCAGCGACCCCGCCTCGCCCAGGTCTATGCGATTGCTGTCGACATCGTGCGGGCACAGTCGGTGGAGCGCATCAGCCTGTCTGCTGCCGCCGTAGCCTTCTGGACGGCCATCGCGATCACCCCCGGCTTCATCGCGGTCGCCATCATCTTCGGGCGACTTGTGGATCCCACCGTGCTCAATGAGGCCGTGGAGTCAATTCGAGCGGCGGCACCTGACTCCCTGGGATCACTTCTCGCGACGCAGTTGAAGTCCGCCTCGCAGGCGAGCACCAGCCAGGTCTCGTGGGGCCTGGCGATCTCGCTGGTGACCGTGCTCTGGGCCGTGTCCACCGGCATCTACACCTTCCAGCGCGCCGTACGCATCGCCTACGGGCTCAACCCGCAGGACTACGTGAGGGCGCGGGCGTGGGCCTACCTGGGCAGCGTCGTCACGATCCTGGTCCTGGGGATCCTCCTGCTGGCCGCGGGGGCCGGGGCCGCCTGGGCCTCCACACTCGACGAGCCGTGGCGGGCGCTGGCCTTTGCCGTGGAGACCCTCCTGGCGCTGGCACTGGGCACCGGGGTGCTCGTCGCGCTGTTTCGCGCATCAGCCGATCGCCAGGCTCCGCGCCTGAACTGGCCGGGGGCGGCCTTCGGAGCGGTGGGCAGCTTCGCCGTCGTGATCGGCTTCGGGATCTACCTGCGATTCGCGACGAGCTACCAGGCCATCTACGGCACGCTCGCCAGCACCGTCATCCTCAGCATCGTGCTCTACATCTCCGCCTACGTCATCCTTATCGGCGCGATCGGCAATGCCGCGATCAGTCGCTCCCAGGATCCGGGCCGGGGCGCCGTCGATCAGCCTTCGCGAAGCAGCAACTCGCCCGCGTAGTCCGGCACGTGGCGGGTGAGGTCACGCGGGGGCCGCTCATAGCCGTGCCCGTCGGGCCGCTCCGGCAGGACCAGCGGCGGCCGGGTGACAGGTGCGTAGGGAATGGTCGAGAGCAGGTGGTGGATCATGTTGATCCGGGCCCTGCGCTTGTCGTCGGCCTCGACATCGAACCACGGAGACTCCGTCGTGTCGGTGTGCACCATCATCTCGTCCTTGGCACGCGAGTAGTCCTCCCATCGCGTGATGGACTCCAGATCCATGGGCGAGAGCTTCCACTGGCGCATGGGGTCGTTCAGTCGCGAGGCGAAGCGCTTCTCCTGCTCGTGGTTGCTCACGCTGAACCAGTACTTGCGCAGATAGATCCCATCCTCGATGAGCATGCGCTCGAAGATCGGCGCCTGACGCAGGAAGAGGCGGTACTCCTCTGCTGAGCAAAAGCCCATCACTCGCTCGACACCGGCCCGGTTGTACCAGGACCGGTCGAAGAGCACGATCTCCCCGGCCGCAGGCAACTGCTCGACGTAGCGCTGGAAGTACCACTGCGTGTGCTGCCGCTCCGTCGGGGTGGGCAGCGCCGCGATGCGCGCCGTGCGCGGGTTGAGGTACTCCGTCACGCGCTTGATGGTCGAGCCCTTGCCCGCGGCATCGCGACCCTCGAAGACGACGACGATCCGGGCCCCGGTGGCCTTGACCCACTCCTGCATCATGACGAGCTCGCCCTGGAGCTCATAGAGCGTCCGCTCATAGAACTTCCGCGGCAGCTTCCTGGCCTTGGCTGTGGTCATGAGCCCATCAAAGCACCGTTCATCCGGGCGTTACGGCGACTCCGGCATCCCCGCGCGAGCGGACCTCAGGGCCGCATCAAAGACCCGGTGCGCCAGCAACGCCTCGGCGGGAGTGGCCGTCCCGAAGCGCCCCTGGAGGTCACCGGCGCGCTCAGCCAGATAGGAGGCCCACATCTGGAGCAGGGCGTCGCCAAACCCAAACTCGAAGATCGGCCCCGACACCGTCGGCCACGCGGACACGTTGCCCGGCTGGACCTCCTCCCACACCTGTTCGCCGTCGCGCGTGGCGAAGCGGTGCAGCACGGTGGGCTGGCGCGTGCTGAAACGCACTCCGCCGTCCATGCCCACCGCGTCGAAGAACCAGGTGTTCATGTGACCGGGTGCGATGCGCCGGGTCTCCCACAGCATGGTGAAGTCGCGCCCCGTGGGCGGGTGGGCCGTGCACGTCAGCAGAGCGTTATCCCAGGTGTCACAGGGGACCGGGGAGCCGTCGGGCCCGGGCCGCTCCGTCACGACATCGTCGAGCCGGGCGTAGACGCGCGTGGGCATCCATCCCAGGCGCAGGGGCAGGTGCGCCACGTGTAGGCCGAGGTCGCCCATGACACCGATCTCGCCGCAGGTCTGGGCGCGTCGCTTCCAGTTGACCGGCTTGGAGCGATTGAGGTCGGAGGAATGCCAGAATCCCGAGCGGACGTCGAGGATGTCACCCAGCGCGCCGGAGGCGGCATAGGCGAAGGCACGCTGGGCCCCGGGATAGAAGGGGAACTCGCTGGAGACGCGCACACAGGCGTCGGATGCGTCGATCGACGCCACGATGCGCTCCGCTGCCGGCAGGTCGATGCCGAAGGGCTTCTCCCCAAGGAAGTCTCGGCCGGCACCGGCGGCGGCGGCGTAGATCTCCTCGTGCAGCTGGTGCGGTACGGCGATGTAGAGGACGTCGATCTCCTCGTCCTCGACGAGCTCGTGCCAATCCCCCGTCAGCCGTGTGACCGAGTCGACACGGGCAAACCACTCGCGCGCTGCGGGCGCCGGATCAGCGACGGCCACGACCTTCGGGCGCGCCGGATGGTCGACGAGCAGGTCCCAGCGCCCGCACACGGCGGCGAGTTCGCGGCCCATGAGGCCACCGCCGATGATCCCGATCCGGACGTCCTGGGGCGTCGTCATGACGAGCGCAGGATCTCCAGCGCCCGAGTAGCACTCGCACCGTCATGCAGCATGGCCATGAGCGCGCGCGTCATGCCGGCCGGATTGCCGTGCTGGATGATGTTGCGGCCGTAGACCAAACCCGCCGCACCCTGCGCGAGCAACGCCTCGGTGCGAGCGAAGATCTCCTCGTCTGAGACCCGGCCGCCTCCCCGGATGAGCACGGGAATCCCCGACGCCGTGCGCACCACCTCGTGATAGACCGACGGGTCGTCCGTGGGATCGGCCTTGATCACGTCGGCGCCCAGCTCGACCGCCTGGCGCACGATGGGGATGATGAGATCCACGTCGCCGTTGACGGTGTAGGGCCCGGCATCGGTCTCCTTCATGACCAACGGCTCCACCATGAGCGGCATGCCGTAGTGGTCGCACTGCTGCCGGAGCTCCATGACATTGCGGATGCACGCCTCCCTCACCTCGGGTCGCCCAGGCAGGTCGAGCAAATTGACGACCACGCAGGCCGCGTCCAGTCGCACGGCGGTGAGCACCGGGTCCGGAGCGATGGCGCTGAACATGTGGTCGGGCAGCACGGTGCCGTAGACATTGGCGACGTCGGTGCGCATCACCAGGGCGGGACGGCGACGACCGCCCTGGGACTGCAGGAGCCTGGCCTGACCGGGCGTGAGCTGGATGGCGTCAGGATCGGCCTGGACCAGCACGGACACCGCCGCGGGCAGGTCCTCGATGCCGGCGAGGAATCCCCCCTGGCCGAAGAACCCGTGGTCCACCGCGATATCGAGGCAGCGTCCGGAGTCCGGGTTGAACAGGCGGCGCAGTCGGTAGCCGGAGTCGGACATGACCCTCCCTGCAGGTCGTCGGAAGTGTCCCCCGAGGATCACGCCAGCCTAGCGGGATCCGCGAGCGCCGGGCCCTGACCGGGTGCCAGGATGTGCCTGTGACCGCGACCCCCGCGCTGCTTCCGGTGAACCAGTTCGACCACTTTTACCGCGGCGGCGATCGCATCGGCGCCCTGCGCGGCGGCCCCGGCGGCCCCCAGCGCCCGGAGGAGTGGATCGGCTCGACGACCACGCGATTCGGCCAGGAGACACAGGGGCTGAGCACGCTGCCTGACGACGGCTACCTCCGCGACGCCGTGATTGCCGACCCGGCCGCCTGGCTCGGCCCCGCGCACGTGGCCCGATACGGGACGGACGTCGAGGTGCTCGTCAAGTTCCTCGACCTCGGCCAGCGCCTGCCCGTGCACCTGCATCCCAATCGCGAATTCGCCCGACGCCACCTCGGGCTCGCGCACGGCAAGACCGAGGCGTGGTACGTCGTGGACGCGCCGCCCGGGGCACGCGTGGGCGTCGGGTTCGCCGAGTCAATGCCGCTCGCAGATGTCGCCGCCATGGTGGCGGCGCATGACAGTGCCGGGCTCCTCGCCTCGCTGCGCACGCGTGACGTGCGGCCCGGAGACGCGATGCTCGTGCCCGCCGGACTGCCGCACACGGTGCAGGAGGGTGTCTTCGTCCTGGAGCTGCAGGAGCCGACCGACCTGTCGATCCTGCTCGAGTGGCAGGACTTCGCGGTCGACGGCGATCGCGATGGCCACCTCGACCTGGGATTCGATGTCGCACTCCAGGCCGTCGACACGACCGCGGTCACCGACGCCGATCTCGACCGCCTCGTGGTGCGCCGCGAGGACATCGATCGGACAGGCCTGACGTCCGCGCTCCCCCGCGAGGCCGATGCCTACTTCCGCGCGCAACACATCGACACCCGGGCCGGGGCTGTCCCGGTCGACGCGGGATTCTCGGTGGTCGTCCTGCTTGATGGGGCGGGCTCCATCACCTCCGGTCACGGCACTCACCCGGTCGCCAAGGGCGACGTCCTGCTTATCCCCTACGCCGCGGGCGACTGGACAGCCGATGGCGCGCTCGTCGCGGTCGCATGCCGGCCACCCGCCCCCGACGCACCCGAGGCAGCTCGCTGACCATGGTCGAGCGGCGCGAACTCCTCGTCGGCATCGACGTCGGGACCACTCGCGTCAAGGCGCTCGCGGTCACGCTGGACGGCACCGTCGTCGGGGAATCCGAGGAGCGCACCCCCTGGCGTCACGACGGCGCCTGTGCCGACGTCGACTCCGACGTCCTCGCCGATCTCTCCATCACGCTGGCTGACCGCTGCCTGGACGATCCTCGTGTCACCGCCGGCTCCGTCGTCCGAGGCATCGGGGTGACGGGCATGGCCGAGGCCGGTGCTCTCCTGGACGCGCACGGGCGGCCGTGCGCCCCGACGCTGGCCTGGCATGACCCGAGGGGGCTTGCCGACCCGATACGAGCAAGCGTGACGGATGCGGAGTTCTGGCGCTCCTGCGGCGTACGCCTGAACTCCAAGCCTTCGCTGGCCAAGGTTCTCTACCTCTACGACGCATACCCGGGCACTCGCGACCGCGCCGTGTGCCACCTCAGCGTCAGCGACTGGGTGCTGCACGCCATGGGGGGTGAGCAGGTGGCGGAGCGGTCCATCCTGTCGCGCTCAGGGCTCTACGACGTCCTCGCCGACCGGGCGTGGCAGCCCGCGACCGACCTGGTCGGTCCCCTCGTCCCCGAGCGCATCGTGTGGGCCGGCGAGCCTGCCGGCACTGTCGGTGACCGGGCCCCCGAGCGCCTGCGGGGTGCGACGCTCACTGCCGCCGGCCTCGACCACGAGTCGGCTGCGTTCGCCATGGGTGCGATGCGTCTCGGCGTGCTCACCGACTCCCTCGGCACCGCCGAGGCCCTGCTCCGTCTCTTCCCTCCCGCCGACCGCGACAGCATGGCTCGCCTGGTCGAGGGGGACATCGGCATCGGTTGGGGAATCGTCCCCGGATACCTCTGCACTGTCGGAGGACTGCTCACCGGGCTCTCGCTGGAGCGCATGTCAGCGCTCCTCGGCCTCACCGACCGCGATCGTCGTCGCGCCGTATCACTCCAGGCCCTGGAGCTCGACCGCCGCTCGGTGCCTTTCCACATCGCCGAGACAAGCCATGAGGGATTGACCCTGTCGGGCGTGACGGAGGGACTGACTCCCGCGATGGCCTGGCGAGCCGCGGTGGACGACCTCATCGCACTGTCCACCGACCTCATCGACTTCATCGAGTCCGTCATCGGTCCCCGGACGGAGGCCATGGTCACCGGGGGTTGGTCACACGATCCGACGGTCGCCCAAGCAAAGAGGCGCCAGCTCGGCGACTACTCCACGAGCTCGATCACCGAGGCCGCAGCCATGGGGGCGGCGTACTTCGGAGGCATCGCTGCCGGCGCCTTGGAGCGACCGGGGCCCGACGAGCATCCAACCTGGCTTATCTAGCCGAGCGTGTTGCGCCTCTCAAAGGTCTTCGCGCCACCCGGCATCGTCGTGGGCGTTGCCGGGCAGGCACCCGTGGTGCCCACAATCCGGATCGTCTCCAGACTCCCGGTCTGCATGGTGATGTACACGGTGGGTCCAGGGACCATGCCGCGACGCAGGACAAGGCGGTCGTAGCAGGCGATCTCACCGGGCTTCACCGAGGAGAAGGCCCGATTGTTGCCGCTCGTCGTTGGACTGAGCTCGTACAGACCGGACGGCAAGCCGGGGATGCTCGCGTTGGTCCCGATGCTCACAGCCAGCCTGTCCTTGTCGGCCCAGTGCTTGGCCAACGCGATGTGGTAGTCCTCCACCTGGCTCATGCTGCGCTTGCCCTGGGCGAGCCACATGCCCGCCGCAGTGCCCGCCACATCTGACACGAGTTGACCGCAGCCGTTGTTGCCGTCGATCTTGGCCTCGATTTTCGCCCGCAAGGTGGGCGCGTAGTAGCGCGCGTGACACACCCCGGCGGACCAGCGAGGCGAGAAGGCCCCCGGATCCAGTTTGCCGGGCACCGGTCGGCTCGTGTCCGTGAAGCCGAAGTCGAATCCATGGGCGCGACCGCTGGATGTGCCGATCTTGGTCCCCGCCTTGATCGGAAGGCGGAGGTACTCGTAGAAGCAATCCTGGGTGTCGCCCGTCTGTCCGGCTGCCGCACAGCCGTTCTGACGGGGAGATGCCTTGGCGGCCGCCAGGAAGGTCCCCGGGATGTTGTCGATGTGCGCGGTGAACATCCATAGATTGCCGCACACCGAGAACGCCATCATGTACTCCGTGAACTTCGCCCCTCCGCGCTCGACGTTTTGCTGGACCAGGCCGCGAAGCACCATGTCGGCAGGGGCGAAGACATCGACGATCTCGGAGTTATACGTCACTCCGTTTGGATCCTTGCCCGAGCCGGTGGGTGATCCGGTGTTGTAGTACATGTGCGGGACAGGCATCGCATGCGACCCAGGCTGCATGAAGCCCTGGGGTGTAATCGAATCCAGTGCGTCCAGGTCCGTCGCCAGATGCGTCAGCGGATATTCCGAGCACGCAGGTCCGACGCTCTGTGCCGTCGGCACGTCCCAATTGGAGATGAACCACTTGGGCTCGCCTTGCCAACCCACAGGCGGTAGGTCATCAGGGAAACCCGGTGGAACCTTCCATTTGCCGTCAGCAGGCACGGGCTGAGTGGCGTATTCTCCTCCACCGCCCCCACCACCCGACTTCATCTTCTGCCAGACGAGCTTCTTACCCTTCTTGACGCACTTGAACAGCTCTCCCTTGTTCTCCCACACCAGACCCTCCTTGGGGCAGGGTGCGCCCTGCTTCGGAGGCTTGGGCGCCGCGGTAGCCGAGGTGCTGACGGCGATGCCTGCAGGCACCGTCAGGAGTGCGGCGATGATCAGGGACAACAGCGGTGAACGGCGCATGCGGGCCCTCCCGGGGAGTCGTGAGGGCAGTATGGCCCTCCAAGCGGGGGGACGGAAGGGGATGACGCCCACCATTCCGCGAACATTCGGATAACGCGGCCTCATCCCGGGCCGGACGCCAGGCGCCTAGGGCTGGCGTCGCAAGGTGCAGTCGGAGGCGAGGTCCCAGGACATGACCTGTTGCAGGCGTTCCAGGCAGTTGGTCAGCATCAGGGCACCGCTGCCATCCAGACGCGCCGAGATGGTGCGCCCGGATCGGTCGAAGCGGCCCTGGCGAGCCGTGATCACGACCCGATCGCCCATCACAGTCACCGCCACCGGCAGACGACGGTCGCGGCTGCCGTCCTGTCGCTCAAACCTCAGGTGGCCGATGTAATCAGTGGCCCCTTCGTTCGCGGGGCGCAGCACCAGGTAGTAGCCGATGCGATTGTCACGCAGGGAGTCGGAGACCCACCGCCCCGACAGATCTGCGGCCACCGCGGTCGATGGCATTCCACCCCAGAGGAGGCCGGCCACCAGGCCCGCCATCGCGGCCACGAGGATCCTGCGCATTCCATGAGTGTGGGCCCTGCTGTCCCCCACCGCCACCTAGGGCAACGACGCCCGCGCCGACCTGCGGGGCCGAGAGCCCGCTGTTACCCTCGCTCCTGTCAAGGGAGGTTGTCCATGGGCGCTGAATCAGCAGACCCGGGTGAGGTGCTGCGCACGGTGTGGCAGGGCACTCCGGGGGCGATGCAGGACCTCGATGCGGAGTGCAGCCCGACCAAGGCATGTCGCAACATGAAGGACATCACCTTTGACGGCTATGCCGAGGAGGGGGGCGACCTCGCGACCGCCTGGCGCAACACCTTGGCCAAGGAGGGCAAGCTCGGCACCGGGTCCGTCGCCGATCTCGTCTTCGGCGACCCGGACTGAGCGCGACGTGGCTTTCGACACTCTCTCTGTCCCGCAGCTCACCGAGGATCTCCTCGAACAGGGCTACATCGCCGACCGCGGGCTGGCGACCTCGGTACTCCTTGCCCTGAAGCTGGGCAAGCCGCTCCTGCTCGAGGGCGAGGTGGGGGTCGGCAAGACCGAACTCGCCAAGACGCTCGCCACCATGCTCGGTCGCGACCTCATCCGCCTGCAGTGCTACGAGGGCATCGACGTGCACCACGCCCTCTACGAGTGGGACTACGCCCGTCAGATGCTCCACATCCGTGCGCTGGGACAGTCGGGGGCGGGAGATGCCGAAGCGGATCTCTTTGGATCCCGCTTCCTGCTCGAGCGGCCCCTGCTGCGCGCCGTGCGCGCCGGCGACCGCAGCGTCCTGCTCATCGACGAGGTCGACCGAGCCGACGACGAGTTCGAGGCTTTCCTCCTCGAGTTGCTGGGAGACTTCCAGGTCACGATCCCGGAGTTGGGCACGGTCAGTGCGGAGGCCCGGCCCGTCGTGATCCTCACCTCCAATCGCACGCGCGAGCTCCACGATGCGCTCAAGCGCCGCTGCCTCTACACCTGGATCGGGTTCCCTCCCGCCGAGCGTGAGGTCGCCATCGTCCGGACGAGACTCCCCGAGGTCGGTGCCGCGCTGGCTGCCCAGGTTGTCGCCGCCGTCAACCGGTTGCGCGACATGGACCTCGAGAAGCCCCCGGGGGTTGCCGAGACCATCGACTGGACCCAGAGCCTGGATGCGCTGGGCGTCGACGCCCTGACCGACGAAGCGGCACTCGACACACTGGGCTCCGTGGTCAAGGACCGCGACGACCTGGAATTCGCCACGAAGAGCATCCAGGATGTCGTCGCCTGACACTGTCGGACAGGCGAGTCCAGCCGGCTCGTCCGGGTTCGACGCCCTCCTTGTCGACTTCGGCCACGCACTACGCGCGGCGGGCCTCCCCGTCGGGACCGACGACATCCTCACCTTCTGCGAGGCCGTCTCGCACCTTGACGTCAGCGATTTGATGGACGTGTATTGGTCGGGGCGCACGACCATGGTGCGCCGCCGAGAGCATGTGCCGGTTTACAACCTCGTCTTTCGGATGTTCTTCCTCGACGTAGACCCCGTCAAGACCGATGAGCGCAAGCGCATGATGCGGGCGTCAGCCAATGCGGGGGCGACGCTGGAGATTCCCAATACCGAGCCCGGGCTGCCCGGCGATGTCAGTCCTGACGAGGCAAAGTTGGGCTACGTCGCGAGCACCTCCGAGGTCTACCGTCACAAGGCATTCTCCGACTGCACCGACGACGAATTGCGGCAGTTGCGCCGCCTGATGTCACGCATGCGCATCACCCCTCCGCGGCGACGCACACACCGCACCGCCAAGGCCCGTCGCAGCGCTACGCTCGACATGCGCCGGATGGCTCGCGACGCCATGCGCTCTCTCGGCGAACCCCATGACCTGGCGTACAAGCAGCGCAAGCACAAGCTGCGCCCCCTGGTTCTGATCCTGGATGTGTCCGGCTCCATGGCGGACTACTCGCGCAACCTCCTGCAATTCGCCTACTCCGCCAAGCGTGCCAACGCGAAGGTCGAGGTCTTCTGCTTCGGCACTCGCCTGTCACGCATCACCAAGAGCCTGGACAGGCGGGACCCGGACGAGGCGATGCGCCAGGCTGGCGAAGCCGTGCTCGACTGGGATGGTGGCACCCGCATCGGGGATTCCCTGCGTGAGTACACCCGTGAGGTGCGCCGCTCCCGGCTCGGTCGTGGCGCGATCGTGGTCGTCTGCTCGGACGGCCTGGACCGCGGAGACCCCCAGCAGTTGGAGGACGCCATGGAGACGCTCAGTCGCCTGGCCCACCGGATCATCTGGGTCAACCCTCACAAGGGCGATGCCCCCGTCTACGTCCCCGCGTCACTGGGCATGATCATCGCCGACCCGTATATCGACGAGGTGCACTCCGGCCACAATCTCGCTAGCCTCGAGCGACTTGCCGAGAGACTGCCGAAGGTGGGCTGAAAATGAGATACAGCGTGTCACTGCAGACCGAGGGTGACCGTGAGGTGACCTTGGATGAGGTCGTCGAACTCGCGGATGCCGTCGCAGGACTGGGCGGCATCGCATCGGGCTACGGCACCTTCGGCTACGGCGCCCAGATCATCGTCGAAGCCCCGGACTCCGACACAGCCGTCGACATCGCCCTCGCCCAGTTCGCCGAGGCTGTCGCGACCACGTCCCTGCCCGCGTGGCCTGTGGCGACCGCGGAGACGATCGCCGAGGACGAGGACTACGCCGACCTCGAGGACGAGCAGGGCCCGGCGTGATCCGACTGGGCAGCCTGGCGGGTTATTCCTTCGAGGGGCCGCGGGCTCTGACCGGCTGGGTGCCCCCTGCCCTGCCAGCGGTCTACGCCATCTTGGCCAAGACCAACCCGCAGCGCCCCCAGGAATTCGCGGTCATCTACGTCGGGCACGCCGACGACCTCTCTCAGGAGGGTTTCCCTCTACGCCATCCCCGCGCCCAGGCGTGGGTCAAGCGCGCCGAAGGGAAGTTCAACCTCCACGCCTGCTGGCTCGACGTGCCCGGCGGGACCCGGGCTCACCGCGAGCAGATCGCCCGAGAACTCATCGCCATCTACGACCCGAGCTGCAACGACGAGAAGTTCGATCAGGCGTGGAAGGACGAGTGGATCGGGGAATACGAGACCCCCGTGACCGACGCCCTCTCGACGGGGCGGGACCCGGCTCAGCCCCGCTCCGCCCCGTCGACGTGAGCGCCGTACCTAGTCGATCGTGACGCCGACGCCCTCAAGCAGGCGTGAGCGACGCGTGCCCATAGCTGGCCGGGCGACTCCCTCAGCCTCGTGCTCCTCGTGGTTGAAGGTCGCACCGGCGACGATGCCCTCCCCCATGCCGTAGAGCAGTGGCAGGGCACCCGCGACGACCCGGCCCGTGGTGTTGATCGACTTCAGGCCCGGTTCGATCGCCTCGGCATCCTTCTTGATCTGCCACACGAGATCAGCCGACTCCTGCAGATCCGCCGCGATCGCCTTCAGTTGCGAGCCGACGATGTAGAGGTAGATCGCTAGGCCGGCGATCAGCGCGACGACGTCGATAACGGACCACCATGCGAGTGCGCTCATGACCGCACCTTCCCGAGGACGCGACCGAGGAAGAGGTGGTGCTCGAGGCCCTCGGCGAGGACGAGCTCCACACCACCCGCGGTCGTGGTGATGAGTGTCGTGTCAGAGGTGTTGGCCTGCGCCGCCACGAGGGTGGCCTTGATCGCGGCCACCCGCTTGCGGATGCGGGCCACGAGGATCACGAGGATCGTCAGGAGCGCCGCCACTGCCAACACGACGACGATGCCGAGGATGTTGGCCATGGTCCACAGTTGCTCGACCTGGGAATCCACGTCAGCCTCCCAGTCGGGTCCGGCCGCGCTTCAGGCCATCGATGATGGCCAGCGCGGATGCGATGGTCTCGTTGAGTCCTGCGAGCCCGGCGGTATTGACCTCCGCCTGCTTCAGGCCACCGAGGATGGTCCCCGCCTGATTGCCAATGCGGTAGGCCAGGATGAGGATCGGCACGACTAGCGCGACGACGACGAGCACGACGACAAGGCCGATGACGTAGCCGATGAGCCAGCCTTCATGTCCGGTGAAGTCCATGGGCGCTCCCTAGATTGATTCCGCGAAGGCCCGCACCGGGGCGAGACTGGAATTGACTGATCCCACGACGGAGGGGACGGTGGCCGTCTTCTGGACAATGACCTGGACCCCGCCGTCAAGTGCGCCGAGCGTCTTGGAGACGGCTCGAAGGTGGAAGATCACACGCAGCAGACCCAGTGCCGCGGCGGCGATGATCAGCGCCGCGATGACTAAGGTCACGATCGCTTCTACAGGCATGGGGCCCTCCTATCCGAGCAGCTTCGAGACAGGGCCGGCGTAGCGCACGGCACCGTTGGCGACTTCCTCAATGACCACGTCCGTCTCGGCGAGGAGCTCAGGCGTGTTGTGGAGCTCGCCGATCAAGGCGACTCCCCCCGCGAGAGCGTCGTCAGCCGCACCGCGCACGCTCTCAGTGGCCGCGAGCAAGCGGTTGAGCAGGGCCACCAGGACGGGGACGACGACGATGAGGAGGATGATGTTCCCGATCCACCACAGGCTCATGTTCTGCCCCCTTCTTAACGGCTCGGCGCCGGGTTGTAGGGAAGGAAGAAGCGGCCGAAGACTCGCTTGACCGCACGCATGAAGGCCGTGAACCCGATAGCGATGCCGCTGGCCGCCTTGGGACCACCCACGGCGTAGGGGTCTTGGCCCTGGGCAAGTGCCTGCATGCGCACCTTCATCGATCCGGCTGTCTGGTCGATGAGGACTCCGGTGACGTCCTGCACCAGACCACGGCCGTACTGCGCCGCTGCGCCGGAGATCTGTAGGTCCATGGCGATGTTGACCCTGGTGGAGGCTCCACCCATCGGCTGCAGCCCCACGTCCAGTTGAGTCGTCGCGTTGCCGCGGCCCTTCTTGTCTGCCCCGGCACCGTCGAGCACGAGGGTCTTCTTGGCCTCGTTGCGGTCCTTGATCTTGAGCTCCCCCGAGAACTCGAGCTTGACCGGTCCCGCCGAGATGACGACGTCGCCCTGGTAGTGATCGTCGTCGACCTTGTTGGTCAGATTGGCTCCGGGCACGCACGCCGCGACAAGTGGCACGTCGTCGAAGAACTCCCACACCTTGTCGACCGGCTGGTCGATGTCAAACGACTGGGTGATGATCACGTGTCAGTCTCCCTTCACCGGGGGTGCACCCGAGACGTCGAGCCCGGTCTGCAGGGCCTCGTAGACTCGATTGGGCATGAGCGGCATATCGACGTTGCGCACACCCGTGTGCTCGATGGCATTCATGACAGCATTGACGAAGGCTGCCGGGCCTCCGACGGTGGCGCACTCGCCAATGCCCTTGGCACCGATGGGGTGATGGGGGCACGGGGTGACCACCTCGTGGAGCTCGAATCCCGGGGTCTCCCACGAGGTGGGGAGGAGGTAGTCCATGAAGTTCGACCCGATGCAGTTGCCCTCCTCGTCGAAGGTGATGTACTGCATGCTCGCCATCGCGTAGGCCTCGGTGAGCCCTCCCATGATCTGGCCCTCGACGATCATCGGGTTGATGCGCACCCCGCAGTCGTCGACCGCCACGAACTTCAGCACGTCCCACACGCCGGTCTCGGGATCCACCTCGACCTTGCAGACGTAGGCGGCAAAGGGCCACGTGAGGTTGGGTGGGTCGTAGTAGGCGTTGTTCTCCAGGCCCGGCTCGAGGCCGTCGGGCACATTGCTGTACGCCGCCAGTGCGCAGTCCTGGATCGTCACGCCGCGCTCGTGGTTGCCGCGGACATAGAAGCGTCCGAGCTCCCACTCGATGTCCTCTTCGGAGACCTCGAGCAGATGCGCCGCGATCTTGCGCGCCTTAGCGCGGATCTTGCGCGAGACCATCGCTACGGCGGCCCCGGCTACCGGGGTTGACCGGGAGGCGTAGGTGCCCATGCCGAAGGGAGCGGTGTCGGTGTCCCCCTCCTCGACGACGATGTCCTCGGCCGGGATGCCGAGCTCGTGGGCGACAATCTGCGCCCAGGTCGTCTCGTGCCCCTGACCCTGGGTCTTGGCACCGGTCCGCAGGATGGCCTTGCCGGTCATGTGGACCCGGAGCTCGGCGGAGTCGAACATCTTGATGCCGATGATGTCGTACTCCCGGCTGTTGCCAGCTCCCAACGGCTCGGTCATCGTGGAGATGCCGATGCCGAGGAGCTTGCCGCGCTTGCGTGCCTCCTCCTGCTCCTGCTTGAAGTTGGCGTAGCCGATCGCATCGAGCGCGATATCGAGGCACTTGCCGTACTGCCCGGAGTCGGTGAGGAATCCGAACGCCGTGCGGTAGGGGAACTGGTCATCCTTGACGAGATTGACGCGACGGAATTCGGCCTGGTCCATGCCGAGGTCGTTGGCCGCTGCGTGGATCATGCGCTCCTGGAAGAACATCGCCTCGGTCACCCGGAAGGAGCACCGGTAGGCGACACCCCCGGGAGCCTTGTTGGTGTACCAACCCACGCTGGTCAGGTGCGCCGCCGGGACGTCGTACGCCGCGAACGTGGAGTGCATGAGGCCGATCTTGAACTTCGTGGGCTGCGCATCGGCGTAGAAGGCGCCGTGGTCAGAGATCGTGTGCATGCGCATGCCGAGGATCTTGCCGTCCTTGCGCAGCGCGAGTTGGCCCTGCAGATAGATGTCGCGGCCGAAGCCGGTCGAGATGAGGTTGCTGGATCGGTCCTCCACCCACTTGACGGGGTGCTCAGTGAGGATGGACGCCAGGATGCTGATGACGTAGCCGGGATAGACCGGCACCTTATTGCCGAAGCCACCCCCCAGATCCGGCGAGATCACTCGAATCATCTGCTCGGGCAGCTCAGCGACCATCGCGACGGCCGCACGAATGATGTGCGGGGCCTGCGACGTCATGTAGACGGTGAGCTTGCCCGTGGCCCTGTCGTAGTCGGCGATGGATCCGCAGGTCTCCAGCGGGGAGGGGTGGGATCGGGGGTAATGGAGGTCGATGGTCGACACCACGTCAGCCTCGGCGAAGGCGCGATCGGTGGCCTCCTTGTCGCCGATCTCCCAGTCGAAGATTTTGTTCGTGGTCTGGTTGACCTTGTCGTCGCGCACCAGCGGGGCGTCCGGGGAGGCTGCCTGCTCGGGGTTGACGATCGGCGGCAGCTGCTCGTACTCCACCACGATCCGGCTGCAGGCGTCCTTGGCGATGTAGGGATCGTCGGCGATGACCGCGGCGACCTCCTGGCCCTGGAAGCGCACCTTGTCGGTGGCCATGACCGCCTGGGTGTCGTAGGACAGCGTCGGCATCCAGGCCAGGTTGCGAGCGGCCAGGGTCTCCCCGGTCATGACCAGCCGGACCCCGGGCACCTCCCACGCAGCGGAGGTGTCGATGGACTTGATGCGCGCATGCGCCACCGGGCTGCGCAGGATCTCCATGTGAAGCATGCCCGGAAGCACGACATCATCGATGTAGCGGCCCTTGCCGCGGATGAAGCGGTTGTCTTCGACGCGACGGCGGCTTGCGCCCATCCCGCCGATCTTGAGTTCGTCCAGCGCCATGGCGTCTCCTACTGCTCTCTCATTTTGTCGGCGGCCCACAGGACCGCCTTCACGATGTTCTGGTAGCCCGTGCATCGGCAGATGTTGCCCGAGAGTGCCCAGCGGACGTCATCCTCCGTGGGGTTGGGGTTGCGCTGCAGAAGGGCCTTGGCCGCCAGCATCATCCCCGGGGTGCAGAAGCCGCACTGCAGGCCGTGCTCCTCCTTGAAGCCCTCCTGGATTGGGTCGAGCTGCTGCGCGGAAGCGAGACCCTCGACGGTCTCGACCTCGCGCCCATCGGCCTGGACCGCCAGGACCGTGCAGCTCTTGGCCGGGCGCCCGTTGATGAGCACGGTGCAGGCACCGCAGCCCGTGGTGTCGCAACCGACGTGGGTGCCGGTCAGCTGCAGCCCCTGACGGATGAGATGGGCCAGGAGCAGTCGCGGCTCGATGTCGAGCGTCTTCTTCTCTCCGTTGACCGTGATGGTCACGCGTCGAGTCGGCACGCCCTCCCCGGGCGCGTCGGGGATTACCTCGTACAGGCTCGTCATGTCAGGCCGCCTTCTGCTCGGTCTGGGCAATGCTGGTCAGGATGCGCGTGACGAACACCGTGACGACCTGGCGCTTGTACGCCGCGGAGCCGCGATGATCGGTGCGCGGGTCGGCCGCGCCGGCGACGGCTTCGGCAGCCGCCGCGATGGTGCCGGCGTCGAGGGTCTTGCCGACCAGCGCCGCCGAGATCTCGGCATTGGCGTCGATGGTCTTGCCGCCCACGCCCGCGAGCGCGCAGCCGGCCCGGGTGACCGTGGCGCCGTTCATGTCGAGCGCGATGGCCACCGAGGCGGTCGCGAAGTCGCCGATGCGACGTTCGAGCTTGAGGTAACCACCCTTGGCGGTGCCCTTGACCGGCGGGATGATCGCCTCGACCGCGATCTCGTTGTACGCCAGGGCGTTGGTGAAGGGCCCGAGCACGAAGTCCTTCATCGCGATCTCGCGCCGTCCGTTGGGCCCCTGGGCAACGATGCGGCCGTCCAGGGCGATCATCGTGGCGGCCCAGTCTCCCTGGGGATCCGCATGGCACACCGAACCCACGAAGGTCCCGCGGGTGCGCACGAGCGGATCGGCGACGAGGGCGGCCGCGGAGGCCAGTGTCGGGTGGGACTTCGCGAGGTCCTCGGAGAACTCCAGGTCCTCGTGCCGCACGAGAGCGCCGATGTGGAGGGTGCCGTCGGGGTCCGTGCGCATGTAGTCAAGGCCCGGGATGTTGTTGATGTCCACGATGCGCTCGGGAGATGCGAATCTCAACTTGAGCATCGGGATGAGGCTCTGGCCGCCGGCAAGGAGCTTGGCCTCACCGTTGCTGCGATCGAGGATCGCGATCGCTTCGCCGACCGAAGACGGAGCGTCGTAGGCGAATCGTGATGGATACATAGGTTCCTCTCGCGGGGGATCTCAGGCCTGGCCCTGATCGCGCACGGCGACAGGCAGGGAGTCGGCATCGGGATCAGGACGGGGCTCTTGGTGCGGCGGCCAGGGGCCCTGCACGGGCTGTCCCGCCACCTTTAAGAACTCAACGAACTCCGGCCAGGCCCACACGGTGGGGCTGTCACCCTCCTTGGGCGAGTTCTCGATCAGCGCGTACAGGCGCGGATTGCCACGCTCGTGACCGGTGGATTCGACGGCCATGCCCTACTCCTCTCTGAGGCGGAGTCATTTCGGGCAAACTACTACTCACAGGGGGATCCGCAACCGGGCAATGACCAGACTGGGACGACCACGATGGGGCTGGAGGTTAGTCAGCCCGCTCAGCCAGGATCTCCGCCACGATGGATACGGCGACCTCGGAGGGGTTCCTGCCGCCGATAGGCAGGCCTGCCGGTCCGTGCACCCGGGAGAGGTCGGTGACCTCCCGGTAGGCGAGCCAGTCCGCCCGTGCCTGCTGCATCGCCGGGGAGCCCAGGGCTCCGATGTAGCCGGCCGCAGACTCCAGGGCGGCCATGAGGCAGCGGCTAGACGTCTCCACGTCGTGGCCCATCACGACGATGGCGTCGAGTTCGGATAGGCCCGCGGCCAGCCCCGCCACTATCTCCGGGCGCGTCTCGATCACCACGCGCCAGCCCATGAGCCGGCCTTGGTCGGCAAGGGCCTCGGCAAAGGGGCCGCCACCAGCGACCACCAGACGCTCGACAGGTGCCAGCACCGTGACCAGGCCCCCCTCCGTCGCGACCACGGTCGGGCGGGCATCGGCGAGGAGCTGTCGCTCGCGCTCGTCCGCGCCCTCCCACGAGGTGATCCCCACGGAGGTGACGACGTCGTCCTGCAGGTTCGTCGTGATGGCGACGGGGCGCCGCTCGAGCAGCAGCGACCAGATCTGCGCGGGGAACTGCTCCGCGGGCACGATGAGGAACTCCACGGGTGTCCCCGCGGGCAGTCCGCACACCACGCTTTCGAAGTCCGTGACGCGGTGGGTGAGGTGTCGCCCCTGGGGCAGACGTCGCTCGGCGGCGTCGGAGAGCAAGCCGTCGAAGGCCCCGCCCGCCAGCGATCCGATCCTGCCGCCACCCGGGGTGAAGGCAAGTGCGTCGTCGGAGACCACGGGCGACGTCATCCAGGCGACATCCGCCCGCGTGCCGGAGCGCGCGCAGGCCGCCACGCTGAGGGCTACGTCGTACACGGCGGTGAGTCTACGACGGTTGCGTGTGCCTCACCACATCCGAGAAGCGAGCTCCGCGCCGAGGCCGTGCATATGGTCGAACGCATCAGCCACGCGGTCGACTCCGGCCTCCCAGGTCGCGATCGCGGCGTAGGCAACCATGTCGCTCTCACCCCGCACCGCACCCATATCGGCCCGGATGCACGTATCCGTCCCTGTCTTGCTCCACAGTCGCACCCGCCCCGACGTGTGAGCGAGTGGGTCGAGTCGGAAGGGTGCTGCGACCAGGCTCAGGTCGACGCCCATCAGGAGCCACCCCTCGACCACGCGGGCGGCCTGCGAGCTCAATCCCGCCACCACTCCCCCGTTAGCCGACACGTGGATGCGGCGAGCGACCTCAGCGAGTTCACGCGCGGTGCCCGTCGAGAGGGTGACAGCATCGGCGGCCGTGCGGACATCGCGGACCCGATCGTGGAGACCGCTGTCCGTGCATCCGAGCGCCTCGGCCCGTGCGGCAACCGACCCGAGGCCGACGAGGTCGATCAGCACGTTGGTCGCCCAGTTGTCGCTCACCGCGGCCACAAGGACACAGGCGTCCACGAGGGGCAGTGAGGTGTGAGCGAGGTGTTGCCAGAGTCCGGAGTCGGCCACCTGCAGTCCCGGCTGCCGGACGAGCGGAGCTAGTGGATCGAGCCGGCCATCGCAGATGCGCTCCGCGATCTCGCACAGCAGGAAGACCTTGCCGATGCTCGCCGTCGGATGGAGGCGGTCGGCGTCGCATTCCTTCACGACGTCGCCGCGTCGATC
>Ga0169931_10002939_pt1 | contig 27434 bp, 21 predicted proteins | sample Kivu_15m_20L_FD_129675 | JGI IMG/M metagenome (GOLD analysis project Ga0169931, IMG submission 129675) | Freshwater microbial communities from Lake Kivu, Western Province, Rwanda to study Microbial Dark Matter (Phase II) - Kivu_15m_20L... | ecosystem: Environmental > Aquatic > Freshwater > Lake...
AGCGGCTCTGCTCGCAGCGCATCCGCTCCTGACCCTCGCCGTAGGTGCTGCAGTCGGCACCAGGCTGGAACGTGCCGCCGCTCTGCCCGCGCCAGTTCGACGGGTCGTAGGTCTCGCGGGCGCTCTTGTCGTCGAACACCGCAAGAAACTGGCACATCTGCACGCTGCTCTCGTCCTCCAGATCGTCGTAGTTGAAGTAGCGTGCGGCACCCTCGTCGGCATCGGGCTGTCGCTGCTCGCCGTCACGGTCCATGTCCATGACCGCACTGCGGTAGTAGCCCGCATTGGCCAGTCCGCCACCCGGAAGCCGCGTGAGCAGCGAGCCATCCGGCCCGAACAGCACGCCGATCATCCGGCCAACCTCCTCGTTGAGCAGTTGGGGCTGGGTGATCCAGACGCTGTCCTGGTCGAAGTCCGTGCGCGGCCCGGCGATCTTGATGCCCTCGGCAAACCGCACCGGCTGGAAATCCGGGTGCGGCTCGAATCGGTCGATGTAGTTCTGGCGCGTGGGATCGTTGCTGGCGTTCGGCTGTCGGACCAGAGCCTCCTCCAGTCGGCCGATCACCGCCTCGGTCCACTGCGTGCGGATCGGGTCCGCGGGATTGGGTCCAACCCGTTCCACGTTCACCACGAACGCAACCAGCATGGGCTTGTGCTCGCGGATGGCCCGCGTCCGGGCGGTCTCCAGCACGTTGAGCAGCGTGTTGGTGGCACGGGTGAGACGCGTGTCCTTGCCGATCCGCTGCACGCTCATGGCGGTCAGCGTGGCCAGCGTGACCAGGATGCCGATCACCGCCAGCAGCTCGACCAGCGTGAAGCCGGCACGGCCGCGACTCATGGCTGGGGCCTCTGCGGCTGGTAGTTGCGGATGTCGTCCGCGCTGGATGCCATGTCCACCCGCCCGCCGGCTCGGTCGGGGCCGGCCGACACGAACAGCCATCTGCGGCCGCTGCAGCTGGCACCCAGTGACACCTCGTCCAGCGTGCGCACCGTGGCGTCGTGCAGATCGATCCCAAGCCCGAGCGGGTCCGCCCCGACCGTGGTGCCACCTGCACTGACCAGTCGTCGGGCGCGCCGGATCTCCCCACGCGTGGCCGCCCTTCCGGGTGGATAGACCGTGATCTGGCTGCTCCAGGGATCACGCAGGTTCCACTCCGTCACGCTTCCGTCGTTCCAGCGGCGGTTCTCCCTGCGGAGCAGGTCCGGAGAGATGCTGGACAGGCCGGACCAGGCGGTGCTGTTGGCGGCCAGGATCGCAAGCAGACGGGGCATGATGTACGCCTCGTTCACCACGCCCGGGGGCAACTCCTCGATGTCGGAAAACCGCATCCCGTCCTGGTTGCCCGGGCTGGTGAGGTCGCGTCGGCGGTTGAACACCAGCGGCTGGCCTCGGCTCTCCTCCAGGGCCACGATGGCCTGGTCCAGCGCCAGGAACATGCTCTCCACCTGGCTGCGCTCGCTCCGGGCCAGCACACCCGTGCCAACCGCCACCACCAGCGCCGCCAGCACGGCGATCACGCCGATGGCCACCAGCAGCTCCACAAGGGTGAACGCCCGGCGGATCATGGGTTGAGCCTGACCGGCTCGTAGTTGAGCACGTTGTCATCCCACGCGGGCACGCCAGCGGTGTTGTTCCCGCCCTGCCCAAAGGCTCGCCCAAGGCTGCGGTCGGGACCGTTGGAGATGAACAGCCACGTGCGTCCCACGCAGGCGGCGCGGATGGCCTGGGCCTCGTCCGACGTGCGCACGGTGGCGTCGGCCATGTCGATGCCGATCCCAAGCGGGTCGGAAGCCAGCGTGGTCCCACCGTCGCGGAGCGACGCTCGGGCTCGCTTGATCTCACCCCGGGTGGCGGGACGTCCGGGCGGAATCACCACGATCTGCTCGCCCCACGGATCCCGCAGATTCAAGGTGGTGCGCACGCCGTCGGGCCAGGTCCGATCCTCACGCTTGAGCAGGTCCGGACTGATGGTGGAGAGCGAACTCCATGCGGCGCCATTGGCGGCCAGCAGTCCCAGCAGCCGAGGCATGATGTACGCGCCCGCGTTGGGGAGCTCGTCGATGTCGCTGAAGCGGGCGTTGTCCTGCCGCGAGCTGTCGGTCAGGTCGCGCCGCCGATTGAACACCAGCGGCTGGCCGCGGCTCTCCTCCAGGGCCACGATGGCCTGGTCCAGGGCCAGCAACATGCTCTCCACCTGGCTCCGCTCGCTGCGGGCCAGCACGCCCGTGCCCACCGCCACCACCAGCGAGGCCAGCACGGCGATCACGCCGATGGCCACCAGCAGCTCCACCAGCGTGAAGGCCCGCCTCATGGGCCGGTCTCCACCATGTTGTCCTCGTTCACGTCCACGTTGCGGTTGGGGCCGCTCAGGCCCAGTCGGCGGGTCAGGTCCACGCGACGATCCGGACCCGGACTCAGGAACGCGATCTCGGCCGAGCGCAGGCGGATGGTGCTGCTGCGATCGCGGCCGTTGAAGGCGGGCGTGACCGGCAGGTCGGGGTTCTCGTCGTCCAGGCACTCGCGTGCGGCCTCGGCGGGCGGGACAAACTCACTCTCCTGGCCCCGCGTGGGACGCAATGCAAAGAAGTCGCCCAGGTCAAAGCGGGTCCCGTCGGCCGCCAGGTCCATGGTGGACGGGATCAGATTCAGGTAACCGCGCCGGTAGTAGCGGATGGGGCTGCCCCAGTAGTCCACGATGCACTTTGGATAGACGCCAAAGTTGGGATCTCCGTCGGTGGCACGCACCACGTCCAGGGAGCCGTCGCTGCGGATGCCGCGGATGCCGCCAAGACTGCTTGCGTCCTTCAGTTCCAGGTACGGCCCCCACACCTTGCCTTCCAGATTGGGTCGGCAACGCAGGACCGCGGTGGCGTCGTCGTTGCCGCGGTCGCTGGCGGCGGCGTCCACGCGCCCTCGCGACGGCACGGCCAGGTTGCGCGAGCCGTACGTGCCGACATTTCGGTTGGCGAACATGGTGGTGCCCGCGTAGGAGCCGGCCTCGCTGCCCACCTCCGACGCGATCCGCGGTGTGAGCGCCGCCCCCCACACACCATCGGTGCCCGGCGAGCGGATGCCCAGTGGGGGCACTTCACGCTGGCCCGCCGAGGGATTGCTCGGCGGCGTCTCCGGCAGTGCGCCGCAGATGCCATACCCGTCTGCCGAACGGTCTCCCCAGCCCAGCAGGTACTCCGCCGGGCTGGTCACGCTGTGCCAGTTCTGGAGCGCCCGGGCCTCGGGGCCGCTCCACTGGGCCACCTTGCCGGTGGAGGCCGCGGTGCTGGCGGTCTTGGTGGGTGGAATCAGCAGGTCACGCATCCATCCCACCTGTCCCGAGGGGAAGAGCGTCGCTCCTGGCGCGTTGGGACCTGCGGATGCCGTGGGATTGGCCACCCAACCCAGCGTTCCACCCGGCAGCGTGCGCGGATCGCCCAGCACCGGCGGGTAGTAGCCGTGGTCGGACTTGAACTGCGCCATGGCCTGGACCATGCTGGTCATGAGAAAGCGGGTGTTGGCGGCCTGCGCTCGCCGCGTGGCCGCTCCCACACCCACCACGAGCAGGCCCGCCAGCACGGCGATGATGCCGATCACCACCAGCAGCTCGACCAGCGTGAAGCCCGCGCGGGAGGCGCCACGACTCACTTCTTGCCTCCGCCGGACACGCTCTCGATCATGCTGACCAGCGGCAGGAACAGGGCCAGCACGATGCCGCCGATGATGCCGCCCAGGATGATCACCATGAAGGGCTCGAGCAGGCTGAGCAGGCTGCCCACCGCCACGTCCACCTCCTCGTCGTAGTTGTCGGCGATCTTGGTGAGCATCACGTCCATGTCACCCGTCTCCTCGCCCACGTCGATCATGTTCACCACCAGGCTGTCCACCACCTTGCTCTGCCGCAGCGGCGTGGCGAAGCTCTCGCCCTCGCGGATGCTGTCGTGGACCTTGTTCAGCGCCTTCTCAAAGACGTAGTTGCCGCAGGTGTCGCGCGTGATCAGCACCGCCTCCAGGATGGGCACGCCCGCCGAGATCAGCGTGCCCAGCGTGCGCGTGAAGCGGGCCACCACCGTCTTGCGCGTGAGGTTGCCCACCCCCGGCACCTTCAGCAGCACGATGTCGATGCCCGCCCGGCCGAAGTTGGTCTTGCGCAGCAGCTTGAACCCGAAGAAGATGGCGAACGGGGCCGCCATGATCCAGATCACGCCCGGCACGGCCTGGTCCTTGCTGGCGGTGCCGGCGATCCACTTGCTGCTGTCGATCAGGAACACCGTGGGCGCCGGCAGCTTGACCCCGAAGTCCTTGAAGATCTCCTGGAACTTGGGGATCACGAAGTACATGATGCCGGTCACGATCGCCACGGCGATGCTGATCACGCAGGCCGGGTAGATCATGGCGCCCTTGATGCGCCGGGCCAGCCGCTGCCCCTTCTCCATGAAGTCCGCCAGGCGCTGCAGGATCACGTCCAGCACGCCGCCCACCTCGCCGGCGGCCACCATCTTGCAGTACAGGCGGTCGAACGCCTTGGGGTGCTTGGCAAAGCTCTCGCTGAGCGTGTTGCCGCCCTCCACGTCCTCGCACACGGCGGCCAGGATGGTCTTGAGCTTGCCGGGCTTCTGCTGCTGCTCCAGGATCTGCAGCGATCGCAGCAGCGGCAGGCCGGCGTCCTGCAGCGTGCTCATCTGGCGGGTGAAGAGCGTGAGGTGCTTGCTCTTCACCTTGCCGGGCATGCTGATGGCGAACCCCTTCTTCTTGCCCTTGGCCTTGGCCGCCTTCTTGTCCTTCTTGCCCTTGGCGGCACCGGCCTTCTGCTCACGCACCTGGGTGGGGAACAGCCCCTCGCCGCGGAGCTTCTTGATCACGTCCTCGCTGCTGGCGGCGTCCATGGTGCCCTTCTGGGGCTTGCCGCCGGCGTTCATGGCCTCGTAGGCGAAGGTGGGCATGCAGCGTGCTCCTGGGGCGGGTTCACTCTTCCACGATGGTCTCGCGGACCACCTCGTCGATCGTGGTCTGGCCGTCGTAGATGGACAGCAGCCCCGCCTCGCGCAGCGTCCGCATGCCGCGCTTGCGGGCCTCGTTCCGGAGGGCCGCGGTGTTGGCCTGGGCCATGATCATCTCGCGCAGCGTGTCGTCGAGCGTCATGATCTCGAAGAGCGCCAGCCGTCCGCGGTAGCCCGTCTTGTTGCAGTGGTCGCAACCCCGCCCGCGATGGAACGTCCGTCCGCCCACGTCCTCCGGCCGAAGCGCCAGCTCCATCAGCTGTTCCTCGCTGGGCGCAAACGCCTCCTTGCACTTGGCGCAGATCCGGCGCACCAGCCGCTGGGCCACGATGGCCTCCACGGTGGCGGTGAGCAGGAAGGTCTCCACCCCCAGGTCGAGCAGTCGCAGGATGCTGCTGGGGGCGTCGTTGGTGTGCAGCGTGGTGAACACCAGGTGGCCGGTCAGGCTGGCCTGGATGGCGATCTGCGCCGTCTCCAGATCGCGCACCTCGCCCACCAGGATGATGTCGGGATCCTGGCGAAGGAAGCTGCGCAGGAGCTTGGCGAAGGTGAGCTCCTGGTCCATGTTCACCTGGCACTGGATCATGCCGGCGATGTCGTATTCCACCGGATCCTCGGCGGTGAGGATCTTGGTCTCCGGGTCGTTCAGCTCGTTCAGCGCGGCGTAGAGGGTGGTGGTCTTGCCGCTGCCGGTGGGCCCGGTGACCACCACGATGCCGTTGGGCTTGTTGATCAGCCCGCGGACGCGGTCCAGATCGTCCTCGCGGAGGCCGATGCGGTCCAGGCTCAACTGCACGTTGCCGCGGTCGAGCACGCGCATGACCACGCTCTCGCCGAACATGGTGGGCAGCACGGCCACGCGCAGGTCCACCGGGGCCCCGCGCAGGTGCAGTTCCACGCGACCGTCCTGCGGAAGGCGCCGCTCGGCGATGTCCAGCTTGGCCATCACCTTCACGCGGCTCACGATCGCCATGGCCAGCGACTTGTTCACCGGCGCCATCTCGTAGAGCACGCCGTCGATGCGGTATCGCATCTTGAACTCGTCCTCGAAGGGCTCCAGGTGGATGTCGCTGGCCTTGTTCTCGATGGCCTGCAGCAGCACGCCGTTGAGCAGGTTCACCACCTGGTTGTCCGACGCCGCCTCGGCCAGCGTGGCCAGGTCGATGCTGTCGCCGCGACCCTGCAAGGCCATGGCCGCCTCGCTGCTCGAGGCCTCGGCCACCACCTCCTGGATGCTGGTGACGGCCGCGTAATGCCTTGTGAGCACCGCATCGATCTGCTCGGGTGGCGCCACCACCGCGGAGACACGGAATCCCATCAGCAGACGGATGCCGTCCACCGCCGAGAAGTGCTCGGGTCCCTTGATGGCGATCCTGAGCCGCTTGCCGGCATCGTCGTACTCGATGGGAATGGCCTGGAAGGACCGGGCGGTCTCGGGCTTGAGCACGGCGATCACGTCGTCCGGGATCTCCAGTCCCTCCAGGTTCACGTACGGGATGCCCAGGATTCCCGACAGGGTCATGACCACATCCGCAGGCGTGATCAGACCCATCTCCACCAGGATCTCGCCCAGCTTCTTCTTTCGGTTGCCCTCCTGCTGCTGCAGGGCCAGTGCCTGGTGCACCTGCTCACGGCTGACCTTGCCAAGCTTGGTCAGCGCGCGACCGAAACGGCGTCCCTTGAGTTCCTTCTCGACGAAGGCGGCGTTGGACACATCGGGCTTGGTTGGGGTGGTTGGGATGGGCGGCATGGGCAGACTCCGTTCTTCAACCCCTCACGTGGAATTGTTCCGGCCGCCACGAAACCCGGGTTGCATTGGCGAGCCAGAATTGGATGCGACAGCGATACAACGCAATCATAATCGCTGGCTCAAAGGGACGGGACGCGATCCGATTGGGCGATGGACCGGACCCGCAAGCGTCCGATACGTCAGCCAGCCGGAGCGTCTTCCAGCTCCGCCCGCTCAAGTTTCACGCCCGTTCGGCGGACCCGCTCGGACAGGTCACCCGGGTTGCGGGCCTTGTCCACCATCTCCTCGGCCGAGATCAGGCCCTTGGAGTAGATGCTCCAAAGGTGCTCGTCGAGCAGCTGCATGCCGAACTTCTTGCCGGTCTGGATGGCGGAGTCGATGCGGAAGGTCTTGTTCTCTCGGATCAGGTTGCTGATGGCCGGAGTCACCACCAGGAACTCGTAGCCGGCGATGCGGCCGGGCTTGTCCGAGCGGGCCAGCAGCACCTGGCTGAGCACCGCCAGCAGGCTGGTGGACAGCTGCACGCGGACCTGCTCCTGCTGGGCCACCGGGAAGGCGTCGATGATTCGGTTGATGGTGCCGGCGGCACCGGTGGTGTGCAGGGTGCCAAACACCAGGTGGCCGGTCTCGGCGGCCTTGATGGCGGCCTCGATGGTCTCCAGGTCGCGCATCTCGCCCACCAGGATCACGTCGGGATTCTGGCGCAGGGCCCGCCGCAGGGCCTCGCTGAAGCTGGGCACGTCGGCCAGGCCACCCACCTCGCGCTGGTTCACGATCCCCTTCTTGTGCGGGTGGTAGTACTCGATCGGGTCCTCCACCGTGATGATGTGACGCTCGAAGTTCACGTTGATCTCGTCGATCATGGTGGCCAGCGTGGTGGTCTTGCCGCTGCCGGTGGGACCGGTCACCAGGAACAGGCCGCGCGGGCGACGGATCAGGTCCTTCACGATGCCCGGAAGGCCCAGCACGTCGAACGGAAGCAGCCGGTTGGGGATCAGACGCAGCACCATGGCCACGTTGCCCTTCTGGCGGAACACGCTCACGCGGAAGCGGGCCGCCTCGCTGAAGCTGAAGCCGAAGTCCGTGCCGCCGTGCTCCTGGAACTCGGCCTGGTTCTTCTCGGGGGTGATGGACTTCATCAGGGCCATGCAGTCGTCCGGGTCGAGCACCTTGGTCTGCATGTTGCGCAGGCGGCCGTTCAGGCGGACCGTGGGCGGCCGGCCCACCGTGACGTGCAGGTCGCTGGCGTCCTGCTTGACCATCACGTCGAGCAGTCGATCGATCTGGACGGTGCTGCCCTTGTTCAGGCTGCTGGAACCGCCACCGGCGTCGGAACTCATGGGCGTCTCTCCTTGGGGGTGCGAAAGGTGGCGATGGGAGTGGCTCGCCTCAGACGGCCAGCTCCGTGGCCGGGTCGAAGCCTTCGATCTGGGCGAACTTGGCGATCTCGTCGGGGGTGGTCATGCCCTTCAGGATCTTCAGCTTGCCGTCGCCGAGCAGGCTGCGCATGCCGCCGCGAACCGCCGCCGCCCGAAGCTTGCCGATGCCGCTGCGCTCGAACGCCAGCTGCCGGATCTCGCTGTTCATGACCATCATCTCGTAGATGCCGCGACGACCGCGATAGCCCACCTTGCCGCAGTCCGGGCAGCCCGCGGGTCCCATGACCCGGTCGCGCTCCATCTCGCTGATGCCCACCAGCCGCAGGAGCTTGGCGTCCACGTCGGGATCGGGCTTGCGGCACTTGGGGCACAGGATGCGCACCAGCCGCTGGGCCAGAACCGCCTGGATGCTGCTGGCCACCAGGAACGGCTTCACGCCCATGTCGATCAGTCGGGTGATGGCGCTGGGCGCATCGTTGGTGTGGAGCGTGCTGAACACCATGTGGCCGGTCAGGGCCGCCTGGATGGCGATGTCGGCCACCTCGCGGTCGCGGATCTCGCCCACCAGGATGATGTTGGGTGCCTGGCGGAGCATGCTCTTGAGGATGGCCGGGAAGGTCAGGCCGATCGCCTCGCGCACCTGGACCTGGTTGATCCCCTTGAAGCTGTACTCCACCGGGTCCTCGGCGGTGATGATCTTGCGGTCCGGGCGGTTGAGCGTGTCCAGCGCGGAGTACAGCGTGGTGGTCTTGCCGCTGCCGGTGGGCCCGGTGACCAGAAAGATGCCGTTGGGCCGTCGGATCACCCTGTTGAACGTGTCGAGCGTGTCCTGCTCCAGGCCCAGGTTGATCAGACCGATGCGCACGCTGTCCGGGCGCAGGATGCGCAGCACCAGGCTCTCGCCGTGCACGGCCGGGCAGGTGCTCACGCGGAAGTCGATCTGGTCCTGGCCCACCTTGAACTTGATGCGGCCGTCCTGGGGGATCCGCTTTTCGGCCATGTTCACCCCCGCCATCAGCTTGAATCGGGCGAGCACCGAGGGCTGCAGCGACTTGGGCAACTGCTCCATGACCACGCAGACGCCGTCGATGCGGTAGCGCACCAGCACCGTCTCCTTCATGGGCTCCACGTGGATGTCGCTGGCGCGGCTCTCCACGGCCAGCGTGATGATGCGGTCCACCAGCTTGATGGTCTTGCTGTCGTTGGCGTCGCCCTTGGCGTCCACGTCGAGGCTCTTGCCCCGGTCCATGGACTTGTCCACCGACTTGTCCACGGACTTGTCGAGCGAGTCGCTCAGGATGCTTCCCTTGGCGGGGACCGCCGCCCGCTCGGCGCCGCCATCCAGGAACTCGGCGATCTGGGTGCGGCTGGCGATGCAGGTGTCGATCTCCGCGTTCAGGCGGAACCGCAGCAGGTCCAACGTCTCCAGGTCCATGGGATCATGGATGACCAGCTGGATCCGGCCCCCGCCCTTGCTCACCGGCAGCACCAGCTGCTTGCGTGCCAGTTCCTCCGGCATCAGCGACATGTCCACCTTGGAGCGGTCCTCGGGCCGGTCCAGGTTCAGGAAGGGCATGCCGAACTGCTCGCCCAGCGCACGGGCCACGTCCACCTCGGTGCACGCCCCCATCTCGATGAGCACCTCGCCCAGCCGCTTGCCCGATCCGCGTGCCGCCTCCAGCGCCTCGTTGACCTTCTCCTGGGAGACGGTCCTGGACGCCACCAGCACTTCACCAAGCTTGGATCGGATCTTGCGAGCCACGGTCTCTCCTGGGGGGGCATTGGGCCCGAACCTCTAGTATGCGAAGATCGCCTCGGCTCGGCAACCACCGATCGAGACGCCACGCATGCCCTTCCAACCTCTTCGCACCCTGGTCACGCTCGGTCCCACCCACGAACCGATGGACGCGGTGCGTCATCTGGGCAACCGTTCCAGCGGTCGGATGGGCGTTGCGATCGCCGAGGCCCTGCATCGGGCCGGGTGCCATGTGCATGTGCTGGCAGGTCCCTGCCAGCCGCCGGGAATCGATTCGCTGGCCAATGTCGAGCGGTTCCGTACGGCTGCGGAGCTTCGGGACCTGCTTGTCGCCCGGTGGCCCGGGCACGACATGCTGGTGATGGCCGCCGCGGTGGCGGACTGGCGGCCCGTGAACACCGCTCCCGGCAAGATCCGTCGCTCCGATGGACCGCTCACCGTGTCGTTGGAGCCGGTGCCGGAGATCCTGGGATCGCTGCAACGCCGTCCGGACCAGTTCGTGGTGGGATTTGCCCTTGAACCGCGCGAAGAGCTGATCGAATCCGCCCGCAGCAAGTTGCAGCGCAAGCGAGCAGACTGCGTCGTGGCCAATCCGCTCCAGACCATGGACGCCCCAGAGGTCGAGGGCACGCTGGTCTGGCCGGACGGGAGGCAGGAGCGTCCCGCCGGGACTCGGCTGGACAAGCCGGCGTTTGCGGCGTGGCTGGTGGAACGACTCCTGCCCGCCGCACGGGCCCGCCGGGCCCGGTAGCCTGACACCCTTTGCAAACCCTACAGGAGTCACCATGAAGATTGCCATGATCGGTCTGGGCCGGATGGGAGCCAACATGACGGTGCGTCTGCTCAAGGCAGGGCATCAGGTGGTGGTCTGGGACATGAACGCTTCGGCCGTGAAGGATCTTGCGGCGCAGGGCGCCACCCCCGCCGCCGACCTGAAGGATCTGGTGGGCAAGTTGGAGGCTCCGCGGGCGGTCTGGATGATGATCCCGGCGGCGTTCGTGGACGACACCATCCACAAGGTGGCCCCGCTGCTGTCCAAGGGCGACTGCCTGATCGATGGCGGCAACAGCTACTACAAGGACGACATCCGCCGCTCGAAGGAGCTGGCCCAACAGGGCATCGACTATCTGGACGTGGGCACCAGCGGCGGCGTGTGGGGACTGGATCGCGGCTACTGCCAGATGATCGGGGGTCCCGCGGCCACGGTGAAGCGGCTGGATCCGATCTTCAAGGCACTGGCCCCTGGCAAGGGATCGATTCCCGCAACGGCCGGGCGAGGCAACCGTGGCGGCACGTCCGAGGAGGGCTACCTGCACTGCGGCCAGAGCGGCGCGGGCCACTTCGTGAAGATGGTCCACAACGGCATCGAGTACGGCATCATGGCCGCCTACGCGGAGGGGCTGAACATTTTGAAGAACGCCAACGCGGGCAAGGTGCATCGCGAGAAGGACGCGGAGACCACGCCGCTGCGCGAGCCCGAGGCCTACCAGTACGACATGGACCTGCCGGAGATCGCCGAGGTGTGGCGCCGCGGCAGCGTGATCGCCAGCTGGCTGCTGGACCTGACCGCCGACGCGCTGGCCAAGGACCCGCAGCTTGCAGGCTTTGGCGGTCGCGTGAGCGATTCGGGCGAGGGGCGGTGGACCATCGACGCGGCGATCGACGAGGGCGTGCCCGCGCATGTGCTGACCGCCGCGCTGTACGAACGCTTCAGCAGCCGCGGCAACGCGCTCTTTGCCGACAAGGTCTGCTCGGCCATGCGATTCGAGTTTGGCGGGCATCACGAGAAGTCCGGCGGATCGCACTGAACCCGAAGGAACACCATGCCCGCCCCTGAACGCAGCGATGCGCTTGTGCTCTTTGGAGCCACCGGTGATCTGGCCCACAAGAAGACCTTTGACACCATCCAGGCCCTGATCCAGCGGGGCCATCTGGAACATCCGGTGATCGGTGTGGCCAAGAGCGGCATGACGCGCGACCAGCTGCTGGCTCGGGCTCGCGAGGGCATCCAGACCTTCGGCCGTGGCGTGGACGAGGCGGCATTCGCCAAGTTCGCCGCGTCGTTCCAGTACGTGGACGGCGACTACGCGGACCTGGGCACCTTCAAGCGGCTTCGCGAGGCCCTGGGACCGGCCCGCAACCCCCTGCACTATCTGGCGATTCCGCCGGCGGTGTTCGGTCTGGCCACGACGCAACTCAAGACGAGCGGTTGCGCCGATGGCAGCCGCATCGTGGTGGAGAAGCCGTTTGGCAGGGACCTGGCGACGGCCCGGGAGCTCAACCGCACGCTGCACGCGGTGTACGACGAGCGCGACATCTTCCGGATCGACCACTATCTGGGCAAGGAGGCCACGCAGAACATCCTGTTCACGCGCTTCGCCAACGCCTTCCTGGAGCCGCTGTGGAACCGGCAGCACGTGAAGCAGATCCAGATCACCATGGCCGAGAAGTTCGGCGTGGAGGGCCGCGGCCGCTTCTACGACAGCGCCGGCTGCATCCGCGACGTGATCGAGAACCACCTGATGCAGGTGGTGGGCTTCCTGTGCATGGAGCCCCCGTACTGGCCCGACATGGATCGGGTGCGCGACGAGCAGATCAAGCTCTTCCGCAGCATCCGCACGCTTGGCGCCAACGACGTGGTGCGCGGCCAGTTCGAGGGCTACCTGAAGGAGGAGGGCGTGGCCCCCAACAGCCAGGTGGAGACGTACGCGGCCGTGCGCGTGCACGTGGACAACTGGCGATGGGAGGGCGTGCCGATCTACCTGCGCGCCGGCAAGTGCATGCCCATGACCGCCACCGAGGTGCGCGTGGAGTTCCACCGTCCGCCCGCCGTGGTGTTCCCCAACGAGCAGAAGCCTCCCCACAACTACTGGAGGTTCCTGTTCAGCCCGCGCATCGAGATCGGGATGAACATCCAGGTGAAGAGCGATGGCGAGCGCATGGTGGGCCAGCCGCTGGAACTGAAGGCGGTGGACCAGCAGCCCGACGAGATGACCCCCTACGAACGGCTGCTTGGCGACGCCCTGCGCGGGGACCAGACGCTGTTCGCCCGGCAGGACTGCGTGGAGGAGGCGTGGCGCATCGTGGATCCGATCCTGGGCAACGCGGTGCCCGTGCACCGCTACACGCCCGGCACCTGGGGTCCGGAGGTGGTGAACGAGGTGCTGCTGCCTGAGGGTGGTTGGCACGCGCCGCGGCTGGACGGCTGAGGCCCGGGAACGCCCGCGACGCACTCGCCCGGCCACTCGTTCGGCCCCGTACGCTTGCGCACGGGACCGTGGCGGAACAGCAGACGCAGCGGCCTTAAAAGCCGCGGCCGGGAAGCCGGCGTGTGGGTGCAACTCCCACCGGTCCCATTGCGGCATCGCTAGCATCGGCCTTCATGCGGCTTCGCACCGCCCTGATTGCGCTCACCTCCGCGGTGGCGGCCCTGACCGCCGTGGTCATGTTTGCCGCCAGCACGGGCGTGCTGCGGGGACTGGTGCAGACCACGCTGGACGGGCAGGCCATGTCGCTGGCGGCGGTGATCGCCGGCACCGTGGACGCCGAGCAGAATCGGGCGGCCGCCGAGGGCGGCATGGACGGAACGGCGTACCGGGCGCTGGAGGCCAGGTTGCGCGCGATCCGCGACCAGTGCCGCCGGGACGGGGTGCCCGTGCGCTTCATCTTCACCACCGTGGCCGACCGCGCCGCCTCCAGCGGACAGTCCTACGTGGTGGATGCTCAGGAGCCCGGAGCCGAGAAGAGCGACATTGGCGAGCCGCTGGTGCTGGGAGACGCGTCCACGCTGGCGCTGGCCACCGACCGGGCCAGCGCGATCACCTACACCGACACCTACGGCTCGTTCTTCAGCGGCTTTGCGCCCATCCGCGACGCGCAGGGGCGTCCGGCGGGACTGGTGGGCGTGGACTTCTCCCGCGAATATCTGGCCACGGCGATGGCCCGCATGACGCGACAGGCGATCGGCTGGGGCGGCGGACTCACCCTGCTGGCGGCGTTGGCGGCATGGTGGGTCACGCGCGGCGTGGCGGCGCCGGTGGAGCGACTGGTGCAGGCCTCGGAGCGGCTGGCCTGCGGCGACCTGCGGCAGGATCCGCCCTCGACCGGCTTCCAGGAGACGCGCCGACTGGGACAGGCCGTGTCAGGCATCGCGGCGGGTCTCCGGACCATCATCGGCGAGGCCGACCGCGACGCGCAGAACGTGGATCACACCTGCCGGATGGCCACCGAGCGGCTGGCGTCGCAGATGCTGGCGGCTCGCGAGGCGGCCGCGGCGACCGGGCAGATCACCGTCCACTGCGGCGAGATCGCGGATCTGGCCAGGGAGCTGGACCGAAGCATGCGTTCCGTGCTGCAGGTGGCGGGCGAGATCGTGACCAGCGTGCAGGGCGACGCCACCGAGATCGCGGGCATGCGTCATGCGGCCCACGAGGCGATGGAGGAGGGACGGCGGCTGGCCACCGATCTGCGTGCCATCCTGGAACGGGTCCATGACATGGACCAGCTGCTCGACGCCATGACGCTGATGAGCGACCGCACCGCCCTGCTGTCGCTGAACGCCGAGATCGAGAGCGCCAAGGCCGGCGAGGCCGGACGCGGATTCGCGGTGGTGGCTCGCGAGGTGCGGTCGTTGGCCGAGCGATCGGCGCGTCGCACCGCGGAGATCGAGGGCAGCGTGGTGGGCGTGCACGCCGCCGTGGGCCGGGCCCTGCAGGAGACGCAGGCCTTTGCCGAGCGCATGGAGCGGCTGGGGTCCTCGGGCGAGCGGCTGGAGTCCAGCCTGCGCCGCAGTCTGGAGGCGCTGGGGCACCTGGCTCCAAGCATGCGACAGGCCGCCGAGATCAGCGAGCGGCAGCGTCTCAACGCGGAGGAGATCGCGCGCACCACCTCGGACCAGGCGGAACGGGCGTCACGCACGCTCATGGTGCTGGAGGATCTGCGTGGCCGCATGGAGTCCATGCGTGACCACGCCGAGGCGCTGGTGCGGCAGGTCCGGCGGTTCCGCCTGCCACCGGCCGGCGAGGGCACGCTCGATCGCTAGGACTTGAGCACGCCCAGGAGGGCAAAGACGATCTCCGAGGCGATGAGCACGATGATGATCCACTCCAGCAGCTCGGCGCGGCGGCTGTTCTGCTCGTCGCTGAGCTTGTCGTAGATGGACTCCAGCGTCTCCAGCTTGCGAAGGGTGGACCGCTCCCACGCGTCCAGGTGCAGTCGGCGACTGGCCAGGCGGTAGAGCCGGGCCAGGAACTGGTCGCCCAGCAGCTTGAGCGCATTGTTGATCTCCTCGTACAGCAGTGCGGCGTCGGTCTGCAGTTCCGCCAGCCGCTCCATGTCGCGTCGGCCGGCATGCAGCCGCGCCGCGTAGCGGCGGCGGCGGAAGAGCGTGGCATGGGCCTGGTCCATCGCAACGTCCAGCTGCTCGTCGAGCACCCGGTACTCCAGCAGTTCCACGTTGGCAAAGGCAAGCACGTCGATGGTGGCCTGCGGCTCCGCATCCAGCAGCAGGGCCGCGTTCCAGTCGATCACGGCCACGTCGCCGGGGCCGTACGAGATGGTGGCGGCAAGGCTGTCATGCACCTCCTCGTCGGAAAGGGCCGCCGGCTCCGCACGGAGCACGCGGGCCACGTCGGCTTCGCCAAGCCGGGCAAGCAGGTCTCGGGCCGGTACGCCCGGCGGCCCCTCCATGGCCAGCACCAGGTAGTCCTCGACGTAGGGACGCAACTGCGGTCTTCGGACGGTTTCTCCCATGGAGGCCAGGAGGGCGGACACACGCTCCCGTCCGTCCTGCAGCAGCCCGCCATGGGCGATCAACGCCGTGGACAACGCCGCAAGGTCCTCCATGGGCCCCTCGAACGGGATGCGGTAACCCAGGCTGACGGCGCCGAAGTCGTGGATCCGCACCTGCACCGCCTGCGCCACCTGAAGCCCTCGCACCTGAAGGTCCGGCCCATCCTGCTCCAGCACCAGTGGCGGATCGCTCCAGTCGCAGCCACCGGGATTCCGCGCGCTCGGCATGCGGGCTCGTCCAGAGTTCCGCAACGCCGCGGCTGCGCGGGAAAGATCCACCGCAAGACCCACCTCGAAGGCCAGCAGCACATGGCACGTGCCGCGAAGGACGATGTCGGATGCGACGCCTGGCACGCGACGGAGCGTACGATGTCGGGATGGACCCGGTCGACGTCTCCGTCGCGACCACCAGGCCGCTTCCGGCGTGGGATCGCCTGCTGGTGGTGTCGGTCTCCTCGGAGCCCTGGTGCGAGGCGATGATCTCGGCGGCCTGCGACCGCGGCGAGTTCGACGTGCGCGGCATCGCCCGCGATGGCCAGTCCCTGGAGCGGCTCCTGAACCTGGCCCCGGCCGTGATCGTGGTGGACGTGACCGGCGGCGACCGGAAGCCGTTCGACCTGCTCCGGGCCCTCCAGTCCCGGGCGGAGACCGGGGCCGTCCCCACGCTGGCGGTCGGTGCCAGCCCGGATCCGCTCGTGCGAGCCGCCGCCTTCGCGGCGGGGGTGGAGGACTTCACCCACCGCGGCTGCGATCCATCCGAGCTCACGTCGCGCCTGCGGACGCTGGCCCGGCTCTGGGCCGCCACCGCGCGCGGACTCGAGGCCGAAGCCGCGCTGCAGCGCGTGCAGCAGCGGCTGCATGAGCGGGAGCGTCAGGTGGAGTCCGCCAACACCATGGTGGACCATGTCCGGGACGCGCTGCAGGCCGACAACCGCGAGCAGCGGAGTCGCGTGGAGAGCATGGTGCAGGTGGGCATGGAACTGCACCGGATCCATGACACCCCCGTGCTGCTCGACCGGATCCTGAGCGAGGCCCGTCGACTCATCCACGCGGACGCGGGAACCGTGTTCCTGCGCGAGCACCGCGTGCTGCGGTTCGCCTTTGCCCAGAACGACACGCTGGCCCGACGGGACGGCGACCCCGGAGGCCCGGGCAATCTCTATCTGGCCGTGGACGACCAGTCCATCGCGGGCTGGGTGGCGGCCAGCGGCGAGCCGGTGGTGGAGGCCGACGCGTATCACATCGAGCCATCACGGCCCTACCGATTCGATCCGACCTTTGACCGGCTCACGGGCTACCGGACGCGCAGCGTGCTGGCCATTCCGCTCCAGACCAGCCTGGGACGCAACGTGGGCGTGCTGCAGATGCTCAACGCGATGGACGAGCGTGGACGCCCGCGTGACCGCTTCAGCGACGCGGACGCGGCGTTGCTGACTCACTTTGGCAGCCTGGCCACCGCGGCGATCGAGCGCTCCCAACTCTCCGATGACCTGGTCCGGACGGTGCTGCGGATGACGGAGATGCGGGATCCCTTCGAGACCCCCGTCCATGCCCGGTACGTGGCGGACGTGTCCACGCTGCTGTTCGAGGGCTGGGCCACCCGCCGCGGCCTGACGGGCGTGGCCTTGGAGCGCCAGCGTGAGCGGCTGCACCGCGCGGCGATGCTGCACGACGTCGGGAAGATCGGCGTGCCGGACCAGATCCTGCAGAAGCCCGGTCCCCTCACCCCGGGGGAGCGATCGGTGGTCCAGCGACATGTGCTGCTTGGGGCCCAGCTGTTCGTGGACCAGCGCACCGAGCACGAGGCCGCGCTCCGGGAGGTGGCCCTGAATCACCACGAGCGATGGGACGGCGAGGGCTACCCGGGCCATGTCAACGAACGTGGCGTGCCGCAGGCGGACCCCGTGACGGGGGGACCTCGACGGGGCGGCAAGCGTGGCGAGGAGATCCCGATCTTTGCGCGGATCGTGGGTCTGGCGGACGTGCATGACGCGCTGTCGAGCCCGCGTCCCTACAAGGACGCCTGGCCGGAACGCCGCGTGCTGGACACCATTCGCGGCGAGTCGGGTCGGCACTTCGACCCTGAACTGGTCGAGCTGCTCTTTGAGCGACTGGACGCCATCCGCACGATCCGCGAAAGCGGCCGGGCCTGATCCGTCGGGCGATCCGGACCGGACTCCCGCCGCCGTAAGATCGCTTTGTGCAGGCGCTGCGATTCCATGTGGCCGACCAGACCATGGCGGTGGACCTGTCGTGGGTCCGCGAGGTGTGCCCCATCGTGCAGGCCACCGCGGTGCCCCACGCTCCGGCATGGATGCGCGGCCTTCTGGACTACCACGGGCAGGTGCTTCCGATGGTCGACGGCGGCGTGCTGCTTGGCGCGGCGCCGGTCCGCGATCGCCTTGGCACCCGCGTGCTCCTGCTGCAGGGACGTGGCGACGCCGATGGACCGCTCATCGCCTTCGGCATGGTGGTGGACAGCGTGGACGGCATCATGGAACTGCAGGGGTCCGCATGGGCTCCGCGTCAGGGTCTTCCCGGACTGCCGTTCGTGGCCGAGATCCGGGGTGAGCAAGGGGCTTCGATCCTTGTGCTGGATCCAATGGGTCTTGCGGGCATGCAGCGGGGACTGCTCGAAGGCGCCGCCGCGCTTCCCAAGGCCGGAACGCCGCCGGACGCCACGCGATGAGCGATCTGGATGCATGGTTCCGGGAACGCCTGCACCTGGAGGCCAACGTGCGTTCCCAGGCGCTTCAGGAGGCCCGGCGACGTGTGGTCTGCCTTGGGGTGTCCGAGATGGACTACGCGGCCCGACTGGATCGTGACGCCGCCGAGCGCGAGTCCGTCCTTGGGCATGCCGTGCCGCCGGAGTCCTGGCTGTTCCGACAGACGCCCGCCTTCGAGTGCCTGAGGACGTGGCTGACGCGGCGCGGACCGACACCGGTGCGCATGGTCAGCCTTGGCTGCGCGCGAGGTGCCGAGCCGTACTCCATGGCCGCGACGGCGATGGCGTGCGGACACCGTCCCGACACCGCTCGCGTGATCGCGGTCGACTGGAATCGGACGCATCTGGAGGATGTGCGGCAAGGGACCGTTCCGCCGCTCGCCCAGCGAAGTCCCATTCCCGCGTGGGCGCGGGATGCCTTCACGGTCGACAGCCACGGCAGGCTCTCGCTGGTTCCGACGGCCCTGGCCATGATCGAGACGGTGCACGGGGACGTCTGCTCGGTGCCGCTTGCCGGACCGTTCGACGTGATCTTCTGCCGGAACGTGGCCATCTACCTGGATGCGTTCGCTCGGGAGCGGCTCGGACGCCGGCTTTCGGAGATGGTTCGTCCCGGTGGATGGCTCTTCACGGGACACGCCGATCCGGCCTGCCTGTGGGCGGGCAGCTTCACGGGCATGGGTGCGGACGGTGCATTCGCATTCCAGCGTGTCGAGGGCGGAGCCTTGGGTCCGGTCATGCCGGTGCCGACCAGATCGGGACGGACCGCCGCGCACGGCGACCCGCCTTCCACCCCGCCACCGCTCGACCGCACCCGACCCGTGTCGCGTGCGGACATCGAGCGCGTGGCCGACGAGGGACGGCTGGAGGAGGCGCTGGCACGGATCACGGACCTGCTGCGTGAGGATCCCGTCTGCGTGGAGGGATGGTGGCTTGCCGGATCGATCGCCCTGGCCCAGGAGCGACCCGTCGAGGCGGAGCGATGCTTCACCAAGGTGGTGTACCTTGAGCCCATGCATCGTCTGGCGCTGCTGCAGCTGAGTGCGCTGGCGGAGCGGCGGAACGACCGCGTGCAGGCGGACCGCTACCGCCTTCGGGCATCACGGACTCAGGGAGCGGACCACGTTGCCTGAACCGGCGGCGAGCGCGCGGGCCGATGCGTTGCCCTCCGAGGCGCTGCGTGAGCAGACGCGGGCGCTGGCCGCGCCGATGGGCGGCATCCAGGATGTGCCGATCTCGCTGCTGTGCTTTCGGGTTGGCGAGGAGCGGTTCGGCCTTCCAGCCGAGAGCGTGGAGCGGACCTTTGCCCAGGTGCCCGTGCGCACCGTCCCGCACCGTCGTCATCCCGCCTTCCGCGGACTGGTGGCCCACGAGGGCGAGATCCTGCTGATGGCGTCGCTGGAGCGGTCGCTGGACCTGCCCGCGGGCGGCGAGCGTTCACCGGAGGACATCCGTGTGGTGGTGCTGGGACCGGCCGGGCGAGGCTGGGCGTTCGAGGTGGACGCCATCGAGGGCGTGATCCAGGCCCGCCCGGGTGAACTGAAGGCCGCCCCCGCCACGGTGACGCGCGGCCGCGGCAGCGCCACCCGGTCCCTGCTCACGCGAGACGGGCGGGAGTGGGCCGTGCTGGATCCGCAGGCGCTGCGGAACGGCTGGGAGGCGTGCGTCCAATGAGCGGCTTGGATGGACTGGACCTGTTCGAGCTGTTCAAGGGCGAGGTGGAGTCGCATGGCGCCGCCCTGAACGATGGCCTGCTGAAGCTGGAGGCCGATCCGGAAAGCGCGGAACCCGTGGCGGCCCTGATGCGTGCGGCCCACTCCATCAAGGGCGCCGCGCGCGTGGTCGGCATCGACGTGGTGGTGTCGCTGGCCCACCAGATGGAGGACGCGATGGTGCGCATCCAGAAGGGACAGGAGCCCTGCACGCCGCAGCGGGTGGAGCAGCTGCTGCAGGCCACCGACCTGCTGGTCTCGCTGCAGGCGGTGCAGGAGCGCGAGATGGCGGCGTGGTCAAGCCAGCACGCGCCGGAGATCAACGCACTGCTGACCGAGCTTGCGGCGCCGGTCGGAACCGCGGAGCCACGATCGCCTGCCGCAGTGCCCACCCCGCCGAGCGTGTCGGCCGTGCAGGCGATCCCTGCGGCGGAGCCCCCGGCAAGGCCTGCCCCGGCTGACGACCCATCGGCGACGCTTCCGGCCGCGCCCACTCGTTCGGCCATGCCCTCAGGCAACGCCTCCACACTGCCTTCCGAGACCTCGACCACGCTGCATGCCCGAACCGCCGATCCCGCGGCGACCGAGATCCGCACGGTGCGCGTGAACGCGGACAACCTGGATCGCATGATGCGATTGGCCGGGGAAAGCATGGTGGAGGGACGCCGCTTTCCGCAGGTGCAGCGCGGCCTGCGGGAGTTCAGGAGCCGGATTCGGATGGCCCGCGAGGCCGTGGATGCCGCCTCCCGCCGCGGCGTGGACCTGCACGAGGCCCGGGAGCAGCTTGGACAGCTCGAGGAGACGCTCAAGCGCCATGGCCTGCTGCTGGAGGCCACCTTCCGACGCACCGAGGAGGTGGGGACCCGGCTCTACCACGAGGTGATCGGGAGTCGCATGCGGCCCTTTGGCGACGCGACCGCGGGCTTTCCAAGACTGGTGCGGGACCTGGCGCGATCGTTGGGCAAGCAGGTCCGTTTCGAGCTGGAAGGGGTGCAGACTCCGGTGGACCGGGACATCCTCTCACGGCTGGACGCGCCGCTCAATCACATCCTGCGTAACGCGATGGATCATGGCGTGGAACGCCCCGAGGTCCGGGCCGCCGCCGGAAAGTCCGAGACCGCATCGCTTCGGATGGAGGCAAGGCATCACGCCGGCATGCTGGAGGTGCGCGTGCGTGACGACGGCGCCGGCATCGATCCGGAGCGCATCCGCGTGAAGGTGATCGAGCGTCGCCTGCAGTCGGAGTCCGTGGCCCGCGGCCTGGGTCGGGCGGAACTGCTGGAGTTCCTGTTCCTGCCGGGGTTCTCCACCGCCGCGAGCGTGACCGAGGTGAGCGGCCGTGGCGTGGGACTGGACGTGGTGCACCAGACCATGCGGGACCTTGGGGGCTCGGTGCGCGTGGAGAGCGAGCCGGGACGGGGCACCACCTTCGTGATGAGCCTGCCCATCACGCTGAGCGTGATCCGGGCGGCCCTGGTGCAGGTGGCCGGACAGACGATCGCCTTTCCGCTGGCACGCATCGAGCGGATCGTGCGGATGGACCCCACGGAGCTGTCGCGCACCGAGGGACGCCTGCAGTTTGACCTGGATGGCGTGGCCGTTGGCGTGCTCGAAGCCGCGAGCGTGCTGGAGATGGGTGCAGCCGAGACGGTCGCCGGCGCATCGCTCAACCTGCTGGTGATCGGTCCGGAGAGCGATCGCTGTGCCCTGCTGGTGGAGGGGTTCCTGGGCGAACGCGATCTGGTGGTCCGTCCACTTGACGGGCGACTGGGCCGAGTGCCCCACGTGGCCGCCGCGGCGATCGACGAGGATGGGCTTCCGCTGCTGGTCATGGACGTGGAGGATCTGCTGGTGTCCATCCGCCGGGGACTTGGCGACGGTGCCATCCGTGGCCTGAAGCCGGGCGAGAAGGACGGGGTGCGGACGGGTCGCAAGCGCATCCTGGTGGCCGACGACTCGATCACCGTGCGCGAGGTCGAGCGCCAGATGCTTCGCAGGCTGGGCCACGAGGTGGACGTGGCGGTGGACGGCGTGGACGCGTGGAACCAGCTGTGCGCCGGCCGGCACGACCTGCTGGTGACGGACGTGGACATGCCGCGCCTGAACGGCATCGAGCTGGTCCGGCAGCTTCGGCGTGACCCCCGCTTCACCCACCTGCCCGTGGCCATCGTGAGCTACAAGGATCGTGCCGAGGACCGTGCGGCCGGCCTGCAGGCCGGTGCCAACGCGTACCTGACCAAGGGATCCTTTCAGGACCAGACCTTCATCGACACCATCCACGACCTGATCGGGGAGCCCGTGGAATGAGGATCGGACTGGTCAACGACGTGGGCCTTGCGATCGAGGCACTTCGCATGGCGGTTGGCCGGGTGCCAGGCGCCACCGTGGCCTGGACGGCCAGGGACGGTGACGAGGCGGTGCGGCAGTGCCGACTGGACCGTCCGGATCTGGTGCTGATGGATCTCATCATGCCGGTCATGGACGGCGTGGAGGCCACACGTCGGATCATGCGCGAGACCCCCTGCCCCATCCTGGTGGTCACCGCCACGGTCAGCGGGAACGCCGCCCGCGTCTTCGAGGCGCTGGGCGCCGGCGCGCTGGACGCCATCGACACGCCCACCCTGACCAGTCCGGACGGCGTGGCTCGTCTGTGCCAACGCATCACGGCCATCGATCGCCTGACGCGCGCGGAGCGCACTTCCACGGCGGTGCCATACGCCGCGGTGCCCGCCGTGCAGGCCGACTGCGGGCGCCGCGTGGCGCTGGTCGGTGCCAGCACCGGAGGTCCGCAGGCGCTGGCGGAGGTGCTGCGGGCGTGGCCACGTCCCCTTCCGTTCGCGGCGATGGTGGTGCAGCATCTGGACGCAGGATTCGTGCCCGGACTGGCGGAGTGGCTCTCACGCGAGACGGGACACTCGGTGCGCGTGGCCTTGGCCCCATGCCGACCCGAGCCGGGCGTGGTGTGGCTTGCCGGAGGCACGGAGCACCTGGTGATCGAATCCGGCGGCCGTCTTGGCAGCCGAGGGCACCGACCCGAGGACCTGCACCATCCAAGTGTGGACGCTCTCTTCCGCAGCGCCGCGGCCAGCGGCGTCACCCCGGGCGTGGCGACCTTGCTCACGGGCATGGGACGTGACGGAGCGGAGGGACTCCTGGAGCTTCGCCGAGCCGGCTGGCACACCATCGCCCAGGACCAGGCCTCCAGCATCGTCTGGGGCATGCCCGGAACCGCCGTGCGACTGGAGGCCGCGGAGCGCGTGCTCCCGCTCTCGCAGATCGGAGCCGCCATGGCCGGCTTCCTCCTTCAGCCAGTCAGGAACCGACCATGAACAAGCCCGCCGCAGCCACCCCAGTCCTTGCCACCGTCATCCTGCTGGTGGACGATCAGCCCATCATCGCGGCCGCCGTCCGGAAGATGCTGGCCTCCCAGACCGACTGGACCCTGCACTACTGCCAGGATCCCACGCAGGCGCTGGCCACCGCCCTGCAGGTCCAGCCCACGGTGATCCTTCAGGATCTGGTCATGCCCGACATCGACGGCATGGACCTGGTGCGGGCCTATCGCGGCGAGCCGGCGCTGGCCCAGACGCCGCTGGTGGTGCTCTCCTCCAAGGAGGAGGCCCAGACCAAGGCTCAGGCCTTTGCACTGGGCGCCAACGACTACCTGGTCAAGCTGCCGGATCCGGTGGAGTTGGTGGCCCGCATCCGGCACCACTCCGACGGCTACAAGGCCACGCTGGAGCGCAACGCGGCCTACGAGGCGCTGGCCGCCAGCGAGCGTCACCTGCAGGAGGAGGCCCGTCGCGCCGCCGAGTACGTGCAGAGCCTGCTTCCCCCGCCGCTGATGGAGGGCCCCGCCACCACCGAGTGGCGCTTTGTTCCCAGCGAGAGCCTGGGCGGCGACGCCTTCGGCCATCACTGGCTGGATCGCTCCCGGCTGGCGGTGTACCTGCTCGACGTGTGTGGCCACGGCGTGGGACCGGCGCTGCTTGGCGTGAGCGCCATGAACGTGATCCAATCCAACGCGGTGCCCCATCGCGACATGGCCGATCCTGCAGCCGTGCTGGAGGGGCTCAACGAGCTCTTTCCCATGGAGCGTCACCACGAGATGTACTTCACGCTCTGGTACGGCATCCTGGACGTGGACCGCGGCAGCCTCTCGTGGAGCGGTGGTGGGCATCCCCCCGCGTTGCTGCGGGCCCCGGACGGATCGCTTCGGCAGCTCCCCAGCCAGGGGCTGATGGTGGGCGCCGCCATGGGCGTTCCCTACGAGAGCAGCGAGATCCAGGTGGCGCCGGGATCGTCCCTGCTGCTCTACAGCGACGGCATCTACGAGCTGGAGAAGCCCGACGGCCAGATGGCCACGCTGGAGGAGTTCGTGCTGGAGGTGGGACGAGCCGAGCGGGAGCCACGCCCGCTCGACGAGATCCTGGCCCATGCTCGCCGCGTGCAGGCCGGCGAACGCTTCAAGGACGACGTGAGCCTGCTGCAGGTGCGGTTCCAGCCGTGATCGCCGCGTGCCTGGTGGTGGCCGCCGTGGCCGGCGACGGCGCAGCCGTGTCGTTCACCGAGGTGCACATGGGCGTTCCCGTCCGCATCACCGTGCATGCACCCAGCGAGGAGGCCGTGCGTCCGGCGGTCCGTGAAGCCATGGACCGTGTCCGGGCGTTCGATCTGGCCCTGAGCGACTGGAAGACGGACTCCGCGGCCATGCGACTGCCCACCGAGCCTTGCACGGTGCAGGTGCACGACCCGATCCTGGCGGCGGCGCTGGACGCGGCGGACATCTGGCACCGGCGCACCCATGGCGCGCTGGACGTGGCGCTGGGGCCGCTCACACGCCTCTGGCGGGCGGCTCCAAGGTCCGGCGTCTGGCCTTCACCCGAGGCCGTGATCGCGGCACGGTCCGCCAGCGGCATGCGGAACATGTCATGGCACCCCGCAGACCGTGCCCTCACGCTGCACGCGGCGGGCATGCGAATGGACTTTGGCGGGCTCGCCCAGGGCATGGCCGCCGACGCCGCACTGCAGTCGCTGCGTGAGGCGGGCTGGCCGATCGCCATCGTGGACGTGAGCGGCGACGTGGCGGTGGGTCAGGCACCGCCAGGCGCCGCGGGATGGACGGTGCAGGTGGAGCCGGCTTTCGCCGATCAGCCCACGGAGACGCTGCTGCTTGCGCAGTGCGCCATCAGCAGCAGCGGCGATCGCGGGCAGCCCGCACGCATCGGCGATCGGCTGGTCGGCCACATCCTGGATCCCGCCACGGGCGAACCGCTTGCCGTGCCCCGGCAGGCGGTGGTGATCGCCGCCTCGGCCACCGCCGCGGACGCGCTGGCCACGGCCTTCTGCGTTCTTTCCGTCGAGGACTGCCGTGCGGTGATGGAGGGCACACCGGCCATCGCGGTCCGGCTCGATCGCCTGCCGGACGAGGGTGGGGTTCGGCCGATGGGCGCGTGGAACTCGATCAGGCGGGCCGAGGCGCCCCCGGTCGCCGCACCACCATCGGCGGCGGCGGCGCGTCCATCGCCAGAACCGGAGGAGAAAGGTCCTCGCGGCTCTGGAGCACCTGATCCCAGCTGACGGCATCGCCGGTGTAGGCGGCCATGCGTCCCATGAGCGCCAGCCGACAGCTCCGGATCATCCAGTCCGAGTCGTCGAGGCGTGTGCCCGCGCGGATCGCCCGGAAGAGCTCGTCATGCTCCACCTGGTACATGTTGGGCCGAGGGCCGTCGGCGGGATAGCTCCATGGCGCTTCGCCCTGGATGCGGTGCGTGCCCGCCCAGCCGTTCACCAACGCCCGCCCCTTCGTCCCGAGGATCGTGTCCACGTTCTCGTTGAAGCAGTCGGGGTACTGCCGCCACATCAGGGTGGCACGGCGATCGCGCGACCACTCGTAGACCACGGCGATGTGGTCGTAGACGTCTCCCCGCTCCGGGATGTCCTCCCGCAGGATCCGCCCTCCCACGGCCGTGCAGCGCTCGGGCGGCTCGTTGCCGAACGCCCAGTTGATCTTGTCGACGCTGTGCACGGCCTGCTCCACGATGAAGTCGCCCGAAAGCCAGACCATGTGCTGCCAGTTGCGAACCTGGAACGCCATGTCGCTCCAACCCGGCTGGCGAGCCACCACGCCCAACGGGTTGGTCAGGTAGTCGCTGTGCATGGCCACCACCTCGCCCAGATCGCCCCGCCCGATCCGCTCGAACAGCGCTCGCTCGGGACTGGAGCGACGCCAGCAGAAACCGCTGACCAGATTCAGGTTGCGGGCCCGCGCCGCCACGCTCGCCTGCTCCACGCGGAGCGCACCGGCCGCGTCCACGAACATCGGCTTCTCGCAGAACACGTGCAGTCCCGCCTCCACCGCCTGCTGCAGGTGCGTCGGACGGAAGAATGGCGGTCCGGCGAGCACCGCGGCATGGACGCCGCAGCCACAGGCCGCCTGGCTGCCGGAGAATCCCGCAAAGCGGCGCTCCGGCGGCACCTGCACCCGGTCACCCAGCCCGGCCTGCCGTAGGGCCTCGATCGCGGCGTCGATGCGATCCGCAAAGGCGTCGGCCATGGCCCAGATCACCACGCCCGGATCCGCCTTGAGGGCCTGCGCCGCCGCACCCGTGCCCCGGCCGCCGCAGCCGATCACGGCCACGCGGATGACATCGCTTCCGGACGCTGGCGCCTGCCCAAAGGCAAGACGAGGAACCGCCATCGCGGCGGCCGCGGCCACCGCGCTTCCCAGGAACTCGCGTCGCGTGCTGCCAGGACCGTTGTCCGTCATGGGTTCGTCTCCGTGTGCGTGCCTTGAGGATCCGGGGGCCGAATGCCTGATGGAAGCTCGCGTCGCTCCGATGGCAGCGGCTCGCAGACCAGCCGCAGTCCCGCAAAGGGTGCGTCGGCCAGCCACCATCGGCTTGGCGGCATCTGCGGGTCGCTGGCGTTCCATTCGGGCGTGGGCCGCTGGATCCGTTCACAGGACAGGTCCTCGGGCTTGTCCAGATAGGAGCCGCCCCACAGCACCAGCGATCCGTCCTCGGCCACGGCCCATTCCGCCACGTTGCCCCAGAGTGCATGAAAGCCGGCGGTGGACCTGCCCGAGTCGACCGGATGCGTGGTGCCCTTGGCGTTCCCCGCGTGCCAGCACGAATCGTTCATGGCCGCCACGCTGGAACGTGCCAGATCCGGGCAGACCGACCGCAGTTCCCGCACCGTGGGCAGTCGAAAGCGGCGGCCGGTCCTGGTCGAGAGCCACTCGCAGAAGGCCTTGGCCGTGTCCGGCGAGACGCACATGGCCGGGTGACCCGCGTGGCCAAAGCCGCGGTCCAGGGAGATGTACGGCTTG
>Ga0169931_10002940_pt1 | contig 27429 bp, 6 predicted proteins | sample Kivu_15m_20L_FD_129675 | JGI IMG/M metagenome (GOLD analysis project Ga0169931, IMG submission 129675) | Freshwater microbial communities from Lake Kivu, Western Province, Rwanda to study Microbial Dark Matter (Phase II) - Kivu_15m_20L... | ecosystem: Environmental > Aquatic > Freshwater > Lake ...
AGCAAATCGATCGAATTCAACTTGGATCTCGGCGCCCGAGTTCAATCGATCGTTCCGCAGCCCGTCAATCGCGATCCAGTAACGAATTTGCTCAGCCAGGTTCGCAATCAAATCGACATCTATTTTAACGATGACGATTTGGACACAGCCTTGGCCAGCAATGTCAACTTCTATCAGTTGGTTTACACCTCCGGCACAGGCTCGAACGCCGACGACATCGTATTCCTGCCCACGCGGGTTGAATACAATGCGTCCATTGATCGCGCAAGCATCTTTTTCGCTCGCAACCTAGACCGCTTGGTTCATCCTGTAACGGGTGTGGACCTACCGATTTCGGAACTCCGTCTGCGCATTGGTTCCAACGAGTCCTTCCCGGCTGCACCGAGCACCTTGACACCGGCGGCCGATGCGGGGAGCAGCTTTGCAACCGCGTTGAATGTCAGTGGAAGCTGGACACCCTCAGCAACTTCATCGGCTTCGCTTCAGATCACCTCGGAAATCCGCAACGCGACTCCGTATGTTCTCGATTTCCCTGGCAGCAACGCTGATCCAGGCAATCGCGATATCCGGCCTCAAACTCACTTGGTTCGACCAGCGGACTCGATCGATGGAATTTCGACATTCAATTACAACTTCCAACCTGTGCTGGGCGCGATCAACGGCACGGTGATGGTTAACGCGATTACCGAGCAGCAGAAAGTTCGCACCCGAGAGGTGCTCGAGCTGTTGAGTCAATACATGGGTGTCCGATTTGTCGAAACGGACAATCTGGGTTTGACGCTGGCAGTTGGCGACATGCGAGCGGTTGATGATGGGCAAGCGATCAATAGTCCCAATGGATTGCTGGGAGTCGCCGGAGTGCTACGATCCAGTGGTCAGGCGGCTGCCGTTTTGGATATCCAAGACTTCGGCAACTCGCTGGTCAATGAGTTCGGCGGCGAGTTCTTTTTGAAGATGATGCAGAGCGTCGGATTTTTGTTGGGCTTAGGGTCCGCCGATGAACTACCCGCTTTGACTGTGCAGTCCAATGTCGTGCCAGGCGCTGGAACCGAACTGGTTTTCCCGGGCGACCATGACATCGTGCATGGTCGTTTTCTCTATCGTCCCGATAGCACCGATATCGACCTCTACACTTTCACCTTGCCTGTCAGTGGACGTGTCATGATCGAAACGTTTGCCGAGCGTCTGAGCAACAGCAGTTTGCTCGACACTCAATTGCGACTCTATCAGTTGCAAGGAGACGGTTCGTATCGTGAAGTCGCGCAAAACGACGACTACTTCAGCGAAGATTCCTATCTCTCGCTCGAACTTGCTGCTGGAACCTATGTGCTGGGTGTCAGCGCGAGCGGTAACAACGACTACAATCCTGTGATTGCCGATACGGGCATCGGTGGAACCTCTCAAGGTGCGTATCAAGTTCGCATCGATTTCCGTCCTCCAGCCGGAGCGGTTCTTCGAGATTCAACCGGAGTAGCGCTTGATGGTGATGCGGATGGTGTCCCAGGAGGCATTCATAATTTCTGGTTCCGTCCGACCGGACCGAGCAACACGCTGTATGTTGACAAGGCTGCGGCAGCCGGTGGCAACGGGTCGCTGATCACTCCGTTCCGCAACATTTCGCAGGCGATCACCGAAGCCAATCGCTTAGGTTCGATTATTCAAGCGATTCGTATTGTTGGAAACGGCGGTCTGGATGGCAAAATTGAAACATCGGCGGACAACTATGCCTACGAAGTCGGCTTTAACGCTCTGAATCAAACGCTTCCCGATGGCTCGACCTTGGATGTACCCAAGGGTGTGGCCTTGATGATTGATGCGGGGGCTGTGCTCAAACTGCGCCGTGCACGAATTGGCGTCGGCAGCACTTCGGTTTCGGTCGATCGCAGCGGTTCATCGCTCCAGGTTTTGGGAACTCCACGCTTGTTGAGCAGTTCCGGCGCCGTGCTGGTGGATTCTGTTGGCTTGCCAGTCGCCGGCAGTGTCTTTTTCACCTCCTTGCACGACAAAGCCATCGGTCGAGATACCAACGCAGATCGCTTCCCACCACCGGTCGCCGCCGGCGATTGGGGTGGTATCGATTTCCGCACTCGCGTAGACGCAACCGATGCTAGCCGCGTGAACTTGGAACGCGAAGCTTTATTCATGAACTCGGTCAACTACGCCGATATCCGCTTCGGTGGTGGACAAGTTGTTGTCGATGGAAATTCTGAAGTCATCGCTCCGGTATCGATGGTCGATGCGCGTCCGACCGTCGCTTATTCTTCGATCAGCCGCAGCGCGGATGCCGCCATGAGCGCAACGCCAAACTCCTTCTTGGAAAGCAACTTCCAAGATCCTCAGTCGCAGATCACAGCGCTGTATAGTTCGGATGTTCGGCGAGTTGGTCCGTCCATTGTCGGCAATACTCTGAGCAATAACTCGATCAACGGTTTATTTGTCAAGGTAGCCACCGGGCAACAAACCGCGCAGACCGAGAGCCTCACGGTCGCTGCGCGTTTCGATGACACCGATATCGTTCACGTTTTGACAGAAAACTTAACCATAGCGGGTACTCCAGGTGGAGCGATTCGCAATGGTACATCACCATCGACCGTGTTGGTTGTATTGGGTGGCCAAACCGGCGGCACGCTGACGGCTGGAACCTATAACTATCGATTGACGTTCGTCGATGGCACTGGCAACGAATCGCTGGTCTCCGAAGCGACTCAGAGCTATACGCTCGGCGCAGGGGAAACCCGTATCGCCCTGAGCAATCTGCCGACCGTTCCGAGCGGTTCCGGTTTCGTCTCGCGACGTTTGTATCGTTCGGACAACACCGGTACTGGCAACTATGTTTTGGCAGCCATTCTAAATGCAAATGCGACCACTTTCGTCGATACCGGTGCAACCGCTGGCGGTGCATTGCCGACGACAGCCACCACACTTCGCGGACGCTTTGATGCCAGCCTCAACGTCGATCCAGGAACAGTGATTAAGCTGCAAGGCTCGCGTATCGAAGTCGGTATTGGCGCTCAGATGATTGCCGAAGGTCGCGATGGCTATCCAGTGGTCTTCACATCGCTGGACGATGTGCGTTACGGCGGATCGGGCGCATTTTCTACAGTGACTCGAACCACACCGCGCACTCCGGTTGCCGGTGATTGGGGAGGTATCGTCGCGCGACAAGCCTCCAGCCTATCGCTGGATCATACCAACGTCGCTTTCGGTGGTGGTACCACACGTATCGAAGGTGGCTTCGCAGGCTTTAACGCCGTTGAAGTGCATCAAGCGGAAGCCCGCATCACCCATTCAAATTTTGAAGACAATGCTACGGGAACAGTCGGAACCACCGATACAAACCGAGCAGGTCGGGGTGTCAACGGGGATGGATCGATCTTCGTTCGCGGATCGCAGCCAATCATTGTTGGCAATACGATCAGCGATGGTGCTGGACCTGCGATCAATATCAACGTCAACTCGCTGAATTCAGACATCGTTCGCGACAGTGGTCGCTCGACAGGAGGCTTGGGAGCGTTTTCACAATACGGCAGCAATCAGGGTGCACTGGTTCGCGAAAACCGATTGGGCAACAACGCGCTCAACGGCATGCTGGTTCGCGGTCAAGAGTTGACAACGCAATCGGTCTGGGACGATGTCGACATCGTTCATGTTTTGCAAACCGAAGTTTTGGTGACCAACCTCCATGGCTTTGGCGGTGTGCGATTGGAAAGCAGTTCCAATGCCAGCTTGGTCGTCAAATTGCAGGGACCCACCGCAGGCTTCACTGCCAGTGGTCTTGAGTTGGATATCGATGATCGTATCGGCGGCTCGGTTCAATTGGTCGGTCAACCCGGCTTCCCCGTCGTGCTCACCTCACTAGCAGATGATAGCGTGGGAGCTGGCTTCGATCCACGAGGTGCTGCTCAGAACGATACCGACAACAATGGCGCTAGTGGTGGTGGCGTGAACCGTTTGCCTACCGGCCCAGAAGTCAATAACGGAACCTTGATCGATAACGACGTAAACCAGCTTATTCCAGGTGCATTCTCGTTCCGCGCTGGAGCGGGTGGTGAGAGCTTGTTCGGAGGCGGTATCACCGCAACGGGCAATACCCGCCCGTTTGTGAACACGGACGTGATCTTCGATTTCACCAACTATGTCGACGTCGGTCCTAACGGCAGCGCCATCAACTTGGCTAACACGACCATCACAACGCCTCCCACGTTGATCGCACCGGACTTGGTGATCAGCTCGGGTACCTTCACCGGTTCCAACGGTAACGTGATTCGCTGGACCGTCGAATCGCGAATGGATAATGGTATCGCGACTCTTTTCAATACACTGATTCTGGACAGCGATTCCGGTTTGGGTGACCTCTCGTTCATCAACTATTTGGATGAGGATATTTTGTCGCCATCGGACGATCTGCTGTATGTTGTGGGAACCCCGGGAGCTAGCGATTTCCGCGCCTTTACACTCGATGGTCCCGAACGAATCGGTTTCAGCCAAGGTGGTTTTTACACTGCTGGCGATAACTTGCAAAACGCCAGCTATCTCGGCTGGGCCGCTGATCGATTTCCAAGTTTGCTCGGATCGATCACTGGAAACGGTACAACTTATTCGCCTGCAGGCAATATTAATACAACGAACCTTCCCCCCTTCAACGACCCAAGCTTGGGTAACGTTTACGGTTTGGCCGACGTCACAACTGCCTTTGCGTGGAGAGTCGATCCGACCGCTCGCAGCGCCCGTATGACGAGCTTCCTCGAATTGGTTCCGCGCGATCCTTCTATCGGTGGCCGCAGCGGCGATTGGCGCAGCGTACGGCTGGAAACCCTGAGCAACGATCGAAACGTTCAGCCCGTGACGGAAACAGAAAGCGCAACGGCTGGAGCTCCCGGTCCCAACGGCGCAGCCAACACCGCTCAGTATCTCGGTAGACTGGCCGCGAACCTGTTGTCGGGCGATGAAAATCAACGGCTCGGGTTCGAAGTGCATGGTGTTTTGAGCGAGCGCCGCGATTTGGACGTTTACAGCTTCAGCGGCAAGGCGGGTACCGAAGTATGGCTCGATATCGACCGAACCAGCAGCTCTCTGGACACGGTGATCGAATTGATCGATGCCAACGGCAACATTCTAGCGTTGTCCAATGATTCTTATGCGGAAGAAGCCAACAACGCGTTGCTTTATCGCAGCTCTTCCATGCCGATCAACTCGGTCAAGCCACTGCGTAAATCGCCGTTGGCTCTTTATCCTACCAGCGCTCAGGCGGAAGCCAAAGATTTGTATGGCACCAACATTCGCGATGCCGGTATGCGATTGGTTTTGCCAGGCCAACCTGGTACAGAAAATGTTTATCACGTTCGAGTTCGCAGCAGCAGTTTGGGCACCGGCGGAACGACCGCTGATTTATTGACCAGCAGCAGCTTGTCCAATGGCTTGACCGAAGGAAATTATCAACTGCAAATTCGCCTGCGTGAAGTGGATGAATTCCCTGGTTCGTCCATCAACTATGCCGACATTCGCTTTGCTACGACGGGTGTCGAAGTTTTGGGCTTGCCAAAGCATTCGCCGCTGGTGGGTGAGTTGGGCGAAGTGGAAAACAACCAAGATCCGACTCTGGGCAATGCACAGCAACTCGGCAATGTGCTATCGACCGATCGCCAAGCGATCAGCGTTGCAGGCGAGTTGAGTTCAGCATCGGATGTCGACTGGTATCGATTCGATTTAACGTATCAGTCGATCTCTCCAACCGGTTTATTGAACTACTTCTCAACCGTTTTTGATATCGACTACGCTGACGGTTTAGGTCGCCCCAACACTTCGATGTACATCTTTGATTCTCAGGGGCGACTTATCCTCAGCGGCCTTAATAGCAATGTTGCCGATGACCGTGGCTCTAACTTGAGCGACCTGGCTGCGGGATCTGCAGGTACGCAGGATCCTTACATCGGTACCGTTGAATTGCCTGAAGGGCAATATTTCTTGGCCATCAGCAACACCAGTCGTCAACCATCGGTATTGAACTCACCTTTGGTGCGATTGCAGCCGATTTCAGGTTCCAGACTGATCGCTCGTGACCACGTGGACAGCCCTGCGTTAACGCCAGCCGAAACCCCGCTGACTAATCTCTTCTCACCCAGCACCAGCGTCGTTCCATACAGCTTGGGAGATGTGGTGATGTATGTGAGCCAGCAAGTTGGCTTCCAGCGAACCAACCTCTATATGGTCAATCCATTCACTGGTGGTGTGACCAACACGGTAGGTCGCTTTAACTTCGATGTTCAAGATATCGGCATGCGGTTCAATGGTACGTTGCGTGCCTACGACATTCCTTTCACAACGGCCAATGTCGATTTGGATACCTTGGCGGACTATATCGACATCAATCCGGGCACTGCCGTAGCGACAGACGCAGGCGACTTGGGCATTCAAACCTACCGAACCGATGGAACGGGTGCCGTCCAGGATGCCAACGTTGGTTTCTACGTCGAAGCGATCACCTTTACTGAAATCGCCGGGCAAGAAAGGGGATATATTGTTGGTAATCGTCCTGCAACACCGGGTCCGGCGTACTTCTCCAACGTGCTGTATGAGTTCGATGAAGTGACCGGAGCAGCGACCGGAGATCCAGCACCGAATCGAACCGACGCCGCCCGCGTTCAGGGAGCTGGTACCGATATTCGGGAAAGAGGTTACATTGAAACCAACCCGATCGGTCTGGCTGTTTCTCGCCAAATGAGAACAACCGAAGCGACACGAGTTGATGCCGATGGCACCACCACGACGCTCATTGCCGATGGTCGACGTTTCCAGCTCACAACCCCCAGCGGCGCGAACTTGACCTTCGAAATGAACACCGGTCCGGAGTACACATTCACCTACGACCCAACAGCGGGTCGCAACGTCCGCGATGGCGATCGATTTGAAATCAACGGACAGATTTACGAGTTTGATACCGGACCGGTTGTGGTGGTCAATGCGGCCAACGGTGCAGCCATGGGCGGCGGAGCGACCGTGCGAATCGTGGATAATTTCAACGTGGTTCGGATTTTCGAATTCACTCAAACGGGCTCGGTTTCCGGCGGTAATGTTCCAGTTCTTTACACGTCCGCACAAACGCAGGCCCAATTGGTCGCCTCGCTGATCGCGGCCATCAACGCAGAAACGGGATTTGAGACCAAGGCGTCCACTGTTCCTGGCGGAAACCGCATTTCGCTCACCAATACATCGCTCGCAAACAATGCGACGACTGGCGGCACGGGTCTCTCGGTGTCAGGTAGTCCTGGCAACAGCGTCGGCTTGTCGATTCCGATCGAAGAAAACTCAACTGCGATTCAGTTCATCGATGCCCTGCAGCGAGCTGTCGGCAGCAATGTTACGGTATCGGTGGATGGAAGCCGTTTGAATTTTGCAGGTGCAACGACTGCCCTGGTGACCGATTTGGTCAATCGAGGAATTCTAACCGCTCGCACAGGTAACGGCACGGTCAGTGCGGGTGCCACTGGCATCAGCTTCCTCGCGAGCGATGATGCCGAGGATATCGCCAGCCGAATCGCCCGAGCGATTTCCACTTCGGGTATTGTCGGTCTGACTGCGACGACCAACGGAGCGGAAGTGATTGTGTCGGGCGGTAACTTCACCACTGCCGATACGCCGTTCCGATTAGCGGGTGTTGCTCCTGGAGGTACGGTTACCGGTATCGCTGTGGTCAACAGTATTTTGTATGCCGTCAGCGATCGCGGTGGTCTATATCGTGTCGGAAATCCGCGCGGTGTTAGCAACGGCAACATTGCAACATACGTCGCGACCTCCGCAGATTTGCTAGGCATTCAGTTCACAGGCTTAACCGCCGGTCCGGTACGCTTGAGCAATGGCGATTTTGAAGATGTATTGTTCGGAACCGATTTTCTTGGTCGAATTTATGCCTTCGACCTTGCCGGTAACCTCCTGCCAATCTTCGCGGGTGGAGCTACCAGCGTCGCAACCGGTTTGCCTTTCATCAACGGTGTCACTTTCGCTCCACTGGATTACAACCTGTGGCATGTGAGCAACAACCGCGAGAATGATGCGGGCCACGGACTGCCTGCTCTTCCCGATGGAACGCGCGAAGCGGTCGCAGGCAATAGTAGCTACTACTTCGGCTTTGAATCGCCTGCAGCCAATAATGCAGCCTACACGCAGGTCAGCCAGCCTGGCTTCACCAACAGCTATAACTTTGCCGGTGGTGCCCAAGGTGTCCTGATCAGCAATCCATTTGACTTGTCAGGCATCGGCGTAAACGATCAACCGACCTTGTATTTCAACTACTTCTTGGCGACCGAAAATGCGAATTCCGATCTCAACGATTCGGATCCAATGCTGGATGCCTTCCGCGTGTATGCAGGTGGGGATGATGGCGTATGGCAGTTGCTAACGACGAACAACAGCGAACGAGGCTCGGGTCAGCTAGATGACGAACTCGATTTGGCAGGTACGGTGGAAACGTTTGATAACACGGGAGTTTGGCGACAAGCTCGCGTCAATCTTGGCAACTTCGCTGGCCGAGCAAATGTTCGATTGCGAATCGAGTTCAGCACCGCAGGCAGCTTCGGTTACGGCGCTCCAGGGGGTCGTGGTCCTGAGATTCGCTTGGTGGCCGGCGATCAAGTTCGCGACGGTCAAACCGTCACCGTCAATGGCGTCAATTTCGAAATCGAAATGGGGACGACGTTGATCCTTCCAGCCGGCTCTGCATTGCGAGATGGTGATAGTATTACGATAGACGGCCAGCGGTTTGTCTTCGATTTGGATGGGGCGGGTGTTGCCGCTCCGGACATTGCCGTTCCATTTACGGCAACCGAAACTTCCGCCGTTATCGCTCAGCGATTGCTGGCTCTTGTGGAATCCAACTTCGCCGCCAAACCGTCGGTCACCGGGTTGAATTTCACTGCCGAGTCCAACGATACACTCACATCGGCGACGCGCACTTCCATCACCGGCGATTCGATCACGGTATCCGGTACAGGCACCATCGGCGATAACCCGTTGCTGATAACCGTTCCATCGATGGACATTGACTTGGTGCGGATGCAACTGGCCCGAGGCGCTTCGGTTACGGTTCGAGCCACGGCGACGGGAGCTTTGACGCTCAACCCGATGCTGCGAATCTTTGATTCACACGGTGCCCAGATTGCAGCCAACGACAATTTTGCCGGCTTGGGCTTGAACGCCCAGGTCACTTTCACCGCTCCGGCGGACGGTCTCTACTATATCGGTGTCAGCGGCTCGGGCAACAACGGCTACAACCCTGCCGTGTTTGGCACCGGTACTGCGAGCAGCTTAGGCGATTATCGCTTGGACATCGATGTGACACGCCTGTTGGATGCGGAATTGGTGGGCAATCGACTCCAGCTTCTCGGTGCCGCCAACGTTTCCGTTACACCTGGTTCCAAGATCGCCGTTGAGGGTGGTTTGGGTTCAACCGGTCTCCCGGTTGTGATCAAGAGTACGATGACCACCAACCAAGTGGGCCAAGCTTTGAGGCAAGCGATTGCAGATGCTCTGGCCAACGGCGCAACAGGCGTTATGAACATCTTCGCCGACACAATGAATATGACTGGGTTCAATATTAGCAACGCCGGTCCTTTCGGTCTAACGAGCTTCCTATACGGCGATGCGTTCGGTGGCTACAACACCTCGACGCAATTCGATGGTAGCCGCAACGCGCAATTCCCCGGTGCGCTGCGAGCCCAAAACAATAACTTTGAAGGTGTGTATGTCGATGACTTTATCATCGGCACGATTGAACGGGGTGAAATGGTGGTCAACGCGGCAGCCAACTCATCTTTCACCGCATCGAATCCTGTCGGAAACGATATCCTCACCGGACCGTATCAACTGGAAATTCGAGGTGGAAGCTTCCGCGGTATCTCGATCGACACCACAACTCCATCGTTCTTGTACACAGAAATCTATGAACCCAACGAGCGTTCGGCTCCTGGAACATCGATCACCTTTAACGGCGCTTTGTCGCTGATCGACGGCTCAACCTTCAGCTTGAGCGACGGCATCAATACGGTTGTCTTTGAGTTCGAAGATGAAGTGCTCGGCAATGGAGTCACAGCGGGGCGAATTCCAGTTCGCTACAACCCGATGTTCAATAGTGTGACCAACACCAACTCGGCGGAAACCGCTGCCATCATCGCGGCTCGCATTCGCGACCTGATCAACGGCCCGCTTGTACAAAGCTTGATCAAAGTCACAGCGAATCTGTCCAATGGCGATGCGATCGGTGCGACCAGCAATCGCGTTGACCTGTTCGGAAACGCTACCGCTGTCGTGCCAGCCTCGGCTGGAACCGTGGTGGTATCAACGGAGACGGGCGATCAAAATCGCGAGCGTGATCAAGGTCAAGTCGTGATTCAGAATAGCCGGATTACGGACTCCTCGAGCTTCGGTATCGACATCGACACCAGCTCGCGCACACCCAATACGAACGCTTCCAATCCTGGCACCACACGCAACACGGTTGTGAGGAACAGCCTGCGTCAGATTCCAGGTGTGGTGGTGATGAACAACGAATTGGTTGGCAACACTTCAGGTGGCGTGCGAATGCTGGGAACACCAAGCTTGGGACTCGGCGGACAACCTGAAGCTTCGATCCCAGTGGCCCGCGTCTTGAATAATACCATCATCGGTGGCCGAATTACTGCTCCTAGTGCTCCTGCAAGCGCGACCTTTGGTGGTCAGTTCTTCGCTCAAGGTTCCGTGGCTTTCGCCGATGCAGTGACCAGTTACGATCCGAATTTCAGCGGCGGTCCGTTGCCGATCAATAGCTTGCAGGTTCCCTCAGCCGCTCTCGGCATTCCCGATTATGTGGGAGTCGGAGAACCCGTTGGCAACGACCGAGTCGTCAGCTTGGGTAATGGGGGTCGCTTGGTATTGCAGTTCACCAACAATCGGCTCACCGGATCGGGTGACTCCAAACCTGACTTGATGGTTTTCGAAGTGGGTGACGCTGAGTTGATGACGGTCGAAGTCAGCACCGACGGTACCACCTTCACCAATGTTGGATTGGTCAGCGGCGCGTTCCCAACGGTCGATTTGGATCTTTATGGCTTCACGCCTGCGAGCCGATTGCAATATGTTCGGTTGACCGATGTGGTGACCAACGGTGCCAACTCGGGCAATTCGGTTGGTGCGGATATCGACGCGGTCGGTGCGATTAGCTCCGTACAACTCGATCAGTTCACTCCGGGGGGTACAGGTATATCGATCAATGCCAATGTCAGCCCCACACTTTTGAACAATGTGTTGGTAAACAATAATAACGGTATTGCATTTGTCGGCAGCACCCCGAGCGACACGGTGATCGGTGGTACGGTCTATCAGTTGAACAATAATAATGTCAGTGGCTCGACCAATTTGGGTCAGTTCCCAACGGTCGTTACTGCCAGCACACCAGTATTTGTTAATCCGGGCACACGCAACTTCTACCCGGCACCAAGCTCGCCGCTGATCGACACGGCCGTTGATTCGCTGCAAGATCGTCCGAACATGGTCGCCGTGAAACAGGGCTTGGGAATCCCAGCCTCGTCGGTGCTCGCTCCGGATTATGATCGAAACGGCTTGCTGCGGGTGAACTCCTCGTCGAGTGGCGGTGTAGGCAACAACGTCTTCAAGGACCGTGGTTCGCTCGATCGAGCCGACTCGGTACGACCAAGCGTCACGTTGCTCAATCCGTTGGACAATGATGCCGCCGGTCTGGATTCCAATCGCGAGACAACCGTTGTCGAACTGACCAATATCACCATGAACTACTTCGACATTCAATTGTACGATGGTAGCGGATTGGCTGATGGCAACCGTGGTTCGAACATCGATGATAGCACCGTCACCAATCGCTCCTTCGTGGTTTACAAGGATCGCGTACCTTTGGTTGAAGGTATCGATTATCGCTTCGGATATGACACAACCAATAATGTGATTCGCTTGACTCCACTGGCGGGTGTTTGGGAACTCGATGCTGTTTATCAAATTCGCTTCTTGAACAGCAGCCAAAACGTGCTCCAAGCACAACCGGCTGCTTCCTACTCGGATGCTACCAAGATTCAAATTCTCGGTAACGATGGATCCTCCAAGACGCTCGAAATCGATATGGGTCTGATTTTGACGATCCCATCGACCACAACCGGTATCGCCGCAATCAACGACGGAGAAACGGTCGTGCTGGACGATGGCACTCGTCGCTTAACGTTCGAGTTCGATTCCACCAATTCGATTTTGGGTGGCAATATCCGCGTTGCATTCAATAGCAGCAGCACAGCCCAAGATGTGGCACAATCGCTGATCAATGCGATCACCGCCAATGGTATGGTCTTCACGCCCATCGCTATCGGTGCAGGTCGCGTTCAACTGCACAGCGCTAATCCATCCTCAGCATCGACAACCGGATCGGTTACCTTCAGCGGTGCGACCGGTGTCACGCCAAACTTTGGTTTGCGAATTCCACTGGCCGGTGGCGTACCTGTTGGCCTGGATGATGGCGAAACGTTTGTGATCAGCCGTGGAACCCAGAGCGTCACGTTCGAACTGGACTACAACAACTCCGTTGCTGCTGGAAACCGAGCCGTTCGTTTGGCCATCGGACAGTCGGCAGCAAACGTCGGAGCCGCCTTGGTGGGCGCGATCACCAACGCCGGTTTAGGTTTGAATCCAGTCTATACCGGTTCCGGTTTGGTCGAACTGGGCAGCCAGTCCGATACCGTTCTGAACCTGAGCTTGACCGACTTGCGGCAAACGGGACAAGCGGGTGTGCCAGGCTCCATTCGCGTTCCGCTCAATGCGACCGCTTCGAATGATGCCACCGCGGTAGCCGGTATTCTCGCTAGTGCGATCAATTCGGCTGCAATCTCCGGTGTTTCGGCTATCGCCATCGGCAGCGATGTGCTCATTCAAGGCTCCGCGGGTGTCGTCGGAAGCAGCTCAATCACGGCTAACCCCATCAAGGATCTTGCGGGCAACACGCTGAGCTCCAACCAGACCACCGGCGAAACTACCTTGACCATTTTCCTCGGCCAAGGTTTTGACTACGGCGATGCGCCCGATCCAACGTACGCAACCCGTGGCAGTAGCAACGGGGCTCGCCATACGGTCGTCACCGGCTATAGCTTGGGCAACTTGATCAATGCAGATGCGGACGCTCGAGTTGTCGATGCCGACAACGATGACGGTGTCTCGATTTCAGCTCTCCCCGGTAGCGGCTTCACCACCCCGACCGCAGGCTTCGAAACACGCATCATCGTGAATGCTCAAGGTATCACTGCCGGTCGACCCGGTGTGCTGAACGCTTGGATGGACCTGAACCGTAACGGTACCTTCGACAGCACCGAAAGGATTTTCAACAACGTCAGCTTGGTCAACGGAGCCAATACGTTCACGATCCGAATCCCAAGCACTGCATCCGTCGGGGAAACCTGGGCTCGCTTCCGAATGAGCAGCACCGGCACAGCCGATCCGTTCGGTGCAGCGATCGATGGTGAAGTGGAAGATTATCGCTTGACCATCTCCGCAAACCCTTATCAGAACAGTACCAACCGTTTTGATGTCAGCGGCGATGGAGCGGTGTCGGCCATCGATGCCCTGCAGCTGATCAACTTCCTGAACCGCCATGGAAGTCAGGCTCTGCCACTTCCAAACCCACTACCCCCAGGAATGACTCCACCTCGGTTCCCTGATGTCGACGGCAGCGGCTTCATCAATTCGACCGATGCCCTGCTGGTCATCAACTTCCTCAACACCCGCCCCGCCGGCGAAGGTGAAGGTGATGCCGAGGGTGAAGGTGACCTGAGCGAAATGTTCGGCCTGAGCAGTTTGATGGCCAGCGCAAGTTTGCCAAGTGCTCCAGCGACAAAGCTTGCAACGCGCAATTACACCGAACTGCGCTTGGGCGATTTCCTGCAACTGAGTGCCAATCCACCGCTCGGTCCGGTCCAAACACCGGATGCGTGGTGGGATCAAGCGGCAATGGCCAGCGCGAGCTTGGTCGACGAATTGGCAGGTGCCTACTCCAGCTCATTCGCCGAAAGCCACGACGAATTGTTTGCCGACCTGGAACTCGATCTTTAGTCGAGCGTCTCCAGGAAGCACGTAGAAAGAACGATGGAAGGCCCTCCAGTTCTGATTTGGAGGGCCTTCTTCGTGCCTGGACACACCACCTGTGTAGGTGTACTCAATAGAAGTACATGACGGACAAATCACTAAAATCGCTAGAGTCTCCCGCGGTTTGGGGTAAAGTTAAGGGCAAAAAATCGATGGATTTGAGGGAATCTTCTTCCCTAGGTAACATCTAAGGAAGGATAGTTCTTCTTCTCGCTTGCACGGTCTGACGATTATGTCCCAAGGCCCCCGGAAAAATCGCAAGAAATCAACGCGGCAGCCCCGTTTGGAGGTTTTGGAAACGCGTGAGCTCTTGGCGTCTCTTCCCTTCGGTGCCCAACCGGGGGACACCGGCGAATTCTTGCTTGGACGAGTTGCGGTGACTCCGGTCCTTCTGGAAAGCAACGGAGCGATCGACGCCAATCAATATGACTGGGGCACCGGCCAGATTCAGGAAGTATTGAGCAACCTCAACGAAGGACTTCAGTGGTGGGTTGATCTGCTGGAAACGAAGACCACGGTCCATAATTTAGAATGGGTCATCGATAATCGATTCGCGACGAGTCCTGTAGCGACCGCCTACGAACCGATCTCGCGGGTCAGCAATGACTTTCGCTTTTGGGTTCGCGAATTCCTGACCGGCCAAGGCTTTAATTCGGCCGGCAGTATCGACGCGGACATGAGATTGTTCAACGATGCCCAACGCAAGAAACTGGGAACCGATTGGTCGTTCACGATTTTTGTGGTCAACTCGCATTTTGATCCCGACGAAAACTTCGCGCAAGGTGGTTCTTTCACACGGGCATTTGCGTTTGCCGGCGGACTCTATTTTGTCACTCCATCGACGCGGCCGGCATCTACCTACGCTCATGAGACGGGACACATTTTTTGGGCTCGCGATGAATATCGAGGTGGTGGCAGCTATACCCAACGACGCGGTTATTACAACACTCAGAACCTCAACGCGGCCGATAATCCGGCACCCAATTTTGTGCAGCAACCCAGCATTATGACGGCCGGAGAATTGTTGCAGGAGGCTTACAACAATTTGGTGAGCGCCGCACCAACTCTGGAACAAATCGGCTGGCGAGACTCCGATAGCGATGGAATTTTCGACGTCCTCGATGTGCCCATTCAATTGCAGGGCCGAGGTTTCTACGATGCCGGTAGCAACGTCTATCGCTTCGTCGGTTCCAGCCAAGTTGGAACGCTTCATAATCTCAATCCGTCGGGCCTGCGCAACGACATCACCCTGAACAAGATCTCGCGCATCGAATATCGTTTCGACGGGGGTGCTTGGCAATCCGTTCTGAATGTCAACGGCTACTCGGCGACTTTGGATCTGTCGATTCCCATCCCGCAAAATGCGGTTCGCATCGAGATACGAGCCGTGGGCGATATTGCCGGTATCGAGAGCGCTGCTTACTCCAGCGAAACGATTCGCCCCAACATCACCAATGTCGACGGTATCAGCGGAATCGCTTGGGTCGACGACGATCGCGATGGCGTTTGGGATACCAACGAATTTGGTCAACCCAATTGGTTTGTCGACCTGGTAGATAGCCAAGGAAACCCACGCTCCTTGCAGACGGTTTTCAACCCCGATAATTTTTCGGCGGGCGAACTGCCCAATAACTTCAATTCCCGCGTGGTATTCTCCGCCAACGGCACGGTCACCGATGGACGAGTCGGCTTTTTTACCGATCCTGCCGCTTCGCTCGGCCAAAGTTTTCATTCCTATTTGCCCGCCACCGATACGTGGACGAGCGTATGGACCGACCAGAATCAAAGGTTGCAAGCGAATTTTGCCTCTCCCACTAGCCAAGTGGAAGTGGATATTATTGGCACCGATTCCAATTCCATCGGTCGTATCGATGCCTTCAATGCGTCTGGACAACTTGTTGCCCGGATGACCAGTCCCACGTTGACTAGCGGCCAACGAATCACGCTAAGAGTCGGACGCACTCAAAACGATATCGCCTATGTGATCATCGGCGGACACGGTTCTGGACGCAGCATCCGGATCGATGACTTCCGCATGGGTGCCACCTCCTCGGTACCTGTCAGTAGCCAAGGACAATATCGCTTCGATAACCTACCCGCAGGGACCTATCACCTGAAGGCCAGACCCTCTAGCGGTCTGTATCTTCCCATCAGTCCAGCCAGTGGCATTCAAGTGGTCAACCTGGCGCAAGGGACGCCCGTTTCCAATGTCGATTTCTCGTTCCAGTACGTCACCAGTCCTTGGCAAAATTCCGCCAATCGCTTCGATGCCAATGCCAGCAACGGCATCACCTCGATGGATGCCCTGGTCATCATCAATGAACTGAATCGGGGAGGCAACCCGGATCTTTCGCTCCGCGGCATTAGCACTCCTCCGTATGTCGATGTTTCCGGAGATGGGTATCTGACCGCCATCGACGCTCTCCAAGTGATCAACTATCTCAACCTCCGTGGCGGCGCCTCTGGAGAAGGCGATGACGATCCCAGTGATACGGGTAGTTCCAGCTCGGGTAGTTCCAGCTCGGGTAATTCCAGCTCGGGTAATTCGGCTGCGGGAAATTCCGGCAGCAACTCGAGCTTCGGCAGCGGTGAAGGGGAGGTCTCACCGTTCGATCGACCCGACTCGCCCCAACGCCGGTTTGCGGTCCCCGCCGGGCGACTACAGGATATCCTTCTTTTGGGTAAACTGGGTTTCATCGGGCCGCTGTACGTCAACCCCAATCTTTACCGCTGGGAAGCACCCGACGCCGAAGACGAAGAGTCAGAACACGACCATCTCCACGATCACTCTCTTCATACCGACCTGATCATGACCGAATGGGACGATTTCTGCTGAACCCCCCTTAGCCCGCTGCCACAGTCGCTCCTTCAAGGTCCGATTCTGCGAAGTTTAGGACTTTTGCCGATTTCCCAGCCTTTTTTGGGAACCTACCCTCGGCAGTTGACTCTAAGGTTTGCTACGGCTTAGACATAAGCCGATTATGTGATAAAATAGGAAATATAGGAAAATAAGCTCGTTTTTCCGGATTTCAATTTTCAGGGAAGGGCTTTTGATTGAATTGCCTTTTCTGGCCAATTAGTCTGAAACGAGTCCATCGAATTCTCGGCGGGCTCCATTCGTTCTCCTGAAGTGCATTTTTGTTTAGGGAAACACCTATTGAAATTGAGTCGCCCCAGTACAAGTCTTCCTTGTCGGCGGGTGTCTGAATCTTTCTCTAGGACACTGGTCTCCGTTTTCAGTCTCGTCTACCACTGGTTTACATGATGAATATGAAGCGTCGAAACAGTCGATCTAAGACTTCTGTTCGCTCCCCTAACCGACTGAAAGAAGCGCTGCGACGCTTGCTCAGACCGGAGGCCTTAGAACGACGCGAAATGATGTCGGCCGACGGATTCAATCCCTATCACAATTACGATTACCCGGTCGACACCAATTACGACGGCCATATCAATGCGATGGATGCGCTGTTGGTGATCAATGCGCTCAATAGCGGTGGTGCAAAGCCGCTGAATCCAGATGGCTCGGATTTGCCGCGTGGGAAGCTTTTGGATGTCAATGCCGACGGTAATCTCAACGCGATGGACGCGCTCGGTGTGATCAATAAGCTCGGTGCAGAAGGACTTGGTGAATTAGCCCGATTAACGCTCTCGCGCACTGACATGGTTGGAAACGTGATTCCTCCCGGAACGCAGATGCCGGTCAATACTCGCTTTCGTTTGGTAACCAGCGTTCAGGATTTGCGCGTCGATGCCGAAGGGGTGTTCTCCATCGGCACCAACATCCTCAATTCCAGTCCCTCGACCATCCGACTGCTGGTGGGCGAAAGTCAATTGTTGAGATTTGCCCCGGAAGTCACGGGGGGAACTTTTACTCTCACCTATAACGGTCAGACGACCGCCGCGATCACGTTCTCCGGCGCGACGCTCACGATGGTGACGCGACTGACAAACGCGCTGAAAACCATTATTCCCGAAGCCGACTTCAAGGTTCGAGTTGGTCCGCCGGAAATCGATCGCAGTTATCTGATTACGTTCCGCAACAACTTGCTGGACACCAATATTTCTGCGATCACCGGAAACTTTTCCAGCCTCAACACTTCCAATCCGAACGTCCCCTCGGGAACTGTGGTCGACGATTTTTACCCTGCCGATCCGCTGAATCCCGGCGCCGTTCGCAACAGTATCGATTGGCTCGAGCCCCCCTTGTTCCCTGTCGACACGGGCAATCAAATTTCCGTCCCCAATGCGGGAACCATTCAAAATATCGGAGCCAACCGGTCCGACGGCGCTGGCGATCCAGAACCGGAACTTCTTAAGCCCGCCTTCGCCATGTTTTTTCAAACGGTCGAGGCAGGTTCAGCTACTTTCCGTCAATCGTTTGCCAATCCCAATGTCGTGCCTGTTGGTTTGTTCGGCAAGAGCGAGGCTTTGACCAGCAGCGAAATTGAGTTCGGACAATTGACGGTTTTCGTTGTCCGCAACCTCGATGCAATCGATGATCCTGCAACCTTTTCTGAGGATTCTGGCTTTAACAATATCGATGTGTTGGCCAACGACACCACGATTATCAGCCCACCTGCGGGTAACTTCTCGATCACTGCTACAACTAACCCTGCCAACGGTTCGATCAACATCGTTACGGTCAATGGGCGCCAACAGATCGCTTACCGACCCAATCCTCAATACTTCGGGCCGGACAGTTTCACTTACACCATTCGCAATCAAAATACTCCGATTGCAGACTCCGATACCGCCACGGTGAATATTACGGTGACCCCTGTCAATGACGCGCCCGTCGCCAATCCAGACAACAATGTCACCGCCGTTGAAGACACTCCTCGAGAGATCAATGCCAACGAATTGCTGAGCAATGACACTCCTGGTCCTGGTGAATCTGATACTTTTGCGATCTTCGACGTCGAAAGCGTCTCCACCGGTGCTTCGGTCTCTCTGAACGCCAGCGGTAACGTCAACTTTACTCCCAACCAGGACTTTAACGGTCAATACCGATTCCGATACCGCATCAAGGAAACCGGAACCCAAGGACTGGTATCCGACTACGCCACCGTCTTGGTCACGGTAGCCGCCGTGAACGATGCTCCAATCGCCAACGATGATCCGCTAACCAATGTGGTGGAGGATGTTGCGCGAACGATTGCCATCAGCAGCCTTCTCTCCAACGACCTCCCTGGCCCAGCGACCGCCACCGACGAACAGCGTCCTAACCAAGACGTAACCCTGCTGGTAAACTCGCTCCCCGCCACAACAGTCAACGGCGGGACACTGCAAATCGTCAACGGAAACATCATTTACAAATCTGCCAAAGATTATTCTGGGGCTGATTCGTTCACGTACAGCATTCAAGACACCGCTTCGCCACCGCTGCCATCCGCCGTTCCAGCGACCGTTAGCTTCACTGTTGTAGCCGATAACGATCCACCGGAAGCCAACGATGATTTGGACATTACCATCGACGAATTTACCATCGATAACGAACTCGATGTGCTCGACAATGACAATCCAGGTTCGGGTGAAGCACTGAGCGACAGTATCACCATCCAAAGTTTTACTCAGCCACAAAATGGTTCCGTGAAATTGGGTGTGGTCAACGGCAAGCAGATGTTGCTGTACACGCCCAAAGAGGAATACCTCGGTCCAGATAGCTTCAACTACACCATCGTGGACAACGGAGGCAAGACAGACACCGCATTGGTTACCATCGATGTTGTTCCGGTGATCCGGCCCCGCGCGCGATTGGACCGTTACTCGCCAGCGGAAGATGTCAAAAATTTCGTTATGAACGTGATGTCGAACGACTTGGCCAACTTGGGTGGCTTCAAAACGACCCTGCTCTCCTTCACGCCTGCCTCCAACGGAACCGTGACTCTCAACAATAACAACACACCGAGCGATTTGACCGACGATTTCTTGCTGTACACCCCGAACGATGATTATTTCGGTCCAGACAGTTTCACCTACACGATCAATGACACCAAGGGAACCGGTGATCCTTCCACCGCCACCGTTTCGATCACCGTGACCGAAGTCAACGATGCTCCGACGGCCACCGGCAATAATCTGACCTCGGCCGAAGACGATGTTTACACGATTGTCGCTTCGGTGCTGCTCAGCGATGATTCGGTGGGTCCCGACAACGAAAAGCCGATTCAGACGCTCTCGATTTTCAGCGTGCAAGCCGTATCTTCTTCTGGTGGAACCGTCGAGTTGGTTAATGGAAATGTGATCTACAGGCCAACACAATATTTCAACGGTCCATTTGTCTTCAGTTATATCGCGCGTGACAACGGCCGAACCAACGGACAGAGCGATCCGCAAAATTCCAATTCTGCTCTGGTGACGATTACCGTCAGCGAGAAGAACAACGCTCCGATTGCCGGCAATGATCAAACCAACGTAACAGAAGATATCGATATTGATTTTCCGCTAAACTTCTTGACCAGCAATGATCGTCCGGCACCTATCGACGCCATCGACGAACAAAATCAAACGCTCACCGTGACCCCGGGCACCTTCACAACCGCCAGGGGTGGAACGCTGGTGATTAACAGCACCACCGCGTTTTATTCGCCTCCAGATGACTTCAATGGCATCGATACCTTCACGTATGAAATCACCGACAATGGAACCACCAATGGTTTGCTGGATCCAAAGAAGGCTAATGGCGTAGTAACGTTCACGATCTCTGAGGTGAACGATGCTCCGACGGCAGTCAACGACGATGTGATCGCTTACAAAAATTTCCCTATGGTCTATGAACCGGCGAAATTCCTCAATAACGACATAAAAGGACCTCAGAACGAATCTGGACAAATCTTGACGATCGTCGAGGTCTTCACGCTCGCAAGCACGAAAGGCACCGTCCGGTTAAACACCGATGGAACGGTGAGTTACACGCCTTCGCTTGACTATGTAGGCGAGGATTTCTTTGGCTACCGCATCCGCGACAACGGTACAACGGCAGGTGCTCCCGCTCCGCTGGAATCAACCGGAGTGGTCCGTGTCGATGTGAAAGACTTTATTCCTTCTTCGATTTCCGGGATCGTTTATATTGAAGAGACCGGCGATCTTGACATCGATAACGACGAGCGATTCCTGGGTGGTGTCGCCGTTCGCTTGACAGGTACAGCCCTGGGCGAACCGATTAACCTCACGACCTATACTTTGGCGGATGGATCTTACAAATTCTCCAACCTTGCTCCAGGCAACTACCAGGTCGTCTTCGCGCCACCTGCCAACATGGTCGATGGTGCTGACATTGCAGGCAACTACGGTGATGCAGACACTCTGAGCAATCAGTTCTCGATCAATATTATTCCTCCAGGCAACGTTCAAGCTTCAAATTACAACTTCGCGCTCAACGGGATCAAGCTCCAATATGCGTTGCAACTGGACAGCTTGGCTTCGCCGTATTATTCGCGTGACCCCTCGCTGAGAACGCATGGCATGTTCGGGCTCATTCGCCCCGGAAATAATTTCGGCTGGGCGGCCGCAATGGAAGGATTCGATCAAGTCGCGTATGCCGAAATGGTGTTGAGCAGCGACGGGACTCGTTTGGTGTTCTCTGTCGTCGATCGAAATGAACAAATCTTTACCTCGGTGCTCGGACGTGGACAGTTTGTCAAGACGAACGATGAGGCGGGCAACGTGCTGATTCGAGTCCTGGGTGGGTATAGCAAATTCACCTGGAACCGAGTCGCCGTTACAGCCCTGCCACCGGTCACCGCCGCAAGATATCTCGACAGCGTTGAAACTATTTTCGCGCAGGAAGATTGGGACGGAATCGCGGGTAACTAGAGACTCAGTCGTTAGGACGATCCAACCGAGAGCCATTCGCGAAAAACGAATGGCTCTTTTTCTAGGTTTCGCTCGCTCGCTGGTACAGATCTAAATCTGCTCGGCCACCGATCATCGCAAAAAGACCGCGGATCTGTTCATAGCCATCCTGCAGCAGGAAGCCATCGCGACAACCGAAACTCTTCGCGCCGAGCACGTAATAATGGGGTTCAGCGGTAAGCAGATCATGGCCGGTCCAGCGGCGAGTGTCGCGTGACTGGGCTGCAAGCCCGGAACTTCGACTCGGTGCATCGGTTTGATTGCAGCGATCGATGCGGAGCGAGTCGACGAAATCCCATTGCGGCCGCATGCCGTTAGCCTGAATAACCAGATCGCAGGAACGCGTCAACGTTTCCTCGAAGCCCGTGAGAAGCGTGACCAGCAGAGAGCCCATTGGGACGCGATCGATCCGCTCGATACCCCAAGCGGCAACGGGAATCACCGCAGGGGAAGTCCCCTTCAGCAATTCGCTTGCATGCTGATTGAGTGCTTGCCAATCGGGGTCCGGAGCGTAAGTGGCCGGACAAGAGAGATTCTTCAAGCTTGGTTGACCGTCGCCATTGGGTAGAGTCACCCACGTCAGTTTGGTTTGTGGCCAGGACTGGGCCAATTGATTCAGAGCGACCGCGAAATAGGCCGCATCACCACCGGCACCGAACATTAATACGTGCTTGTCCCGAACGATCCCTTGGTGTTTGCCGAGGATATCGAGCCAAGCGGATTTGATGACATCTTCGGCTTCGGCAGGTTCGATCGCGGTCCCGCTGCCGGGCGCCAATCCTCGGTTCAAACTATGCTGACCGGTGGTATCGATCACGATGTCAGCTCGAGCGGTCCAGAGCCCCCGACTTTTGGAATCGATGAGAATCCGAAACTCATCACCTCCCCGATCTTCGCCGCTGCTGGGATCTTCTTTTTGCGATTGAACTCGGGAGATGGAGACGATGCGACTGTGCACATGGACTCCATCGTAGATCAGATCGGTTTTAGCTAGTGGGACGAGATATTCATTGGCATATTGATGGCCGGTGAGATAATCGTGGGGAGTAGGGAGTTTCAGGTCGGGTTCTTGAGCCCGGAGGGCGGCTAGGCCGAGCGATGTTGAATTGTGCTGAAATGGGGTAAACATTTTTCGATGCCCCCATTTGAGTACATTTCCGGCGACCTTGCCATGATCGATCAATTGTACGTCATAACCCAAAAACCGGGCATAGAGTGCTGTTTCAATTCCTATCGGCCCGGCACCTACCACAACCACGGCCGCTGGGGCATCGATTTCTGGATCCCAATCGATCATTCGTTTGCTCTTTTGTTGAATCGACGAACAGAGTGAAAGACGATAGCTTAACGCACAGACTGAAATTCGGTTATACCCATGGCTGCGATGTTTCCATGGCCCACACCGAAGTATTCCGTGCGATTGCTTCGTTTGACCCGTACGCCGCGAGGCTAGGCTTCCCGCCGCAAACCTGGCCTCACGGCACACGGGGCAAACAATGCGCCGCAGACGCGGCAGGGAAACCGCAGCTAATGCTGTCGGCTAATCGAGGAGATGGAGGGGCTTGAGGGTTGCCAGTAACGATCAGGACGAAAGGGCGTCAGGTCGCAAGGCGAAGACTCGCCACGAAATAGACTCACTAAACATTCTGCCGTCGCGCATGATAAATGCAGACCGCTGCGAAAATGACCCGCTGCTACCCAGACCTGTGGATAACGTGACAGCTGACCTATGTAAGGCAGACCATCAAACACACCAGGCCGCAATCCGGCCCAGGCCCGCAACGGCTCACGGTCCCAGGCACTTCCAAGTATCGAACACACCCATTCCTTTAATATCTCGACTTGCTCTTCGGTAGTTTCGCATACATAACCAACCTCCTCTTCACACGAACCGGCGAGCAAATAGCCATCCTCTCGCGGCACCAAATAGCGATGCCCTTCGTTGATAATACTTTTAAGCCAGCCTGGTTCGGTTTGGTACAAAAGCATTTGACCGCGAACCGGCAAAATACCGCTCGGAAGACCAAACCACTGCAGCATTTGCTGCGTCCACGCGCCCGCTGTGAAAAAGTAATGATCGCCTTGTATCATTCGCTCGCCAACAACCACACCCGACAATCGCTCTTGGTCCCACAAGAGTCGATCCACATGATGTTGACTCAGTAGCTCGACACCCAGGTTTAAGCAGGCCGCTTGAAGCGCCTGTAAATGTCGAGGATTGCGAATTTGACAATCCTCAGGGACAAACCATCCCTCGATGTCGATCTCGCGCCGCGCAATGGACTCCAGCGCCGGTTCGCTGCGCAGCAAATCGTGACGACTCCCCCACTGAACCTCGATCCCCTGCTCTTCCCAAAGATCACGCTGCGCGATCAACGTCGCTCGCTCCGCTTTGGTGCGAGCCACATACCAACCACCGCACTGGCGAAAGCCCGTATCGATCCCCGTCTGTTGCCGCAAATCGCTCGCCCACTTCGCATGCAACTGATGGCTTAAGCCTCGCAGTCGCTCATACGGATCATCGACATTCCGCAACGTCGCCGCTGGCAGAATACCTGCCCCCGCCCAAGATGCTGCTCGAGATACTTCTCGAGATGGCCCAGAACCCATCTTGTTCTCATCCAGCACAAGCACCCGATACTTTTCTTGCGCCAATCGATAAGCGATCGATAACCCAATCACTCCTCCACCGATCACCACGCAAGTCATGAGCGATCCTTTTTCGGCTCAGCCGAATTGCTCGACACTGGCAAAACCTCTGCGATAGAGTATCCATGCACCTCACACGCATTGACGTCTATCGCAATCGATTTCAGCCCCAGTGCCTCGGCTCGGGCCAGAAGAACTGAAACCTCCAGACCGGTCGCTGGGTCGCCGTCAATCAAGTCGCCGTCAATCAAGTCGCCGTCAAACAAGTTGCCATGCCATTCCCGCAGACCCAGTAAAATCGCTCCGCCCGTCGATTTCCTAAAGAGCACCAGATCATAGCCCGTCAGTTGCTCAAGTGCCCGCGCAAGGATTTTATCTGGGAGCTTGTCGTCAGAGATCTGGCTAGCGTGCGGCGGCATTGCCGAATCAACCCACGCGATCACGGGCCGCCAACCAGACCGAAAGCTGCGGAGCAGAATCTCGGAGAGCGTGGAATCCTCCCCAGCGTCGACGGAATAAACCTGGAGGTTCTGTAAACTGCTGTTATGTTGGCGGAATGGGAAAACGGGGAGAGGATTTTGCGGAGGGCTGGAGTGCAGCGTTTGCTCACCGCTGAGGCTCTGGGAGGCCCTTTTGGGTGTGCGGCACTGTTTTAAGGGGTAGTAGACCAGAAGCGGTGCGCCGTACCATCGCTTTATCAGCCGCTCTAGCTGAGCTCGTTGAAATCCCGCTTTGAGCACGATTCGACCATCCGCTACGACCCACGGAAAGCAACAACCATACCGCTCCAGCCACGGAGTTGGGGCTTCTTCGGGCGTGCGATGGACGGCAGAGAGCCCCAAAGCTTCGAGCCAACCGACCACCGGAGGGATCGGAAGACGGTTGGGATCGTAATAGACTTCGAGGGTCGGATGCATGGAAATTGCCAAAAAATTAGAGTTTTTCCGCCAAGTGTAGTTCAAATAGACTCAGACGCATTGGTATCCTGCTCATTCTAGGAATCCAAAGACGCCTGAAAACTAGGGTCAATTCCCGACAAGTTGGTATATAATAAAGTTGGGCGATTACGGTTAGGTGTTTCAAGGCGGGCGAATAGAGGCGGGCTCCTAAATCCAACAAACTTCTCGACGCAGGGAAATCGTCGTTCTTTTCTTGAAATGCTCCGCTATGGAACAAGTTCATAGCAAGTCGGCTCAAGAAAAGCTGCGAAGCGTTGGGAGGGTAGTCAGCAGGCAACGGGAATGGCCAAGGTATCTACCGAGAAATTGATTGAACTGGTTCGCAAAAGTGGACTGGTCGAATTAGATGCTTTTGAAGCATCGCTTGAGGCGTTCCGCGCCCAGCAGGCGTTGGCAAGCAGTCAGCAAGCGTATGATCCCGCGCAACCAGATCCGCCCGAAGATGATTCGGCGCCTCTGCTGAATTGGTTGATCGAACAGAAATTGATCACTCGCTGGCATGCCGACAAATTGGCCGTTGGGAAATATAAAGGCTTCTTTCTAGGGAAACATAAACTGCTTGGACATCTAGGTTCAGGCGGTATGAGCAGCGTGTATCTCGCCGAACATCGCGCGATGCATCACAAACGGGCGATTAAAGTTTTGCCCAAGAGTCGACTTGGCAACACGTCGTATTTGGCTCGATTTCAGCTAGAAGCCAAAGCGATCGCCGCCCTGAACCATCCCAACATTGTGCGAGCGTTCGACATCGATCAGGAAAACGATACGCACTATATCGTGATGGAGTACGTCGACGGGGCCGATCTGCAAACCATGGTCAAACGCCGTTTAGAAAAGTATAAAGATCAACCTGAGAAAAAATTTCTCGACATCGGTTTGGTCGCCAATTACATCGCTCAAGCCGCCCGTGGACTGCAGCACGCCCACGATGTTGGACTGATTCATCGCGATGTGAAACCCGCTAATCTTCTGGTTAACAGCGCGGGATTTGTCAAGATACTTGACCTAGGCTTGGCGTTGTTCTCCGATGACAGCAAAGCTTCTTTGACAATCGATTACAACGATAAGGTTCTTGGAACGGCTGATTATCTGGCTCCTGAGCAAGCGCTCAACAGTCACACGGTAGACTCCCGGGCTGACATCTATGGCTTGGGATGCACGATGTATTTTCTCTTGACCGGCCATCCGCCGTTCCCTGAAGGGACCATTGCGCAGCGAATTGCCAAGCATCAAGCGGCGATGCCACCCGATATTCGCGCAGAGCGGCCAGAGGTGCCAGGCGAACTCGAAGGCATTTGCTTCAAGATGATCCAGAAGGATCCGAAGTTTCGTTATGCCAACTGCACTGCTGTGGCGGAAGTTTTGGAGCAATGGTTGGAAAAGCATAAGAAGGAAGTCGCTGCCCGAGCGGCGCGTGCCGGAGTCGATTCGTCGATCGGTTTGGGAACCGAAGTGTCTGGCGACCGAACCGGTTCCGGTGCTCGCCGAACTGCAGCCGAGGTCGATACGGTCAACAACGCCGGTGGCGATACGATGGGGGGCCGTTCACGATCCGGTTTATCAAGCTCCGATAGCGGCGTCATGCTCCCGGTCACGTTCCAAAATCCTGATTCCTCAGTGGGTAGCAACGTCGATTTAGAGGCTGAAATTGCTAAAAAACTTCCCGTAGGGGGCACCAGCCCCAAGCGTTCCGGAGCGCAAAACAGCTCGACAGCCGCTCCAGCCAAGCCTGTTCCTGCTCCCCCGCCCACCCCCCCAACCCACCCCCCACCCCCCCCCACCCCCCCCCAACCCCCCCCCCCCACCACCCCCCCCCCCCCACAAAAAAACCGCCTGGTCTTCCTTG
>Ga0169931_10002942_pt1 | contig 27414 bp, 21 predicted proteins | sample Kivu_15m_20L_FD_129675 | JGI IMG/M metagenome (GOLD analysis project Ga0169931, IMG submission 129675) | Freshwater microbial communities from Lake Kivu, Western Province, Rwanda to study Microbial Dark Matter (Phase II) - Kivu_15m_20L... | ecosystem: Environmental > Aquatic > Freshwater > Lake...
CTTGGAGTTATTTTTCGTCGAATGAAACTGTGTTTCACCAAGTCGTCGATCACAAAAGGGGCATGAAACACCTCGTGACCAAAATAATCAATCGCGATGTCGCCACTCTCGTCCAGTCTGTAAGCAGTCACTTCCATGTCCTTGGCAAGCTTTGCAAGCACATCTTGATTGCACACTTCCATCAAGATTTCTTCAGGGCATACGTCTGGCTTCAGTTTTTGAATCTCACGAAAAATCAAAATTAACAACATGTTTTGAGCCACGATACAGTTTCGTAAATCAGCAGCAGTACCACCACCAAACTGATTCTGTTGCCAATCACCGAGCCACGTCGTGAACGCACTTTGTTCATCTGACTTAAGTGGTCGTCCATCTTTCGTCAAGTACTTCAAGTGATCAATAATGCTCGATGCGTCAATGATTCCGTCTGGAGCACCGAGTGCTTCTCCAGCTTCATTAGTTCCACACAGTGCTTGAATGATCTTTCTTAATTCGTTCTCCATGATCTCTCCTTGTTTCGTTTGAGTGACAAGCTGAATTGCTTGCCACTCACATCCAAGCGGGAGGCACGCAAAAAGAAATGCGTAGCAAAAAGAAATCTAAAAAAGATTTCTTGATGAAGTTTTTGATTCAGTAATTTCTTGGTGCGAATGTTTGAGCGATTTGCATACCTTATTCATGATTCAATTACGAGTCAATTTTTCACCAGATTTTTTACATCACAGCCTGCTGAACAAGTCCACTGTGGATCATCTCCGAAAATGACGCAACCACCCAATGCAATTTTTCCACGAGCAGCATCACGAAACATCGAGCCAGACGGATAGCCATAGACAATTGGGATCATCGGGGCTTCACATCGCTCGCAGTTGAGCCCAACCGAAGATATCGCCAAGTTTCTTTGCTTTTTATTTGTCATGCTGCAACCCTTCGAATTAATGCTTTAACTCATTCTCTCGATGAAATTTCAGGTACACAGACTGCTCTGCCGAAAATGAACCAACATTTAACTCCGACGGAATTCCCCAGGCTTCCACGGCATTTTCCTCAATTTGAGCTGAAACTATGAGCTTCCCATCGTCTTCGAACGAGATCAATCCCCGATCAAACAAAAAGTCGATGTGGGGTGCGAGCATCAAGCCGTTGTTGCCATCTAATTTTTCAGAATCGGTTGATTTACGCCAAGGCTTAATGTGACTTGCTCTGAGGTAGCGCGGATTAGAAACTCGAGTGATTCGACAGAATGGCTCTCGTGCTTCGACATTATCTCGGAAGACTCCTTGACCTCGGCGCGCTTTTACAAGTTGTTGCTTCTCGACTGGTCCTAAGTGGTGCCGATCTAAGATCGCACGTTGATGACTTTCATCTTCGTGCTCTGCTTGGTCTTGCTCAAGATCAACAACATCAAAACCAAGCCGACGAAGTGGTTTAGCTACCGTTTCAGCATTGCCATTAAAGGCTGTTGTCTTGAAGTTACCTAACTGCGGTCTTGAGTTTCGAAGAGCCCCGACAATTATTGCTTTAGCATCAAACAACTCTTCACCGATTGCTATCTTGTATTTGAACGCACTATTCACTCGATGGCGTTCGAAAAAAGAGTCACGGCCTTCACGAACCCACTCATCAATTGCATTCTGAATTTCAACTCGAGTCAATGTATGAATTTGAGCAATAACTTGGCTTCCAAGGGCCGATGAGTTCAGTCTGTGCGGGCCGCCTAACGCCAACACACCGGCTACGAACTCATCCCCACTTTCTGAGTTCGAGCCCACATGAATCTTAATTCTCTTGTTGCCATTACCACCACGGTCTCCTACGCGCTGCCCAATTGGCTTTTGAGCAGCACTGATTCTCTTACGTAATGCCAAGTGATCTTGAACCATGCTCATATCAATTGGATAATCCAAATTAAGTACTCGCTTTTCAATGGCTAGTTCAGCAACTTCGCTCGAATCAACTTCAATTCGGAGAATCGACATACCCGCAGAAGTTAGTCCCTCAAGCAAAATTTGTAGTTGAATTGAATACTCTTTCGCTGCTGTGCCACCGGCCGAGTTTGAAACGATTGAAAAGGTGCCAATCTCGGAAGTCGCAAGAATAAATCCTGGTCGAATTGGACCGTCAACACCATCTAGTTGAATCCAGTTGATACGTTCTTGATTTGCCATAGTTAAGTTTTATCAAAGCCTTGTGACACAGATTGCTTGACCCGCCAAGGTCGCTTTGGGGTGCTCATAGATTCGTTACCAATGGCGCCAACTGCGACCCCAGCGGGGTCCAGACCATTGTCACTTGACGAGGCAAATGACTGGCTTGCAATTATCGCCGAAGTCGAAGGTGTCGATCAACCAACTGTTTTCAAGTCAAAAATGTCAAAGAACTTTGTGGCACTCGCAATATCTACCGAATGGTGTATCGCCGTGCGCGATTCAAACCCAACCCAACTGCTTTGGCCCCACAAACTGGCTCATCTCCTTTGTGCAAACAAGAATCACGGCATCGAGTTTCGCACCGAATTTGTGCGCCTTGTGCGTCGCTATATCTCGCTGCCCCACGCCGCCGCTCTCCAATATCTTTTCTCTAACAAACTTCCGAATTCTCATTTGACAAACGACGGAGGGACTTCGCGTACCTTCAGGTAACTACTAACAAATGATCTATTTGTTCAATCGAGCTTCCACGAGACGTTTTATGGACTTTCATCCCAATCGGAAGTGTTTTGTGCATCTGATCAACGTGGGAGATAATCCCGATGGATCGCCCATCACCCTGAATCGAGGCCAACAGGGAAACGGCCGAATCCAATGTGTTTGAATCTAAAGTTCCGAATCCTTCGTCAATGAATAGCGAGGAGAGTTCAATGCCGCCGAAGAGCGACTGCACCACTTCCGCGAGAGAAAGCGCAAGTGCAAGCGAAACCAAGAAAGTTTCGCCACCCGACAGGTTTTGAACCTGACGCGTTTTACCACTATTTGCGTCGATCACATAGAGATCGAGTCCACCGGCTCTAGCTCTTTCTCTGTCCGCCTGAGGGTCGAGCGTCAGCTCATATCGCCCTTTTAAAAGAGACCGGACATGGGGATTGCTCACATTGCACACCTCTCGAAAGAGATGTCTTTGAACCCACCGCTCAAGCCCAAGTACACCGTTGGCGCCAGTAGTCCCTGTTCTGAACCTGTCAGCCAATGATCGAGCTGTCTTAGCAAACTCAAGATCCGCAAGCGCATTTACTCCAACAGTTTTTTGATTCTTGACAAGCGATTCCACAACTTTTACAGCAGTCCCAAGTGCGTTTGCCAGCTCTGAAGCAACACTTGCCAACTGAGTTGCTACTTTAAGATTTTCATCAGCTGTATCGGTATCGGGCCGCGTTACTGGAATAGATTTACCTTTTATTCGGCCTTCTAATCGCGTAATTTGCGTTAATCGTGCTTCACTCTCCTTGATTGCTTGTTTGAATTCAATTAACGCCGACTGCTCGCATACTGCTTTAAGCGCTGCTCCAATTGTTGAAAAACCAGAAACTTCTAGTACTTTTTGCATATTCGAAGATGCCTCTTCAGCTTTGCTAATCGCTGATACCACTTTTCGCTCTGCAGTTTCTAGAAACTTGATCAACTTAGAAATCTCGCCCAATGCATTTAGGGCGCCATCAATATTCTCCTTCAATATGATTGCTTTGGCCTCAGCAGTAAGCTCTTTGGACCTTACGATGGCAACGCTCTCGATCTTCGTTTGGTTCTTAATTTCCGTTTTCAATCCTGATAGCTCGGATTCAAGCTGAGAAATACTTTGAGCTTGAGCTGAGATCAGTTTAGAGCTCCTCTCTAGATCCTTTGAAGCTTGGGTAGCCGCCTTAAGATCTGACTGAAGCCTGGTTTGCGCCACTTTAGTTGGCAACTCACGGGTTGCTGCGTGTGCTTTTTTCAATTGAGTATGACACCTCTTCAATTCGGCTTCAGCTTGCTCATAGCGCGTTTGAGCTCTTGTTCGCTTAGTTTCAAGTAAGTCAATATTGATCACCTTTGAGCGCTTTGCCTTCTGAGGGTGACTTGTGGATCCACAAACAGGACACTCTTTACCCGACTTCAGGATCGCGCTTAGTTCGCCAGCGAGATGCTTCGTTCGCAGATTATGCGCATCTTTGAGCGCCAGCTGAGCCGAATCGTATAATTTTGTGGCTTTCGCGTATTCAAAATCTGACTCTTTTAATTCAGACTTTGCTCTAGCGACATCAGCGACCTCGAGCAACTTGTCAAGCGCAGTAGATCTTGATTTCAGATCTGAAAGTTTAGAAATTAATCGCTGCTGCTTTTTCTGCTCAATGACCAACTTTTTTAGCTTTGGTACAAGTACTTTTAATTCGTCTTGGATTACGATTTCTCGCGTCTTTGATTCATCAATTGACTCGCGAGCTTCTTCTGCATTGATCTGAAAATCAGCTGCGTCTTCGTATTGGGACTTGGCGTGATATATCGCCGCTTTAGTTTTTGCAATATACGCGTTTATTGAAGCGACACCGCTTGCGCGGTTTTCAGTGATTTTGGCAATTAACTTTTCTGACTTATTCATCCGAATAATCTCAGTCAGGCTTTGATTAATTTGCTCAAGCTCGGTTTTGGCTAGATTTTTATTTGAAAGAGCTTCATTTTCAGATTTGTGAGCATTTGATACCGGGATCGCTTTTTCATGTTTGTCGATGGAATCAAGTGCGAGTGCGGTGAGCTTTGCGGATTCATTTTGACGACTCACCAGCCCGTCCAAATGCTCTTTTGCTTCAAAAAGCTCGGCCTCTTCAGCCACAGCTTGAGACTTTTTTGCCGCAGCTGTTTGTGCGGCACCAAGTGTTTGGGCTTCTGCATCGGAAATCTTCTTATGATGTTGCAGCGCGCTTAGAGAGCCTTCATATCCGAACTCTAGGCGAGGAATTTCGCCTAGATTGCCATCGGTCGGTAGTCCGTCGATGATCTCTTGCGCTGTTATCTCACTAGTCTTCAACTTTTGCAGAACCGTAGTTGCATCCTCAACTTTTACTCTTGCTCGCTCTAAGAAAGAGTCCGAGATTTTCTGATATACAGATGTACCAAATAGAGCTTGCAGTAATTTCTCGCGCTCAGAGGAATTAGCGACGAGAAACCTTTGAAACTGTCCCTGTGGTAATAGAACTACTTTCATAAATTGTTCAGCATCAAGACGAATGAGATCTTCCACGAATTTCTGAATGTTGCTTTTTCCCGTAACTGTGCTGACTGACTTTCCAGATGTGTCAATCTCTGAAATGGAATGATCGCTCGGAGTTTTGCCTTCTATGGTGCGCTTAATGACGAAATGGCGATTTTTATGGGAAAATTGGAACTCAACATATGGCTCGTCACGATCTTCATACTCGCTCGCCACACTTTGCTTATCGCGATTTCCCGCTACTTCGCCATATAGCGCATAAGTCATCGCATCGAATATCGTTGTTTTGCCTGAACCTGTATCGCCTGTAATGAGATACAATCCGTGCTCGCTCAAGCGATCGAAGTCGACTTCGGCTCGCTTAGCGTATGCTCCGAATCCGGCCAGTATGAGACGATGAGGTTTCATTGCTTGATGCCCGCAACCACGCTTTGAACCGATTGTTTAATGAACCTTTCCAATTCCGGCGTGATAACTTCAGCGTGCACAGCATTGATATATTGATCAACAATTTCATCGTGTGATAAACGCCTAAGCTCGCTTGTTGATCCGAGAAACTCGGAGCCAGATTCCGTTGCGATATACAACAACTCAAGGAGATTCACGAACCGACTGGACAGACGATCATAGGCATTGATCTGGTAACTAGTGTTAGTGAGTTTTGCCCGTACCAAATAGTTTTCTGCATATTTGTATTTTGCATCTGAGATGAGATTCTCTAACGAATCGGTCAGAGTGATTACCGTCGGACCAACAGGCACATCGATAACACGAGACTGGACATTTTCACCGATGTCAATAACTCTTACCGACTTTTGATGTTCTTCTGAAAACGAATACTGGAGAGGTGATCCGCTATAGAACAGATTTAGTCCATTAATGGTCTGTGGACGGTGTAGGTGACCTAGAGCTACATATCCAAAAGACTTATAAGTCTCGATCGCCACTCTCGATGTACCGCCGATCGAAATTTTGCGTTCGGAATCTGACACAGCCCCGCCGGCCACAAAGGCGTGGCTCATTACAACGGTTTTGCTTGGGTCAGCAACTTCATTAACACGAGTCTTGAGAACCTCAGCGATCAAACCACCATGAGAACGTTCGGCCTCCCCGATGTCAATAACCCGCTGAGGATCTAGGTATGGGATTGGAATTATTGAAACTGATTCACCGTTCTTTTTTATTTGGATAGGTTCCCCAATATCACGAAGATTTTGCTGCTCCGTTCGGATATATAAGCCCGCATTTTCCATAGCCTTCGAACAAAAATTCAATCGTTCAGCGGAATCATGATTACCGGAGATAACTACAACGGCGACACCGCTCCAAATCAAGTTAATGAATAGTTCGTCAACGAGATCCACCGCATCACTTGAGGGTATTGCCTTGTCAAAAATATCTCCAGCAACAAGAACTACATCGATCGCTTCCGATTTAACAGTATCCACAAGCCAACCAGCGAACTCTCTTTGGCTTGGCAGATAATCGTATGTGCCAAGCTTTATGCCGATGTGCCAGTCGCTCGTGTGTAAAAGTCTCATGACTTCGTCCTTTATATACCAACCTTGGACCTAAATGGAAACTACTTGAAATTATCCAATTGACTAAAATCGAAATCAGTGTTAGTGCCAGCTCCAAAACTTGATGGGAATCATGTCTTTCGATTGCTCTAAAGCTTCCGAGAGTATCTCATAGTTTTTGCCGCTGAACTGCTTAATTGCTTCTAGAGGATTGTCAAAAATTTTGACCTGAAGCAAAAAGAAGAAAGCCTCTAGGTAAGCAACTGGGACAGTGTAGGAAAATTCATATTCATCGGTGCCGAAGAAGCGCTCAACTTTTGGACCGATATCTTGACCCGAGATTGTGAGACTTCCGTCGGTGTCTAACGACGCCCAAATTCGTCTTGAATCAGGGCCTGATCGGTCATCGACTAGTACAACCTCAGTCACTGGGTTCCTTTGCTTTGATTTAGAGCCAACTCGTAACTCTTGATAATCAGGGTTTTCTAGCCATTCCACTTACTAGTGACGGACAATTGCCCGGCAAATGTGCATTGAAACTGACATCTTTTTAGTCGAAGTTGTCTGACCCGTCGTCAAATTCGTCGTGTTCACCACTGTCGGCTTCGGCACGGTAGAGGTCTTCGCCAACATACCTGTGATCGCAACACTCTTCTTCGTCAGTTGCTTCAAAAGTTAGGGTTTTGTAGCAAGATCGACACTTAGTCACACATATTTTGCCCTTATTCAGGTCAACATCAAAGCCAATCATATTGATTTGATGACCGACTCCCCGTTCGCAAAGTCCACAAGTTTCATTCGTCATTGGATCTGAGACTTTACGGCATCTAACAACAGATGTCTCGTCGCAATGCAAACATCAGCCGCTATTCGCCATCTAGTTCATCACCGAGATCATCGAACTCATCGTTCTCGATCATGTCTGGGTCGTTGTCGAATTCCATTTCGTCAACTGCTGGGCCGTCTAACCGATCTGCTGGATCGTCTTCACCGTTCACCCACTCGGCGCCACAACCCGGACAATCGACCATGCCCTCACCGTTGAAAAATACCGGTGTGCCACAATACGTACAAAGTTGGCCATCTTCAAGTGCATCAATAGTCATGAGGACATTATGAATTGGGGGTGTCACACGGTATTTCCAATATTGACATGACCGCAATTGTGGTTCATCATTTGTACCAGATAGTTTCTAAATCTGAGCGAGGAGCTTTTAAAAATGACAACCCCATCTAACGTCCAGACTGCAAAATACAAAAAGTTTCTAGCGCACCCGCTCAAGGAGAAAGCTATTGAATACCTAAACCTCATCGTTTCTGCCGCCAGGCTCGAGTTAAATGACTTGGGTGTCACCTGGGGGGTGACGGTATGCACTGACTCCAAGTCTGTACTCCGCGTGAATGTGTCGAACAGATACCTTGCAGACGTCATATTTTCAAAGGAGCGACCCGAAGGATTAGCCCTAATGTGCGTCATTGGCGAACCTCAAATTTTGGGACCCAGATCAATGCGTATACGCAAGGGTTTTGATGTCGTTAACGACTCTAAAATTTTGACCTGCACTCTCGGAACTGACTCGTCCAGGCTTCTTTCTGAGAGCCGAGTTAGAAGTGCGCTTCTGGCCCACGCCAGGACATCGGAACGAAACCTTCCGAACCCTAATTGGCACAATCCACTTACCACCGAACTCATTGACACAGCGAATGCAAGCCCCACTGAGAATTCCCCCACAACACTTTTTTCTGACACAAAAGATCCAAATTCAAAAATTGTCGAACACATAGCTCGGATGCTGTTGTTAATTTCTTATGATGACACCCTAAGCCAGGAAGAGGAAGATCGTCTTATTGACGATCTGATCCAAGTTGCATTAGATTTATGCGACTCAATGACGATCAAAGTTATTGACGCAGGTGCTAATGACATCAAAATTTCAATAGAGTTGGCTAGCCCTATTAGTGAACCGTCCAGTTCCGCAGTCAGCGATGAAAGCCGATCTTCTGTAGAAATCGCGGAAACAAAGATTCGAGAACACATGGCCATGATGTTGTTTTCATTCTTTTGTGATCCTGATGAAAGCGATGAACAAAAAAATGAAGCAGTAGACGACGCTAATGAAATTGCACAAATACTGTTCGAGTCAATGAACCTAGTGGTGACAGAGATTCAAAACGCTTCGACATTTACTGCGTCGCTACAACTGGTTGATCCTTTAAAATTCGTTGGCGACATCGACAACTTAGGCTAATTAATTTTCTTCAACTTCGTGCGTCCCACCAGCCATCAAGACTTGATTCCAATTCATCAGATTCACAATACTTAAGAGTCGAATCGGCGCATAGAGCCTTGAGGTGATTTCGGAGTGCACTTATAGAGGTCTCACTAAGGCATCGATTTGAATGTTGTAGAGCAATTTTGTCGAGCTGAATTACTAATTCTTGCAACAATTTTGGGTCACTGTGACCTATTTGCTTACTTACTAGTTCAAATAGCTCGCTGAGTTCGTTATCGCCTATCAAACCTTCATCTCGTTGTTTGTAAAGCCGCAGAATCTCTTCGCCGAGTGGTCTTTCCGCATTCTCACTGAATAAACACAGTCCCTCACTTGTCGATAGAAATTTATGCATCGGCAAGAGAAATAGTGACCAATCTAATTCGGCTTTACTGGCGACATTTTTGGTTTGTTGTATCAATGCGGCTCTTGCACAACTGCCACATTTCGCGCCCTCGAACATCAACCTCAAGCCGCACATATCGCATCGAATTGGCTGCTCAATAAAGCAACTATCGCAAACTTCTTTATTCCTTGCCGTTGGCCTCACAAGATGACACTTCGGACACCTCTTACTAGAGTTGAATCGCCACAAAAAAAATAAAATTAAAGCAAAGCCAATAACTAGTTCCATCAATACCCACAAATAATCAATTTTCGAAATCTCTAATTAAGAATATCTCTTGATCAATCACCTGTTTACAGCTCAAAAAACGGTTTTCCGCGAATAAACTTGCCAGAAAAATTCAAACTTTTGAAATAGGCGCCATGGTTCTGTAAATCTTTTATCCTTCGTACATCCTCATCTGTAGCTGAGGCTAAGCCAATTTCAGTCAGCTGAGTTTTAGTCACATTTGGGACTTTATGTATGAACCAGGTAAGGAGAGGCTCGCCATAATTTTCACCACCAGAAACTTTGAAATGCGACAAATATTGGGATGAAAGAAGCACACCGACACCAAATTCACGACCTTGTAGTAGCAACTGCATCAAGACAGGGAAACCAAAAGTCATAATATTTGTCGCTTCGTCGACGACTAAATACGAATTAAGTCGGCGCAACTGATTTGGAACTTGACCTTGATATGGCCACTTTTCCAAGCCATTCATGTATTCAAAATATTGATTTAGAAACAAGGTAACTAACGAATTCTTCATCTGGGTATCTTGACCGAGGGAATTTAAACTAAGAACTAAAACAGAGCCACTCATCAACTCGGCCAGTGTCTTCAATTCACTTTTCTTAGAGCTAAAGATTTCGAGATTGACAAAGTCGCTTAACAGAGACGAAACAGCATCCGCGTTTGATTGAATTAGAGAATACTCACTTGCAATTTCGTTTATTGTTGGTGATCCATCACCTTTGTTATACGCATTCATTATTGCATTTGTCAATGCCTCGCCTTGAACTGGACCAACTCCACCGTAAATTTTGCGAATCACATCTCGGAAATCTCGCGCTTTTTTAAATTGAGCCTGCCTAACATCTTTTTCTTCCACGCCCACAATTCGAAATATGTCTAACGGAATTCGGCGTGGCTCCAAAACTTTGCCATTTACGCTGTTGATGAACTTTTCGTCTTGGTAGTCCCTCTTATAGTCCAAAATCAAAGTTGTCAACGATGTCGGTTGGGTTTCACTTGCAGAATCACGCAATTGCTTGACTAGAGCCTTTACAAGCTGGGTTTTACCCGTACCGAGGTCTCCAACCACACCGATATTCATCTGATTGAGTGCAGTGTTGGCCGGCCAGAAAATCGCCTTCTCGTTTCCAGCAGAATTCACTAAATCGCCAACAGCGAACCTAACACCTTCAGCTCTTATAACTTTTTCGGGCCCGAGAACAACAGGACGATCAATCGGTTCTATTTTTATTACTTTTGGTAACTCGGATGCATCTTCTTCATCGTCAGATTCTTCTTCTGGAGGTGGTATCGAAGCCGAGGACGGTCCCGTGTCTGGTTCGACGCGGCGATCACCACCACTACTTGGTTGAGGCTCTGGCGGCTGGTTGGATTCGGGCTGTGGCTCTGGACTCGAGCCGGGCCCTGATCCAATATCTGATATCGACAATTTAGAAACTCCAGTGCATTTCAAAGCCCAATCAAGCGCGCGGCCCCATTCTTGAAGAACATGGTTTCCACCACCATCTATCTGTTGAAGCATCGCCCGCGGATCACATATGAATTCAGCGTGAGAAATAGTGCCATCATCACTAGCCAAATCAATTCCTAACTTGACCTTTGCTTTTGAACCACACGTAGTAAAAAACGCTACAAGTGGCCTGCCGAGACGAATTTCTGCGGTGCCGTCGATAACTGAATTTAAACCTGCACTCGCAGTCAGTACGTCAACTGTGTGTGGGCTGATTCGCATTGCTGCCTCTATGAATGTTGCAAGAGCGTTAGCTTTCAATTGATGCTCATTCTGACGAGCCAAATCAAGTTTGCCTTGCTCCCACTGCGCTCGTAGCTGCTGCAACATTTGTAAAGTGTTTTCGGCTTGCTTCGCGGCAGATTTGAGATCCGCCGAGCCAATTTCAGGAAGGTCATAAGGAATGCCAGTTATGCGTTCTGACCCATAAAATTTAATTTCAAGAGGAGTAAAACAAAGTGACTTCTCCTTCAATTCAATAACCAGTAGATCTGCCCTCTTTTTGTCACGGCTCGGGTTCGTCCCACCCGCTAACGAGACCAAAAAGTCATTGCAAACATCAATCGGCATAATAAATCGATTGTTTTTTTGGTTACCTGGAAGACCATCGAAAAGGAAGACCGAATAAAAACCTAAAGCGCCAGTCAATTGGCTTCCGCCTGCTGCGACGAGTGCCGAAAGGCCGATACCTCGAGTACCTAAGATTCCGAATACGTTTTCAGCATCAGCGTCCGTAGCGTCACGACCAAGAAGATGTGTCAACTTATATTTGAGCTTTCTGATTAAGACGCTGGGTATTTTTGCCAGAGTAAAATAAGAACGCTTCTCGATTGCTGCGTTTACACTCGATGCACTGCCGTCACCAAGAAATGGTGGATGCCACTCCCAGAGCATTTGATTTGTGCCTTGATGAGCTTTCAACAGTGCAGCAAGTGCAGCAGGTGAAATCATTGATTCGCCAGAGATTGTCCATTGTGCTGAGCCAATCAATGGACTATTACCCTGAATCTGTAATCCAACGACTGGCGCCGACTCTTTTTGGCGCTCAATCGCATTTAATGCTTTCGGGAAAGATCCTCGGGTCGAGGCATCACGAATGACTGGCCGATAACTCACTTCGCCGTTACTTACAGAAGTGTTATCTTCTGGTATCTCAAATCGTCTAAAAGGAATTTCTCCAACTTCTCCGGATGTCGTCGGAGAGTCTTCGCTAACGACGATCGCAACTCCTGAATCTTGAAGAATACGGATATTGGACTCGTTTACATCCAAAAAGTTGTCGGAATATCGCTTCCAGGTTATGGGACTTGACCGATGTGTATCACTCAGGCTCTGAACTTCTCTTGGTAATTGTCCCTGTCGATTCAACGAATCATAAACTCGCACGCCCCCAACTAATCCGTTACCTATCCGATCTTCAGAAACCCACTGCTGAAACTCATGGATAACAGCATCGTCTAGTTCTGTCAACTTAGGAACTTTTGATCTCGCAGCAAGATCGATTGAAAGCGTAGAAACATATGGGTGTAAACGCCTAAAGTCTTGCAAAGCGTATCTTACTGTGCTTGCATTTAGCCCGGCACTTGACACACCTGGCATTTGCAAATTACCCGCATACGCCGGAGGCTTAAGGGCATCATGATGATCGATATTGGCAGTCACCATCATCGACCAACCGAGAAATAACTGCTCGCTGCCACTATCGCTCGGCACTGCAATTAGTTTCCCATTCGCCGTATTCGTTGGCCCCAAAACTGGGAAATTCCAGCCCTCAACCGTGCCACAAAACTGGGCCGCATTACTAGCACCTCGAAGGTTTGCCTCAATTTTGGCCAACCAACTTAGACGAATTGGGTGCAACGGGCTCAAGAGAACACTGACCAGACTCAAAATCTCACTGGTGTTCCAAACAGAAACACTAAATGGGTATGTTGCCCAAAATCTTCCAAGATAATTATTCAAACTATTCGCCTTTGAAACGAGTTTCGAATACGTCTCAAGATAATCAGTTAGAAGTCTGGGGTCATTTACAAGATCAGCCCACGAGGTCTTTGATGCCCATACAAGCGAAGAATTTTCGTCGTCAATACTCTTTAGTCGCGCACCCATATCGAGAGCCTTAAACGCATTTCTGAAGTTCTCGGCTTCCACCGAGTTTTTAAGCTCGGAAGGTACCCCTCCGAACATTAAACGACTCCACACTTCACGTAACTGAGGGGTCATGGCAAACTCGGAAGCACCATTCATCGTTGACACATCAGATACCTGGTCGTTACGGTCTGAAGGAAGGACGACGTGTCCCAATGATGATGACCACTCGTCATCCGCAATCAAAGTAGAGTAACGGCTTTCTAATTGGCCACGCAGTGTTTCTCGATGAATCGCCTTAGGGCCAGTTTTCGAGTGCGATGTCTTCAAAATTGCGGCAATGATCGGCGACTCAGGTGCAAAGTCCCCGTCAATTTCAGTTACGAGATTTATCTCAAAGTCGTCAATAGCTAATTTGTCTAGTCCGCTGCAAATGAATTGTCTGGTCTGCCACAAGTGTTCACTTTCATCGACTTTGTCAACAGGCTGACCGTTAATCAAGACCTTTGCCGTTTCTGCTTCCGCGAACAACACGACTTGGTAGGTCTTATTCGATTCAACTACGTAATCGTGATTTTCGATCTTCTTCCATTCGCCACCTTCGAACTCTGACTGACAAATAATGTCAGGAACTTCCAACTCTCCGCTGGCCGTAACCCCGAATATCATTGCGCCCACTGCACCAGGTGGTACAAACACGAACGATGCTGTCGCCGATTGAATAACTTTTTGCCATAGAGAGTCGCTGAGGTCAAGTTGGAGGGCGGCTAAATTTTTTTTCGGTTTAAATTTGAAATTACCGTTGGGCTCAAATTTTTGCGAAAGTCGAATTTGGCCATCAAATTGCAGAACAGCACCTAACGCAAGTCCGCCCGAGAAGTCACCCTTGCTTTTGATCACGAGTTTCATGGTTGAATTCGTGACTTCCGCAGCGGTCGGCAAAGCTCCTGACCGCAACGGAACGATGACAGACAAATCGGGTGAAGTGAGTTGCGAATTTGATTGGTCTATGGCTACACCATTGACAATGTATGTACTGCTGCCTTCGACTTGATGTACTCGCGCACCACCATGACTATCAATAATGTGCAGCGCGCCAGTCTCACTCAATCGAGGATCAAAAAATTGATCTTCTGTCAACTCGGCAAACTTTTCGAGACGAGCATTTGCTCCACGCTCATGAATTGCCCAAGCTAGTAGCTCCGAACCTTCTGCGATTTCATCCGACAGAGTTTGATCAAACGTCGACCAATCAATCTGCGAAATCGGGTGATTTTCGCTCGGCGGAAGATTTATGTACTCGGGATAGTTCTTCAACATTGAAATCGAAATTAAGATTTCTGTCGAGTTACGCCAGTAGGCCTTGATTGCCGCACCTATAGCAGTTTTATTCTGACGAGACTTCGAATATCTTTTGTCAAAGCCATTTTTTGGTCGTGGTAATGAAAAGGCTGCATATAAATAATCTGAGAAAAACGATTGCAGATCAAGACTCGACTTGATTCGAATAATACCCTGCACCAGTTGGTTAAGACCTAGGTTAATGTGGTCAAACCAAATCGCATTCCATGCGACATTTGCGTTTCCACTATTTTCATGGGCGTCGGCCAGCAACCTGAATATATTCTCTAATGCGACTTCTACAGTTGGTAAGTAAGTTGCTGACGAACCTAAACCCGCAGAACGATGAATCTCGACCAATGCGCTTTTTGCAAGAGCCTTCAAACTTAAGTAGCCGTTTTGACCCTGATTATTGGGGTAGTCAAGGCCAACCACCACAGGAACAGTTCCCGCGATAGTTGCAATGTTGCGTTCGGAACCAACGAACAATCGATCGCCGGTACGAAATGGCACAAGATCACCTTCGGAATCGTAAATTTCAAACTCCGCTTGAGCTTCCATTGGTGGCTGCAAATACAGCACCGCGTAAGGACTATTTGGATCTGACATCATTTTCCCACCACTTCGGTGTGATCTGAGAAGATTTGCGTGGCGCACAAGTTCGATCAAAGACTGACTCTCGTCTTTTATCCCAGATGGCAATGCAACTCCACTTAGGCAGGTTCTGTCTTGAAGTGCGTTAGCGAATGCTCGTGAAAATAAGTGCTGAGTCATATTTGAAACCTAAAAAGCGCTCTTCACTAAAACAGCTGTATCTGCATCGGCTGCACTTTGAGCGAGGCCTGCCAACTCTAAACAATTAGTCAACTCTTTCGGCGAAGGTCGTAGACCGAGTCGGGCTAATTCAGCGAGAACTTTACCTAAATCTCCAATCCCATCAGGCTGATCAATGGCAAGACTGCTTATGGCGGCAATCCACTCAGTAGCTGGATCAATTACCAAGAACTTACGACTGCGTGAACTGAGCAATCCGTAGAAGTCTGCAACTTCACCCGTACCACTGCGTGTAAGCAACGAATACTTCACAGCTTCCCAAAGAGACTTTGCATTTGGCTTAAACTTGTCACGTTGTGCTTCGTTGAGGCGCTGCCGTAAGTCGGCGTCTTTGTAGAGCTCATAAAGAGACTCTTCAAGCGTCAAATTTGCTGCTTTCTGGCGTTCAATAAATTCATCAAGAATCATTCTGATCTGCAGACCGCGACTAAGCGTTAACCGAACTAGAGGTGCCACATCGCGAATACTTAAACTATTGTCACTGTCTTTCCATCGCATAGCCGCACCCGTAAGAAGTCGAGGCGACTTCAAGATGTACTCGACAGTTACTTTTTCTTTAGATTGATTCTCTGATCTAGTCGAATACAAGCATCGTTCGGCATCGTTTGGTTCGGTTTCAGAAGAAGTGATCGCACCGGCGATAGCTAGATTCCAATTGGCGTCCCAAATGTAGGAAAAACCGAATCCGACGCGCAGAATAGTTGTTGCCCAGTCTGTCCAGCGCCGTGCCGGCAAAGCTCGAACCCATTTTTCGCTATTAAGGGCAGTCCAAGCTTTGTGCATCCAATGGAAGGGGGTTTGTTCCCCGAGGAAAACTTTCGAAACCTGTCCATTTTTTATCATTTCATTACGGGGCTTCATTAGCTTCACTAAATCATCACGATCAGGGAAAATATCTTTGGCAGTTTTACCTGATCCAGAATTCTTTTCGTCGGCCAAAATAAAGTCTGCGACTGACCTATCAATTCGCGACAACTCATAATCATCATGCAATCGATCTCTCATTGCGACGTACCACAGCGAGGTTGCTGACTTAGTTTCCTCATCAACGCCATCGGTGTATGTTTCAATCTTCGGATCACCTAGCGCAAAAATCTGTTCGACAATTAAACCGATATCTATAGGGCTCTTTTTTCCAAAACCACCCTGTCGATTCTGCAATAGTGCAATGTTTGGACTCAGTGGTGTCGCGACGCTTCGGCTGGACTTGTCGAGTGCTACACCCCGAATAGCATCCTCTACTGCGTCTGCATTACCTTCTTCATCGCCCGAAAAAAACCTAAATTCGTTGTTATAAAGAGCGCTGATCCAATTTTTTCTGGATTCGTCGGTTTTACTAGGTCTCGTCGCTTTAAAAGTAACATTTTTCGTATCCTTAGAAGTTACGTCGTACATCAAACCAAGAACTTTTTTTTCACCGTCCACTTGCACGGTGCCTGTCCAACCGGGAAGATCTGCTAGCCGCCAAGCTAGTTCACTCAAAAACAATTCTGGGAAAGGAACGTACTGCGGTCGATTAATCTTCAAAATCAGGTCATCACCCATCAGCTGACTCATAGCTAAATTCCTAACCCCGTGAAACTTCAACGACTTGGGGACCGCTCACGACAAAATAGCCGTTGTTCGGCTTTCCAGATTTCAACATTGTTGATCTCAGTCTTTCGATACGCGGGGTCAAAGAAGCGGCAAGTTCGGTATACCCAGCAAAATTTCCAACGGACGTTAGTGCTTCTCGTAAAAGGGGGAAGTCTAAAACAATTTGTCCAACGCACACGTGGGACCATAACTCAATAACCAAAGAATCGCCCAATGTATATGGCAGATAATCGAGCTGAGCTACCGTCTGCATTGTTAGTTTCGCCGTCTCGGTTCTGTCAACGATCGGTTCAGTTCGACTGTTGTACAAAGGCAAAAAAACTGGTCGATTCGTGGTATCACCATTGAAGTAGGGCAAGAATAGGGTTTTAATTGCGTTCTTAGTATCAAGCGACAGAGACGGTCGAATTTGAGCGTTGTGAAGTATCTCAGTTAAGACTTGAATCTCAAATTTAAATGCCGGAATTCCGTGGGAGAGGGCATAAAGTCTGGTCAAATATTCGCCATACCAAGCCCATAATCTTCGCTTTTCAACATCTTTAAGAAACTCATTAGATTCGCTCAATGCAAACGTGACTTCTTGGTCTAACTTGACGTCAAATGAAGTAACTGAATCAGCTGCAACGTCACCAGTGGCGCGAAATAGGTCTAGTAAAGAATCGAGAACTGACTCTCCTTCGGCATGGCTTTGAAATGTCTCTAGGATCGGACTTGCCCATCCCTTTGACTGTTTCGGCTTTGCAATTTCGCCGAGGACAGCGTCAGTTGCTGGATCGACCTTTGATGTCATATCTGTAATCGGTGATTTGAAGGTCGTGGTTAGAATATCGATTCCGGATTGCGGGGCACCAAAAATAGACTGATGAGTTCGATAGTTTGCTAATTTCATCAAATCACTCAATCTTTTTCTACCCGACTCTGCGGCAGGCTGATTATCTTTAAGCCAGCCCTCAAAGTCGTCACCAGCAAGCTGACTTGCACTTCCGATAACCGCGAGCGAAATTGCTCCCCACATTTCACGGTACGTTACTTTCTTCGCACTCACTAGCTCTGATGCGCGAAGAATATTCTGAAATCCTGCAACGAAAGATTCTTTACTAAAATTTTCAAGATTTGCAGCGAATGGGTCGACAAATTCTGCAGGAGCACTTGATGGTCTTTTAAAATTAGCAGAATCGAAAAATGAGGAAAGTAAAGCACCTGCGGGAGTCGACCGACAAAAGTCAGCACTTCGGTCTTTAAAATTCCTGATTTTATAAATTGATTCGATGCGCGGGAAACCAGATGAGTCATCGTTACAGCTCTTCAATACGGGTTGCGTTTCAAACATTGAATATCGATCTAGATGAACCGCCAGCACGTTGATCTCTAAGTCGCTGTTTGAATTCGAAACTTTTGCTGATCGAATTGACTCCTTAAGCTTCTTAACATCCGTCTCTACTTCGGTCAACGTCCAGCCGTCAAAATCATGCTCGGAAGCATTTATCGCGCCCACACTGTTTAGCCACTCGACTATTAAACGACCCTCGGACGAATTTTCTTGACATTGCAACTCTTGATTTAAAATTCCGCGGTTCACGTTGACCATAAGAAGATCATTTGCAGAAACGGCCGACACGATGTTATTGATAAGTGGAAATTCAATTCTCAAACCATTTATGTTTCGCTCAGGAATCGTGGCATCATTGATCGACACCAATTTTTGACCGTTCGGACACTTAAATTCGTACTTGCGGGCATGTTTATTGATCAATGGTGTACCAAGTTCGACAAGCCCTGAGCCGATCTTCCGAGCAACATAAGACTTTCCGTTTCCAGGACCACCGACCAAAAAAAGCATGAAGCGTTTGTTTTGGTCATAATTGTTGTTTAACTTGTCCTGAAACCATTCAACAGCGCTAGTTGCACCTGATGCAAGAGCTCCCTCAACGAAAAAATTCTGAACCACTTGACCACGGCCCGAATCGGCAACGTTCTTACCGCCAAACGCCCGCTCTGTCAGTCGGTGCAAACAGTCAAAGTAATCTTGGCCGCTAGTAGGTGCGACACTTGTAGTACTCAATTTTGTCCTCTCCGCAATTTTGAAAACTACCAGACCAGTGGTGCACGGTTGCAATCTCTATCACTTAAGTGTTCTATAGGTAAGACTAAGCCGACGAGACCGATACTTTTTAATTCCGCCAACTAAGTCGAACCTGCGCTTGGCTATACCGTGCGACCATATTTTTCGCGAGTCTTCAGTCATAACTGCTAGGGAACAACTCTCGAGTAGCACTTCAACTTTATTGTTTTCGGCACTAATGAATTGCATATGCCATGACTCAAGCAACGAAATGGTTGCTACAACAGGTCCGAAAGAGTGACGATCGGTGTGCTGAGCTATTCCTTGATTACTCAAATACTCATTAACAATGACCTGATCTGGAACTTGGTCAAAAATTCCTTCATCAAAGAGTCTTTGGCCGATGATTCCAAGGGTTTTCGGAATCGCCGGCGCAGAACCTGCTAGCAAAACTTCGCTAGAAAAATAGTCATAACGGGCGCCATAATGTTGAACGCGCCGAGCCAAAGTCGATTCAAACTGATTTCCATCAACTTCAGCTACCGCTTGATCGTGCTCGCTAACGGTTAGCCAATTTGGATAGTAAACGAGCCCAAACGGCATCTCACTATCAAATAGGGTCACTTAACTGCTCCTCGAAACTCGTATTACCTTTGTCTGCTTTGGATATCTAAACTGACCGCGAGTTCGAGCGCTGACAAGTACCTCGGATTTATGTCCGAATGCAGCAAAGAAAGAAATAAACCGATCTTGCTTTGGAGTATTCATCATTGGTTCAATACTAAGAAGGTCAAATCCAGTGGGAATAATTCGGTTCAGATCATGAACCCAATTTTTGAGGTCATTATCGTTGACATTTTCCTGAGCGCAGATGTGATTCATTACCACTAAAGCAGTCTCCCGTATAGTCGGAATCACGGAGAGATCAGTTGTAAAATTGTGGTTCGGATTCAGCAAACGTGCCAACCATATTTGTGCTGGTGCGTGATCGATTCCACAATAAGACTTAACTTTAAATTTGGCTTCCTGCAAGACTTTTACCGACAGACCAGGACCACAACCGATATCAAGGACGTGAACATCTTTGCGGATGTTATTTCCAATCTCTTCTAACGCAGACTGTAATTCAACCGCATGTTTAATACCGTAATTCATCGCATAGTTGTGGGCCTCTCGATAGGTGACATCGCGCGGCAATTGAAATCGAACATTTGATTCGCACTCCCCCAAGTCGTAATCCAGTTCAACTCTGGCGAGCGCAGTTCGGTATTCTTCGATTGAACTCATTTCGGAAAGATAAAGGTATTCGACCGAGTTTTAATTTGCTTGACGACCTTGTTCAGTCGCACGATCGTTCCAAAAACACGTTCAATAGTAAGTTTCCTTTCGGTTGCCCCGTATTGTGTAGTGTTTTGTAGTAAGCGTTTTCAATATTTACCCAATAACCAAGTAACGCATCTACTAAGTCTTGGGCATCCGACTTTGCCTCGCCAATTGTCTGGCCACCAACGCCTCCGTAAACAAGGAGAACGCCTACATTCTTGTCTTTATTTTCTGGGCCCAACTTTTCTTCAATCATTTTTCGCAAATTTCCAGCACCATCATTTTTATTCCAACTAATCAGAAACTCAATGGGATTTCGATTTATATTCGCAGTACATTCAGGTTCAGAGCCAGTCGACTTCTCATAATTAATGACAATGTCTTTGTTGAAGGCGAGAGACCCGACACTGCCAGGTTCAGGCAGGTTTAACACTGCGGACTTCCCACCTAAAGAACTAACTTCTCCGAACTGCTCAGTTACTAAACTTTGGTTGTCAAAATAATCTAAATCTGACGTCGTATCACCTGACTCGACCGTGAAAACAAATTTGAGGACCTCGTTCGGCGTATTGGTCATCAATCGGGCAAACTTGGCTCCATTGTTGGTCTCCATCTGCAACTTAACCTCTCCGATAGCAGTTACGGGTTGATCAAATTCAATGAGAACATCGATCTCACTACCAAGGCCGTATTCACCGTTCGCAACCATTGAAGTCACTGATTTAACTCTTGGTGCTGGAACTGCAGATTCCGAACTGTTAATGGATGAGGAAGCTAGAAAGACAAATAGCAATCCGAGGAGCATATCCGCGTACAGCCAACCAGAATTTGAATTATCTTGATCCCCTCTTTGACGCCGCCGCATTTAGAAACTATTTTTCCCATCTATCAATCGCACGCCTCAACGAATCAATGCTCTCAAGCAAAGGGCGTAGATCTTGGGAGAAGTTATCGACAGTATCTCTAACATCACCGCGCTCTTTCGTAATTTCTTCAGATGACGAGATGAGTTTTTTCAAGAGAATTTTAATTTCGTTTGCATCATCGCCGTTGCCAACAACCGCACTCAGCGACTCTAGACCTTCCATTTGATTCATGACTGCAGCTGTGCCTTCCGTCAAAAGTTCAACGGCACTCATCATGAGACCCAATGGCTCGATAAACGAATTTGGAACATCCTCCACCATCGTTTTTAAAGTTTTAGCAGCACTCTCGGACGAAGTCGCAAGGTCGCTAGCGCCAAGAATCATCTCTCTTATTGGGGTTATCGATTCTTTGAGCGCCTGTGAGCCCACACTCAAAGTATCCACTAAAGCCTGATTACCTTCAACTGTTTTAACTAATTCTTTCGCTGCATTAGTTGACGCAACTACCGCCGTCTTTAGTTCGCCACCAACTAAATCAGTTTGATCTGATACAAACTCTTTCAGCGAATCAAACTGTTCTGTAATGCGCTCACTTATTTCTAGGCTTTGCTCACTATTCTCTCTTAGAGTCGTACCGGCCTCAAGCATCTCCGCGAGAAGCAAACTCACGGCTCCCCGAATTTCTTCGGGACTGAAAGCAACACGTCTTCCAATATGAAATTGTGCGACCAACAAATTATCGCTCAACCTTCGAAGCAAACGCTGTTGTGGCCAACCAACAATCAAGCCAGCAAAACTCAGAGCGGCGATAATGGCTACTGTCAACATTGCGACATTTGGCAGTTTCTCCCACGACGCAAGTTTGCCGTCCATGCCTTGAACCCACCAGAATAAAAATGACCTCTCGGAAAGTTGATCTTGGCGCAAGAGTGAGTATGCCGATGTTGCTTCTCGAATCGACCACCAGTTCAAGCCAATTGGTAAGAGCATTCCAAATCTGACTACCCATCGTGAATACCATCTTGGGGTTACCATCGACTCAACAACATCTTCTAGATCAAGTCGATGCCAGCCATTTAGATTTTTTCCAGTCCTAATGTCGGAACTGAGTTGATCAAGCAGATTTGTCAAACGAGTATTGCCGCCACTCAGTCTTGACTGTTTGAAGTCAGTTACAAACAGCGCTAATCGATCGGCAACCTCTTCTGAAGTCAACTCGAAATTACCGACGACCGTACTCATAATGCCCCACCAAGCGGTTCCCCTTGCCGAGTTGGAATCCTATTGGTTTGCTGCCAAACTTATGCAATGACCTTCAGAGTTGTTATTGACGGCGCAAACTTGTGTAAACCAAACGACTCTTTGCCTTGGAAATTAGAGTTTGTCGAGCTCGCTATTCGAGACATAACCAATGTCGCAAAAGCGACCGACCCAAAACGAGCACTCGAGCTGAAGGTCTATATCGACGCATCCACTTACTACAAATTTTCTGCGGAGGCCGACAAAAATCGTTTCGATGACTTGTGTAATGAAGGCAAAATTGAGCGCACCCCAGCTGGTGGGCCAGCCGATCTTTACATCCTGAAGTGGGCTCAAGATCATCAAGCACTGGTGGTTTCAAACGATCAATACAAAGAATTTGTTGACAGACACTCGTGGATCAAAGATCCCGGTAGGTCAGTGAGTGCTGTTTATGACTCAAGCTTGAGGAAGTGGAATTTCATGGAAAAATTCTCAGGCAAAAATACGCCTCGGGAAGTTTCCGCGATCTTAGAGTCGCAACCTGCTTTCACTGGCGCAGCTCAGAATGTGACCTCAACACAGACATCGGTTACACCAATTACTTCGGTAACACCCGCTCCCACATCTAAATCGCCGCAAGCTCCTTCATACCCTCAGGTTTCCGGTGCCTATAAAAACCCAATCAAGCGTGACGCTCCGGCCGCGATCGTGATTCTGGTAGACCAATCCGGCTCAATGGGTGGTATCTGGTCTGGAGGTGGCACCAAATCAATCGGTGTGGCAGAAAGTGTTAACAATCTGCTTGAGTCGCTGGTGCTTGCAAGTGTTCGCAATCGAGGTGATGTATACCCCTACTTCGATGTGGCAGTTCTCGGATATTCAGGCAATGGAGCCAACGCGGTGCGATCATTGCTGCCCGACACGACCACGAATGACCCAATTAGATCAATCGACAAGATTGCTAAACACGCCAAAGTTGAAAGCTCAACTCGCAATGGCATTACTGAAGACAGGCGAATTTGGGTCAGACCACACCACGACGGACCGACACCGATGTGCGCTGCAATTGAATGCGCAACTGAAATTTTGAAATCGTGGGTGAAAACACATCCAGAATCATTCCCACCGATCGTTATGAATGTGACAGATGGCGTTTCAACGGATGGTGCGCCCCAACTTAGTGCACGAGATTTGCTTTCACTTCGAACCAATGATGGTTCAGTACTATTTTTCAACATAAATATTAGTGGCCATCGCGAGCATGTCGCCCAATCAACTGCCGGTGTCCCACAACCGAAAGCTTCAAGTCCGCGTCAAGTTAATCAATCCGGAAATAAAATACTTTTCCCGAACGAGTCTGTCCTTCTGCCCAACGAGGCAGCAAGAACTCTGTTCGATATGTCTTCGGTTATACCGGAACCCCTGCGTCGACGAGCAGAACAACTCGAGACCGAGATTCCTCTCAGCAGTGGTGCGCGAGGCTTTGTATACAACGCAACCTCAAATGATCTCTCCAGATTCTTCGATATCGGAACACCGCAGAACATTCAATAAATAGTCGTCGCTCGTGCTTGAAAAATTTGCCGAATTCGCTACTGCGTTAGTCAATTCAGCTTGCCCTAAAGACGAATTCAACTACCAACCTTTATGTGTCACTTTTCCGAAAACAGAAACTACTCTCACAGAAACTACTCTCACAGAAACTACTCTCAACGAATTGGGTGAAACACAAGCCACTTTTTTTTGGCCGTGGGCCGCTTTTGTAGCTTCCCTTTTGCTTGCAGTTGTCTTCCTTGCGATTTTACTGAGAGTTAGGACTAAATCGAAATCGCTCGAAACTGATCTAGTTCGAGTGAAGGCTGAAAACCGCCAGTACCGAATGAAAATAACTGAACTTCAAAAATCCCTAGAATTGTCGGGGACCGCAACACGCAGTGTTTCAAAAGTCAAACCTCCTATTGAAGTAATCTCATTACAAGATTTTCGAACCAAAGTCTTCAGAACTTCTAAACATGGTGAGCCCCTTGATACTTGTGCAGATTTGGCTTACGTCAATGATGAAAATCGAGTATTTGCGATCGCCGACGGTGTCTCGCAGGCATTCAACCCTGCAAAGTGGGCAGAACTCCTTGTTGCTGATGCCTCAAAATCCGGCGGCCTGATTAACTTATTGAGCCACGTCGATCATCTATCGAAAGAATGGGACGCAGATTGCTCAGAGTTGCTCAAAGATGAAGAGCCACAATCCTTCGTCAGACAAAAACAATTGCAGGGCTCCCAGTCCACACTCGCCGTACTCCAACTTGTCTCGAGTAGTAACTCTGTGTTTCATTGGCAGTTCAGCACAGTCGGAGATTCATTGCTCATCGCCCTCGATTCGTCCAATCCGACTCCACTGGTTAAGAGATTTTACCCATGGTCAGATTCTTCTGACTTCCCGACTGGCCCAGACATTATTTCGACAAAGCCCCCTTACTTACGAGGCCACATTAAGACTTTCCAGTTTGAGTATGCAAATAACGAGAGATTTTTGCTAATGACTGATGCATTAGCCAGATATGCGGTCAGCAATGGCGCGATTGGTACAAGTATTTTGACAGTGTTCCCATTTTTGGAAAGTGATCAACACACCTTTGAAACTTGGATAGAGAGCGCCAGGAAAAATGGCTTGGGAGATGACGATTCAACGTTAATTTCAATTTTTCCTGTTTATGAATAGACCCGTTGGCTTTCCCACTCGTAGAGAATATGAAACTGCTCTAAGAAACCACACAAAGTCATTTGTTTGGGATCGACTTGCAGGAGCGACTCCTCTCCCGAGCCCAAGTGGTATGAGCTATTTCTGGGGTGCTGGCGCGTTTGCCATAGTCAGTAAGGTTTCAATTGGCGGAGCAGAGTGGGCACTTCGACTACCAATCGGGCCTCAGGTAGGTGTCCACGAACGGTCGTTAGCAATTGCAGAAGAAGTCGCTAACGGCAACCCCCTATTTGTTCCGTTTGAGTATTCACTTGACGCGATAGAAGTCCCGGTTGGCTCTGGTCAAATTCGGCCCGTCACCCTGATGGGCTGGGTAGAAGGATTAACGGTACGAGATTTTGTGATTGAGAATTGCACGCAAAACAACTCTGAAAATCTTGAAAAATTGCGTGACGCTTTCATCAACCTTGCGAGAGATTTAAGAAATTTTGGAGTTGTTCATGGTGACCTCTCACCAGACAACATTCTCGTCAGCGAAGAAAGAGACGAAATAAAATTACAATTGGTTGACTACGACAGTGTTTTGATCGAACGCTTCGGTGATATCCCAACAAGTGTTGGTCGGACACAAATGCGTCATCCGGGCAGCCCTCGCCAGCCAGACTCAAATTCTGATCAGTTCCCTTTACTGATTTATTATTCAGTACTCAGCGCCCTCATAGCTATGCCCACGTTGGGAGTGTCGCCAGACAATTACGACCAAAAATTTTTAGTTGATTCTCAGATTCTAAGCATGGGGCACGATAACAAAATGCTTCACGAATTGATTGTTGCTGCGCCAAATGAAATGACAGCGTTGCTCGACTCCTTTAAAGGTGAATACGCAAATACGCCATCGATAGTGCTCGCCAGCACGAATGTGGTTGAATCGACCGAAGTGATTTTGGCGTCTGACTGGGTCGAACTCACAAAGAAATCTGGAATCACAGTAGAAATTAATGGAACCGTTCTTGACTCAACTTCACATAACAGTTTCGTTGTTATGAAGCCATCAAACTTAAACCGTCAAACCACTGTAGTCATCCGACACTTGGGCTTTCCGCGAATTCGCCCACAGATTGGCGACCATATTCGAGCAATTGGTACGGTCGTTATCGAAAATTCTTTAATTACATTACAGTCACCTTTTGTTGAGCTTGTAAGCCAACAATCTAGCCAAGCAAACGACGTAAAGTTCTCAGCGATACGACATCGCATCGCGTTCCTAAAGGATGCGATCCAACCGCGAAGAAGCTCAGGTATACGCGTCCATGAAATCGCAATAGAGCTGGGCATGACCGATGTTGAGATAATTGATTTAGCGGAAAAACTTGGAATTGGTGTTAAAGGTTCGTCTTCGAAAATAATCGACCGCCAAGCGGATCGTATTCGGGCCAGAGCTGCGCGTGATGGTCTGGTTCAAAGCTGAGTAATTCGCGTTCATAGTCTGTCCCATTGATTTGAGCAAAAAGTGACTTGAGCATTTAGCTTTGCAGTCTTAACTTGTTGCCTTCCTTGACATACTGTAAGTCTGCACACCCCATGTGTATATTGATCTTTGTAATCATCCAGACGATCTGAGGGGCTTGGCCCGTCGAAGATCACCAACCGATCTCAAGTCGGTGGTAACGCCAAGTTCGATGAAAGGAAGAATAGTGAGCGAGAAAATATATAAACCGGGGCACTTCGTGCACTTCATTCAAGCGCGCCTTGCGCTTGAAGAAATGGGCGCCTGGCGGCCAGCAATAATCACAGAAATTGGCGAGGGCACTTTCAGCATCAAAGCAATCGATGGCACAACCCGCGATTTCAATTGTGTTGAAACTGATCGTTTGAAAAACGTCTATGAAAGCGGACGGGTGCCAGATGGCCGCGATGGTAAAGGAATGGTTATTGTCGCGGCGCATGATGTGCTGATCATTCCGTGTGCTGACGAGGGAAAGGTGTTTCCAGACGAGGCTCCAATTAGCCCATCGGTCAACTACCTCGACGACGGCGCGGCCCAGTGGTCGCCAACGACTGACGGAGCGTGGCACTTGTTTTCAATCGAGGCGGCTTAATCGATCAAAAAGTGGCTCATAAAAATATTTTTAGTACCTACGTAGTAGGTACTAACTCTGACTCCATGTTGCAAACCATGCAAGACCGGTGCTTATAGTGCTGACCCTCATTCACCAACCACGAGGATCAACCTTGC
>Ga0169931_10002943_pt1 | contig 27414 bp, 21 predicted proteins | sample Kivu_15m_20L_FD_129675 | JGI IMG/M metagenome (GOLD analysis project Ga0169931, IMG submission 129675) | Freshwater microbial communities from Lake Kivu, Western Province, Rwanda to study Microbial Dark Matter (Phase II) - Kivu_15m_20L... | ecosystem: Environmental > Aquatic > Freshwater > Lake...
ATCCCCAATCCCCAATCCCCAATCCCCAAATCAAACAAAATGTATAACATTTTCCTGAGAAAAATTATTTTATAAACAATATCATATAATCTAATCTTTTATTTTTTTAATTAAATTTATTTTATTTTTATCAAAATGATAAAATATTTTAAATTGAAAATTGTATTTTTGATTGTTTTGCACGTGATAAAATTTACTTCGATTAAAACTGATGAATGCCAAGATCTTCTATTTTTATTATTTAAAAATTTGAATCCAATGGATTTAAGCAATCCTCTAAATTCTTCCGGAACTGGTCTGGGAAACATGGGTGATTATGAAATATGTAAAAGTGAGAAAACAAACAAATATATTTTATACCAATTCAAAACAGAGCACGATTATCCTATAAATAAAAATTTCTCATTTTATACAGGATTCTGTTTACCCGAAATATGCACTACAGATGAAAATTTAGAAAAGATAAAATCTAAACTATCAGAAATTTTCAATATAAAAGCTGAAGACATCAAAGTAATCGAAACAGAAAAAGAAAATGAAAAATTCATACATTTTAACGCTGCAACGATAATAATATTATTTATAATTTCGATATATCTCCTTTTTGCAACTGGTTTATTGAAATTTATAATAGATTCTATATTTACAAAACATTTAGATGCAGTTGATAAATCTTTCACTAAATTTGGAAAGAACGAATTGAATAAGAATAAAAGAAATCATAAAAACACTAATGATTCTTTAACTAAATCAAAAGATTCAGATGATTTAAATTATGGAGAAAGGAAATATAGTAGTAGAAAACAGACGGATGTTGAAGAACATGAAAAAAAAAATTCCTTATTAGTTATTAACAAAGACGAATCTATACAGAGTTTTGTTTCTCAGAAAGTTTATGAGTATTCAATTTTCGAAAACTTCTTTGATATTACAAAAAACCTTAAAACAATTTTCCTACCGAGGGAGGAATATTCAAAATCCTCTCCTGAACTGAAAATTTTCGATGGATTTAAAGCTTTCATTTATGCTATAATTATATTCTCTACCTTTACTGAATATCTTCGGAAGATGCCTTTAAGAAATCCTGAGATTGCCTATGATTATTGCAAAAGTTTTTTTATGCAAATATTTTTAAATCCTTCATTCGCTTATGAAGCTTTATTCGCTATATCTGGATTTTTAGTGGCATATTCTCATATAGGTACAAAACTAGAAAAACAAGGTATTTCTTTGAAAATGACAATTAAAACGATATTATTAAAGTTTATTAGAATATGGCCAGTTTATTCATTGGTTTTCTTAATATACTGGAAATTCTTAGTTTATGTAATGGATGGCCCATTATCAGGATTTAGTTTAAATAAAGAATTAGAATCCTGCAATAACCAATGGCCATTCGTACTTATGATGATCTCTAATTTAACATTCGGTTTATGGGAAAATACTACGAATTTTTGCATGAGTTGGGGATGGTTCATACAAAATGATTTTATTTACTGCATAATAGGAATCATTTTGATGGCTGTTTACTCAAAATCCAAAAAATTATTCTGGTCGATTTTTACTATCCTATTTTTAGCATTTATTGCTATAGAAGGATGGTTAATATGGATCTTTGATCTTGGTGTTAATATAATTGAAAACGAAAGCAACATTAATTATTACAAATCGTTTTACTATAAATTTTATACAAGGATCAGTCCTTTCTTGATCGGGATGATGTTTGGAATATTGTACGCTAATTACAAAAATAGTCTGGAATCATCCAAATTCTCTAGTCTCGGAAATATGTTTTATACGATACAAAATTCAAGATTTCTAACTGGAAGCTCCTACATTTTAGGATTAGTGTTTATATTCACATATATATTTGCTCCTTTTTGGAATTTTGAACATGAATGGAATTTTACTAAACGATTTGTATATAATTTTTTAGGCAATAAAGTGTTTACAGTTGGTTTATTCTCATTTCTCTTGCCTCTGATACTTGGCAACTTGTATTTTTTAGGAGGATGGCTGCAATCTGGTGCATTTTATCCGATTTCTAAACTATCTATTTCGGCATATTTACTTCATCCCTTATTGATTGAATATTTCTTCTATAATCTTGAGTTTTCGATATTCTTTTCTCTTTCTTATTATTTCATTACGGGCGTTTCTTTTTGGGGAGGAACTTATATTTTTTCACTAATTTCGAGATTATTGTTAGAAATGCCTTTCATACATATAAGGAATTCACTGATTTTGAAAATTTATTCACACAGCAAATATCATAATCTAATAGAAGAAGGAAATCAACATCTTAGGGAAAACATCATTAAATAAATTTTCGATTATTTTGTTATTTATTAAAAACGAATAAAAAATTTATATTTATTTATTATTAATTGAAAATTAAAGCAATTTGTAATTTTAATTAATTTATGGATTTTAACTGCTATTATATTTAATAAATCATATTTAAATCAGTAAAATAATCATAATAATCAAATGAACAACAAGAATATTTCTTCTTTACCCAATAATGATTCCACAGAGCATGTAGATGCACCCTTGCAAATAAGCAACAGTAATCAAATCATACTAGAAGATGAGAAATTACTAGATAATTATATTAAAAAATCTGGATTAGAATTTAAGAGGAATACAGGATCAAATCCGAGAAAAAACGGGAAATGGAGCATGGAAGAGGTAAGACAAATTTTATAATTTATAACAATTAAGGATGAATATTTAAAGGAACTTGTGACAATATACGGTCCCAAAAATTGGAAATTAATTTCCCAAGATTTAGTCACAAGAAGTCCTGTTCAATGTCTTCATCGTTGGACTAAAATTCTTCAACCAGGCCTCAAAAAAGGTCCATGGACTATTGAGGAAGATAATCTTCTCGCTGAATGGGTGAATAATGAAGGTCCATGCAAATGGTCACTATGCGGAGATTTTATTAAAGGGAGGTCAGGTAAGCAGTGTAGAGAAAGATGGTTCAACACACTTAATCCTATAGTTAAAAAAGGAAGTTGGACACCAAAAGAGGATTTACTTATTTTCGAATTATTTTCCAAATATGGCAGTCGATGGTCTAAGATAACGAGCCACCTCAAAAGCAGATCTGAAAATTCGATTAAAAATAGATTTTATTCTACTCTAAGAAGAATCTGTGCAATAAATAAAATAAACACATCAAGCATAGAGGAATCTAACAAAATGAATTTTTATTTAAGTAACTTGGAAGAGTTACTTAAATATGTCCCACAAGCCTACGAAGAGAAGAGGAAGAAATATCTAGAAAGTTTAGAGGAGAAAACCGAAAATATAAACAATGGAAACGATAAAAAATTCCTCAACAAAAATAGATTTAAGGTAGAAATTATAAAAAAAGAAATAACGAATCCTGAACCTATTAAAGAAAAAAATGATTCTCTCTTGACAGAATCTCAATTGAATAATAATTTAATAAAATTTAAAGTCAATGATTCAGATATTTCTATGATACACAATTCAATAAGTAATTCAAATACAAATTCAAAAGTTGATTTAAAATCTTATTCAATAGAAAAAAATCTAGAAGATAGAAATAGAAGTCATAACCATATAAAAAATTTAATTAACCAAATGCAACAATTAGAAAATCATCTAACACAAGCACATGATGGAATAAAAAGATTTAATGAGATTTCCAACGCCTACTCAAGAATTACACTTACGGACTTAACCAGAGCATTCAATGAAAACGGAACAATTGATTATATGAATAATAATAATAATAACAATATTTACATTCAAAAGTGGAATAACTATGTAAATAACAATCAACTACTGAGCTATATAAAGAATAATAATAAGCCTCAAAAAAATAATATGATGTCAACTAATTAATCATTGTTATTCCTAACTAGATTGAAAGAATAAAAATAAAGGTTGAAATAAATGGATGTTAATATTGATAGTAAAATTATAATTGTAATCTGATATTTAGTAAAAATATTTCTTTTTATTTAGATAAAGAAAATAACTAAAACTATTAATTTGATTTAATTTATTTATATACAATAGGAATTTAAGAAAAGTTAATAAAAGGTTTTAATTTTATACTCATTTATTTCATTCTCAAGTATGACATTAAATTTTATTTATTTAATTTATTAATATTAACTATGTATAAATACGATTATGACCCTTTAGTCATTACAGAATCTTTAAAGTTTACAATTAACAAAGATAAAATTAACTACTCCAAAATTTTGAAAGAAAAAGAAGTAAAACTAGAAGATATGACAGAAAGATACGAAAAATTAGAAAATGAATGCCTCAAGTTTAAAATTCAAATAAAAAATTTAGAAGATAAATTGTCTGCTAAAAAAGAAAAGGAATATTCTGTAAATTTATTTTTCATTTTTGATTAGACTTACACTGATACATCTAGTTATTTCATGTTGCCCTCTGAATTTAGAAATCTTTGGGAAGATTTCGCTAACAAAGACTTATCCGACTGTTTCATTGACTTTTATGATAATCCCTTGGTAGCTTTTCAACTGATTCAAGAATTCGTTTATTTGTGTCAGGAAATAATTGATGAACAAATAGAAAGTATTTTGAAGGGGATAATGGAGCTGCTCAATATCACTAAAGATAAAATTTCAAATAAAGCCTTAATAGAAAATACTCTGAGACCAATTTTAAGGGAAAGTTATCATAACATTTTTGATGATGAGAAAATATCAGAAAAATTTCATAGAAGCTTGATAAAAAAATTTAAAGAATTTTTTGAAGATAAAATAAAAAACGAAGAGAAAATAGAAGAATTTTATGATTTAATAGAGTCTAGAACTCTCAAAAATTCAATAGCAAATCTAAAAAAGATTTTGTTTTATATAAAATTTAATGGAGACCCGCTTCAATTTAAAATTGAATCACAAACTGAGAGGAAAGCTGAAATTAAACAATTTAATAAAAATGATTGTATATGTGTTCAAGGCTTCTTAAAGACTCCTAAAAATTGTCTAGTATTGTTATCTCCCCCGCTGATGAAAAAAGGGTATTCTTTTCTAAATTTAAAACCAGTTGTTATTGAGTATGATCAACAGTTGCCAGAAAATGAATTAAATATCATAAAACAACAAAAACAATTTAAGGGAAATATTGAATTGATTATTTTAAATTCTAATGAAGAAAATACACAGAAAAATATACCTGAGATTATAAATGAGAAAAATAAATTTTATGATGAACTTTTTTCTATGAAAACTGAGAATGTTAATAACAACAATACTATTTATTCACTTAATAATCAAGAAAATAAAACCTTACATTTAACAGAAAATAAAATTATTAAAGAGGAACCACAAAATATCATATTGGGGAAAATAGGCCCAGAGAGCGAAGAAAACAAACAAGATAAAAAAATCGATCCAGAAAAAAACTTTCAAGTGACTAGCAGCATTAATTACATGATTAATAATAAAAATTCAGATGAGAATTTATTGAGGTAAATTAACATTTTAATTCAATCATATAAAAATTTAGTAATCGAGAAACTGATCAGGATAATCTCAATAAGGTCACTAATAATTTTAATAATGAAGATATTGAAAATTTATCAAACACAATATTTCTCAATAAAAGAGATGAAGATAGTATTAATAAAAATAAGACTATTGAACAATACGATATAAATACTGAGTACAATAAAAGTAAAAGAGCTTTTCTCATAAATGAAGAAAATCATATAGAAATTAGTAAGAATAAAGAAGATTTAATTTCTGCAAGATATACTCAGAATTCTCAAGATAATAGCATAACTAATTTTACAGAATTTATAAAAAATTCACACATTAAAAAATCAAATTTGAAATTAAAAAGTAATAAAATAAACTTCAGTAACGATGAAAATAAGGACATAAGTTCTGTAAAAAAATCTGAAATGAATATCAGTGAAATAAAAATAAATAGTGATGGGAAACCTATTTCAAAAGAATATGAATTTTCTAAATGTTCGAAGTTAGATGAAGGAAACAAAATGTTAACTAATCTTAAGAATAATATTGACGTTGATTCTAAATTTAAATTTAACACTATCGACTACATTTTAGATATCTCTCAAGAGAAAAAAAGGCCTGACAAAATGTTCTTTAAAACGATTGATAAACCTGAATATGAAAATACATCAAGAGGTAAAAATATAAATTTAGAAATTGAATACAATGGAATTAATAAATCCTCCCTAGAGATTTCCGAACCGAAAGAAAATATCCATAGCTCAAGATCGCTTATAGAATTTAATGTAAAAGACAAGACCGGATTTAATTATCTTACAGACTATGATTTTTCCAATTTAAGAATCACAACGAACAATGACAACAATTTAAAGGACACAAAAGATCTGATTATTTCAGACTCGATAGAATTCGGAAAAAATTATCAAGAGAACACAAACACAACCTTTAAGTTTTATAATAAAAAGCATCATCAACGTAAAACTACAGATAATCTAATCGAAATAATTGAATCGCTAGAAAGTGAAATGAATCTGAAAAACGGAAATCATCTTGAATTAGATAGAGATGAAAATTTACTTTTCAGTCAGAGCTTGAATAAAAATACAAACTTAACTCTCAGAAAGTCCAATACTATCGAAGCAAATAAAATCTTCCTAAAATCAGAGAAAAATTTTAAAATCAATTCTGATAAAAAGAAAATGAAGAAAGGTTCAATGTTCATTTTTCAAAATACAGATAGAAGCTCAGAAAATCAAGATGTTCATAACTTGAATCAGGACAAGTACGATATAAACCGGAAAAATACCTCTACTTCGAATTCTTCAGCACAATATTTCAGAACTGGATTGAATAAAATAACTAAACAATCTCATTCAAAAACTCCGAAATTTAACAAGCAGAGGCTTGATTCACCAAGGGAATTCACAAGTAATCCCAACTTCTTTAACAATTTTGCTAAAAGCGGAACAGGCATGGACAAAACAATTGATTTAAGAGGCAACGGAATGAGTATCCTAACAAAAAGTTTTGCTGGTAAAAATTTAAATCAGCAGTTTAGTAATTTCAATAATAACCCTAGTAAAACTAATTTTCATAGTAATGGTAATACAAATGACTATTCTTCTTCTGGCTTAAACTTCCAGCATGTGAGTAAAAATAATTTCATAAATAACGAAGAATCTAATACGCAGAGTAAAGAATATTCTATCCATCCTAAAAACAAATCAGAGAATATTCCTGAAGAAGAAAACGAGATTCACAAGAATATTGAAATGTTTTGCTATGTTGAAAATGAAAGACATAAAAATTCTGATGTGAAACTTGCTTCACCCAAAAAACGAAATCATAGCACTAATTCTAAAGGATTATATTCCAAAAACGAAAGAAAAAAATCGACGAATAATTTTTTAATCTCAAACATGAAAACTATACAATCTTCAACTCTAAATCACATGCAGTCTATTAATAACCAGAATTCTACTCTAAATTTATACAGCAGCGCTAATATCAATAATAAATTGCTTAATAAAGTAAAAAATTCTTCTAAAAATAAACTTAATGATGAAGGGAATGTAAATAAGAGAAAATTGATTCAAAAAGAATCATCTGTAAATAAGCAACCCATGAATAAATCTATCGACCGTAAAATTTTCGAGAACAGAACCAACGCTCAAACAAAGATAAATGTTGAAGATCTTCTATCTGTTAAGAAAATGGAGAAATCAAAGGAAAGCCCAATTGTGAAAGAAATTTTACGAGGAAAAAATAAGAAAGACTATATGAACATTGCAAAAACACATTATTTAAATATAAAATACGTGTAAAAATATTTTATTGATTTATTTTTCAATTATATAGAACAAATAAATTGAAATTTAAAATTTAATTAAATTACTAAGATATGTACGTTGACATACATAAGAAAAGACTTTTTTGAATTGAATATTTATAAGTATTACAATAAACGTTTAGATTAGATAAATATGTTTAATTATCATTATTATTTTTTACATAAATTTTATAAAATCAGCTAAAATGGGTTCCTATTTTTCACAACAGAACAAGTCTTCATTATTAATATCAGCGGGAGCTATTTCCCTTATTTCAGGTTTCCTTTTTTATAAACCACTTATCCGCAAGTTGAGTCTGGCTATGCTTATTAATGCACGACAACTTATAAAGGCAAATAGGCCTAAAAGGATAATCTTAGTAAGGCATGGACAGTCAGAAGCAAATATTGATCACAAAATATACACCCATACTCCTGATAATCGAATCAGCCTAACTGAAAAGGGAAAGCAACAAGCAAAAGAAGCATCTGCATTTTTGAAGGAAATAATCGGTAAAGAGTCAATAAAATTCATGGTCTCACCCTATAAAAGAGGAATTCAAACATATGAAATATTAAAAAGTTCTTTATTAACAATATAATTTTAACTCATTTTGATCCCAGATTGAGGGAGCAAGAATTTGGAAATTTCAGTGATAAGGATCCAAGTGTTGTTGATAAAACTTTTGAAGAGCAAAGAAAGGTTGGAAAATTTTATTACAGATTTTTGAACGGTGAATCAGGGGCTGATGTCTATGACAGAGCTAATAATCTCCTCGATAATATTTTTAGATCAATAGATGATATTGAAAAATTTCAGCATGAGAATATTGTACTGGTATGTCATGGATTATTTATGAGAATTTTCATCATGAGATTTTTCAAAATGAGTATAGAGAAATTTGATTTACTTGCTTGTCCTAATAATTGTGAGATTTGGGTTATAGAAAAAAATTCTCAAGGGATATATGAAATGAAATCTGAACTGAGAGAAGATCCTACTTTTTCAGATTAAAATTGGAAGAGTATAAATTTATTCGCTTTATTAATTCAATAAGATTAACAATTTATAATTAAATTTAGAATTTTATTCTATAAAAAAATATTTTTGATATATATAAATATCAGAGCTTATAATATATTTTAAATCCATTCCAAATTCTGTATAATAACTACAAGTATAATTACCCTCTTTTTCCCACCCAAAACATTTTTAATTAAAAATATTATTTTATTAAATTAAATTATATTTTTATTGAATAAAAGTTTACTTTTGGATTTGAAAATATTTTGGAAAGAAAACTTTTATTCAATAAAAATATAATATAATTAAATAAAAAATTATTTTAAATTAAAAATGTTTTGGGTGGGAAAAAGAGGGTAAATGAAATCCAGTATATTATTAATTTTGTAAATTTAAATAAGTTAATAAAATTAATTCTATTTGATGTTAAATTTTTCCTAAAATAATAAAAACTTAAAGTTTAAATATATATTCTACAAGATTAATATTTAGATTGTATTTATGAAGTAGATATCATAATAAATAAAATAGACTATTGTTTTTTATTCGTAAATAAATACTTATATAAACTTTTTTATATATCCCTTTAAATTAAAAAATTTTAGATATTGGATTTTATAATTATGAAAGAAGTGTCTATCAAATAATTATCAGAAAATTTTTTTTTATTCCTATTAATTTTTCTCTTCTAACTTACGATATAAATTTCCAAACAAATTAGTTACCTCATCCAAATAAATTTTAATGTTAACGAATTTTTCTTTTTCGAATTTTCTAGTAAATTCAACTTCACTATATTTCTTCTTCACCCAGAATTTGGTATAAAATGACTTCATCTTGAACAAATCAAGAGCCAAATCAGCAATAGCATTAGCCCCAACAATATATTGAACCGGAGCATCGAAGAAGAAACAAAAAGTATAAATGATAAAGAATTTGCCAGTGAGTAAAAACTCTTTTTCAAGTACATAGCTAAAGTAAAATCCATAGTAATTTGTGTTAATTCCTTTTATTCTTGATCTATTTAAACTGAATCTGAGGGCAAGCAAATGTAAATACAACATCAAAGTACCCACGATAGCGAGAGTTGGGGACTTTAAAAGCACGAAGATAGCTATATAAAAGCAAATTTTGAATCCCTCAAAAGAAGACATAAAATTGAAATTATTCTCACCAAGTAAATCATTAAATCTTTCTTGAGTGCTTATATTCTTTTTTAAATAAACGTGGTATCCTAATATCCTGAAAATGTAATTAAAGTTGAATCTTGCAACAAAGGAGAGCTTGATATTTTGTAATATTATTAGGAATAGAATATCATATCCATACTTATAAACATCGCTAGATGCCAGTTTTATTAGGTTTATAAATACTGTATTGCTTGTATTTCTTTGTGCCTGGAAATAGCTCTTCAATATCTCCTTTACGTAATTGTCAGAAATTTTAAATGCTTCTATTAGTAAAATTATAGACAATTTCAGCAGCATATTCAGTCCAATTAGCACAAGATTCTTAAGAAAAGAATTAAGAATTTTATTTCCGGTTAATTCCAATTCAGAAGAAATGAACAAAGCAACTAATGTTATCGCATATAAAAGAGTAATACAAAAGAACGACACTATAAACTGTAATTTAGTATTCGACGTTGTTTTTTCTAATGAATATTTAACATTATTCCAATCGATCATTTTTAAACTAGGAACTGGCTCGAAATAAATTTTTCTTCCTCTGTAAATAAAGTGTCTCTTAAAGTACATATAAAATATTTCTCTTAGATTAAAAAATTCTCTAAAGAAGAGTAAACGATCTTCGTTTTCTTCTAAAATTAATATTGCTGCTCCAGAGTGTTCTATATTGTCTGCATACGTGTCTATTTGCGTTTTCATAGATTCTAAACAGTTAACAGAGAAGTTTCCGGTTTCATTCATTTCTTTTAGCTTGTTCCTTAAATTTTCAAGAACAGAATAGTCATTTAGCATAATGATTTCTCTTATGGCTACTTTATATTCAGATTGTACGAAGCTCTTGAAATCTTGAGGGTCAGTGAGTTTCGGTAGGTTTTTCACAAAGACAGAGAAAAGAGATTCTTCAATTTCTTTTTCATTTAACATGCTCATTCTATGCTTCTTTTTGTTTAATTTTATCTTTTTCGTTATTTTGAGGAACAGTAGAATCAATACAACAAAATAACCTACGAAAGAAACAGATAACGCCCATACAGGCCTTACATAGCTGAAAAAAATATAATCAAGTATAAAGAAATCGTATTGTTTATTAACAAAATAATCTTTTACTCTCTCAATATGAGTTTTTATATTGATAAGAGTAGATAAAACCATAACAAAAGTAATCAAAATCCAAAAATATTTTACATGGGTAAAAATTTGTTTAATAATCGAATTGAAGTTGAGAAGATCTATTCCGTAGCTGATTAAATCATTTGAGTGCAGAATTTTATTCCAATTAAATTTTCTTGGGATAGCCTTTTGGCAACAAGGGCATTTAGTCAAACATGAATGGTTAATTATGCCTAATGATTCGGTTTCCGAATGTAGAGCAGCAATTCTTTCTTTTTCTTTTCTTATCGATTCTTCCAGTGATATACCTATATGACTTTGATTAGGAACTGTGAGGCGTTCTTCGTCTGTGTTTGTTTGAGAATTTTGATTCGATATTAAATTATTATAATTAAATTTTTCATTTTTTAAAAGTTCTTCATTCTTAGTATCCATAATTGAATATAATTAAACAATATCAAAATGAAATATAAAAAATTATAGAAATCTTCAAAATTATAATATAAATTCAAATTATATTTTCTTCTTAAATATAAATATCATTTAAATTGATAAAATGTTTTTATCAATATTATTGTAATTGAGTAAAATTTTAAATTAAAACTGAAATTTAAGATCTTTAATTGACAATTTACTTTAAGATTTTAAAATAAAAATTTTAAATTAATTAAATGAAAATATTAACATATATTATTCATAAAATGAATATAATTTTTTATTTTAAATTTTTAATCGATTTTTCTTTTGGCATATTTTTGGGTCCATATCTGCCTAATCATCAGATTCATTAAAATCACTTTCTTTTTTTTTATCGAATCCACCTCTTACTTTGTCAATATAATACTTTTTAAATTTTTCAATGTCAATTTCTTTGATTTCAATTCTATTCCCAATTTCATTCAGAATTTTAAAAATAGATTGGGTATAAACTCTTTTGCTCATGTTTAAAACTTTGGACATATTAACTCTTTCTAGACTCTGTTCATCACTATAAACAATTTTTTCGACATCATCTATTTTTACATAGTAATGGCCTTCAGAAATTCCCGACAAAATCCAATTTTCAATTTTTTCATCATCTCTTTCCTTCAAAATTTTCGATAAATAATTCAGACCTACTTTAGAGCAATTATTCAAAATTTCTTTTAAAATCCTATTTTTAATTTCAAAATTTATTTTAAAATAATTTAATGATAGAAAAGGATCAGACTGAATAATTTGTTTGTATTTCTCAAACTCTTCAGTTACACAGTCATACCTGCACATGGAATAATTGTCTAATACATTTTCGTATTCCTTATAATCACCTTGGAATAGATTGTATATTAAAACATCACTATTTGATTGGATCTGCTTTAGAGTCTTTCTGTTGAAAGAAATTAATTGACTTAATGTTAAATAAAAAGCCAAATCATTTTCGTTGATGAGATTCCATACACCTTCATAGATATTGTTTGAGATTAAAATCGAATCTTCTGCGGATTCGTTGAACACGCCATTAATAAACTTCAGAAGGAATGTATAAATATTTAAATCATATCCTTTGTAAAAAGTTTTTAGCCGGTTGATGTCTGAGATAGCATTTTCATAATTTTTCTTTATCACACTGCTTATTAAGTATTTTAGAATAAATTCGTGCATTTCGTTTTCGGGAATATCTTTCATACTTTTTAAGTAACGAGTGAACACCATGTTATAAAGATGGAAAGCACCTTTTAAAAAAAGATGGTTTGCTTTTTCTCGTATCAAAAATGTGGAAGTTGAGATGTCCTTAGGTTGAAGGCGTATAAAAAAAGTCTCTATGTCAGTGACTGGTTTAAGTTGAGAAACATCAACAGTTGCTAAATTTAGTTTTATTCAATAACTTACATTCAGAAGCCAAATTTCCGACAATCATGAATAGGTTGCTATCATTTCTTACACATTTTACGAGTTCATCCTGAAAACTAATATTCAAATATAAGAAATTTTTATCTTACCTAACCCATTGTAAAGTTTTGCATATTTCCAATAATAATCTGATACCTTCTGCCTTCAATTTTATATCTGGACTGTGCAACATCACTGCATATCTTAAAGCTAAATATTCGTTTTGGTAGTAATCTGAAAAAATAATATTCGTCATATATGCCGACTATAATTTATAAAAATTAATTTATAAATACTATATTAAATATTATTACCATAAAAATAAATAAAAACAAGTAAAATATTGCCTTCTCAATAATTACAATAAGCAAATTTCATTACATATTTTTTAGAAATTCAAGTTCATTTCTGAAAATAAATTTGCTTAAATAAAAAGATTTGAGTCAACTGATGTGATTTTTATATTACATCTAGCGTTACATATTTCTTACAATTCTCCAATAAATTTAAATTTTCGAAGAATAAAATTAATTAACCATCTACAAATAATAAATTCAAATATAAAAAATAATTTTTTATTTATAAAATGTCCTACGATAAGTCACTTTCAATTTTCGCACCGAACGGAAAACTCTCACAAGTAGATTATGCAAAAGAATCAGTAAAAAAGGGAGGTTTAAGTATTGGACTAATTGCAGATAATTGTGTTATTATCGCAGCCGAAAGAAAAGCAGTTCCGAAACTTCAAGATCCGAGAACAATTAAGAAAATAAATAAAGTCGATAACCATATCTTCATCAGTTATGCAGGAATCATCGCAGACTCTCGCTCTCTTATTGATTATGTCAGATTAGAAAGTCAGAGTTATAGATACTCTTTAGATACTGTGCCAAGTTTGGAATATATTTCTAAGCAAATAGCATTTAGACAACAAGAGTATAAATTTTTATATAAATTCCTTTTTATTATTTAGCTATACCCAACGATCTGGTGTTCGTCCCTTCGGTATTTCATGCCTTATTGCTGGTATCGATGAAGATAAAGTTCCTAAACTTTACCTCAGTGATCCTTCAGGCGAATTGTCTGCATGGAAATCAGCTGCTATAGGAAAAAATTCAGAAAAAGTTATGGAATTGCTTGAGGCTTCCTACGAGAATAATATGAGTGAAGATAAAGCCTTAGATCTTGTTATTGATTGTATGTTACAATACGTAGAAGCTGGTTCTAAAAATATTGAAGTTGCACTAATGAGAGTAAATGAGCCTATGCAGATTGTAGAGGATGATAGGATAGATAGGATTATCACCAAATTAGAAGACGAGAAAAAGAAGAAAGAGGAAAGCACCAAGGGAAATTTGAAATAAATTCTAATTAGAAAAAAATTTAAAATATGAGAAGTAATAAGAATTAAATATACTACTATTAATAGATATCCATACAGTAATATTTATTATGTCTTAAATATTAGAAAAAGAAATGAAATTTAATAATTTTATCTGTTTTATAATTTGCTGATTTATTTAAGCTTGAATAATTAAGCTTATTAATAAAACCAGATTAAAAATTTTAAATTATTAATTTGATAAAATGCCTTTGTATGAAATGGTAGTTCTTTGTAGAATTGGTGAAACTCAAGCAATCGCCAATCTAATAAAAAGTATGGTATATGCAATTTACCAGGAGGGAGGAGTCGTAAGAAAAATTTCAAATTTAGGCGATAGAATCAGTGATAGATCTTACAAATCAAAAGATGGTAAATACAATTCTGTGGTTAGATATATGAGTTTTGAAATCGATGCAAATCCTGAAACACAATTAGTCGCTCAAAAAGTTGCAAAAGGAAATTCTGAAAGTCTTCATGTTTTCGTGCATAAATTGAATGAACGAGAATATTATAAACAAGTCTTTAACAAGGATGCATGGAAAGAAATGGAAATAAATTCAGATCCAACAAATTATAACGATGAAATGGTCAAGGTAGTTGCAAAGCAAAAAATAGAAATGGGAAAAGACTTCGACAAATACATGGAACAGATGAAAAATAAATTTATTTAGTGCCTATATACTACTCATAAATATACTTGCTTAATTTTATATAATAGAAAATCAGGAATACTTTAATTAAAATTAATGCAATTCGAAAAATTATAAATAAAATAATAATGAATTACTTTTACACAATGATATAATTAAAAAAATTTATTCAAATTCAATATTTCTTAAAATTAGATAAACTTAATTCTTAAATTAGGATATAATCAATTCGATTGCTTCTTTTATCAAACTAGAAATGCATTCAAGATTGCTGATAACCTTAACTCTTAAATTCTTTTTTTGTAAAGAGCATTCCAATATAGCGATTATTTTACTTGAGATGGAGAGTGAATAATAAATCAAAGGAGGGTCGTACTTCGATTGTTTAGCAATTAAGAAAATATTATTCCTTTCAAATCTCTTATTAAGAGTATCCTCTGAATCAATTATTGCAGATGTGAAATTTGTTGCTATATTAAAAGAATTGTCCTTGTTTGCAGTAAAGAATTCAACAAATTGTTTATTTGCCAATTTTCCATCTTCAGTGAACATAACATTAATAGTTAAAGGAATACTGAAAGAAAATTGGTTCAAATTTGTTCTGAATTTAGCATTTATTTTAAATGGAGCACTTGGTGGATTTTTGTCATTTTTGCTTTGATCGATTTCAACTCTATAAATTACTTTTTCATAGGAGTTTTCACCTATTGGTTTTGGGAGAGGCTGAACTACTGAAGTGACATTTAAACCAAAGGAATTATTAGCTAGTAGAATATCTACTTTTTCAAGGTTATTTTTGGCCTTGTTAATTATGAAAAGTCCCAACAGGATTTTTCCGTTTTCTCTATGAAAACTTGAGTGTATTGTTATTTCTTCAGATTTATAACATACTATGGGTTGTTGAACTGTAACTCCTGAACTAGGATTAAAAATAGAAACTGGGATGGTTGATTCGTCAAATAAGGTACCATCATTATTTACAAATCCAAAGTCATTGAAATTCACGCCTTCATTTTTATTTTCTGCAATTATATTATTGTCTGAATTCGGACTAGAAGATCCAAATTTTCCAAAGATATCAAAAATATCCATGTTTCCAGCTGTTTGTTTAGTGTTAAGTATCATATTATTTACGACGTTACTGACTCCATTGTTGTCTTCATCTAGTCCTAAAAGATCTGCATCCTGATTTGTTACTTCCTTGACAGCATTCGTCGGGGATTTAGCTGAATCGTTTACACCCTTGCGAGAGTTCTTTGATAATTTTGCGTCTCCTTTCGAATCCTTTTTATCAGATTGAGCTCCGTCATCAGCATCAATAACCATATCTTCTCTTGGAATAAGAGATTTATTTGTTTTATGATAAACTCCTGAAACGTTGGTCATATTGTTAATTATGTCGTCTATGATTTCTTGGTCGAACGCCTCCTCTTCATTAAAATCAAATGGCATTTTCTCTCCTGATATCATTTCTTTTGCAAGATCCGGATCGTTTTCTAAAAGTCTCCAATAGATATATGCTCTGTCTCTTACATCTGGGTTTTCTGATTCCTCTGCTCCTTTTTGAAGACATACCTTGACTAATTCCTCACACTCGTTTGGTTTATTTACATAATTTTTAATTATGGCATTCAAAATTTGTAGCTTAACTGCAGGAGAAGGTTCTTCATTAAAAGCTTCAATGAAAGGGGCTATTAATTCAGTGGAATTTTTAATGTAATTACAAAATTCTCCTAAAATAAATAAAACAGCGCATTTTCCATCTGGTTCTGATATTGATCGAGTAAAATCAGCATCTATCTTTTTAACAAGTTCTAAACTCTTTCCTTTGTACTTTCTCATAAGATCTCTTGCTACTTGAATTCCTTCACATATGGCCGATTCTTGATGATGGTCTAAAAGCTCTTTTAATGATTCAACACATAATTCGACCGCTTTTTCAAATTTGAATCCGATATATCCCATGTACCGTATTGATTTTTTTACAAGCTCTGCATCAACTTCTGTTAAGGCATACGATTTCAATTCGCTTAGGATACTCTCGAAATTTTTATTATCACAGAGTTTGTATAATATATCAATTTTCTCTAGTTTTACATAAATAGGGTCGTTATACTGAACAAAGAAATATTTGAATTCTTTATCCAATAAGTAGGGTCTTTTCTGAACAACTGCCTTTAAAGATCTAAGTAGAACATATTGATTTTCAGGGCTGGACATCATAATTGTCATTAAAGAGTTAGAAATTTTTTTACAATGATTTCTAACACTTTCGATTGACTCGATGTAATCTAGGAATCTCAATATCACTTTAACCGATGACATAACAACTGAAGGATTTTGATGGGTCAATCTGGGTAATGTAGCTTCGATTATATCTTCAGCTTGTTTGGTCTTCTTTGGTGTGAAACTTATTAGAGCATCCAGGATGTAAACTTGACCCCATTCGTTAGCCTCATTCAACGCAAGTAAGACTCTTTTCAGAACTTTAGAACGGAGTTTGATTAGATTTTCTCCAGACAAAATAGAAATTTCATTCAAAGCAGCTAGAGAATTAGCAACTACTAGAGCATTACCATCAGTGAGCATATTCTGTAAAGTGGTAATAAATCCATTTTCTTTTACAATATCAGGGCTCGTGTTGTATAACTTAGCAACACACATTACTGCTGTCTTCCTAACATAAGCATCTTCATCCTTTAAGCAGTTAGTAAGTGTGTCACAAAGATATGAAACAATCATGTTTACTCTTATGCATCCCATAGTTCTCACTGCTAAGGCTCTTAGTATGGGAGAAGATTTGTTAATTGCATCGGAATGAAAGGCTGCGACGGCTAAGAATGTTAAATCTGGTTTAGCCTTTGCGTAATTGATGATGTAAAGGTAAATCAACTTTTTCAGCTCTATATTTGTTGTTCTCATACATTTAACCACGTGTGGGAAAAGGGATGAAACATCTTTTCCTATAGTCATTGATGCTATAATCTGCTTCATAGCTTCTTTTTGTTGGTCTACTTTCATCGAGTTCAGTTCTGTCTGTATTTCAGAAATCTCGGTGTTTCTACTGTTTTGGAAGTAAACGTTTCCTCCTGTTGAGCTATTTGATTCTTTTCCTTTTTGCATTTTATATAAAATTTTAATTTAATATTTTAAATAACTATTATGTATATGTGTAAAATATGATTTATAAATTTTTATGAGGATTAATTGTTAATTATTTGAATATATAAATAATTTTATAAATTAAAAATTATCATATATCATAACTATTAGTAAATTTGTTGATCTTTCTTTAAATTCTAAATTTATTATAATAAGCAAATTTATTAAATTAATAATATTCTGGAATTTGATATTCTATTTACATCAAGATATTGTATATCTAAAATAGTAAGCAAATCATTAATTACTATTCAGTTTCATTTAAATGTCTAAATTCAATTGAGTATTTTAAAATCTCTGATGGATACACTATTTCCGACTTTTCTGATTGCAGTCATAATATAAATTTCTTCTATCTCTATTCTAAATTCATGTACGAACTTCGAATTTTTCAAAATTTTTACAGTCCTAAAGAAATTGGGATTGTTTTTATCGTTTTTCAAGTAAATTTCAAATCCGATGACATCCCCATCTTCAAGTCTTATTTCTTTTTTAGTACTTTTACCGTTTTCATAAATCCCAACATTAGTAATTCCATATGCACCAGGAGTTCTCAACCAACAGATCGGGCCAACGCTTTCCTTTCCAAATCCTACCTCACAGTCTCCAAATTTTTTACAATCAACAAGAAATTCTATATAGTAATTTTCATTCAAGTTCAGTTTATCTTTCGATCTTAGAACCGTTATGGTTCCATCATGTTGTGTTTTCGTTGCCGTCAATTTATTATTCGAAATCGAATAAAACATTCCAAAATTTGCAAAAGTTTTTTCAGCCCACTCGAAATACAAATTGTCGCTGAATAAAATATTTGAGGGAGTAACCAAAAATTTAGAATTTAAAAATTCGCATAATGTTTTGTTAACGTCCTGGACATATTTCTTGAAGTTATGGTTAAATTTTTCTAATTCTGCGATAGGAGATTTTCTTTTGATTGGGACACTCTCTTGAATTGGATTAGAAACTGAAGAATAATTAGAAGACTCGCCTAGATTTAGAGAACTTTGTGAGATTTGTGAATTTTGTATTAACATACTTATATTAAGGTTATTTTTTATGTAATTTAAAAAGTTTTCCATTTCTTCCTTAGATAATAATCTTAATTCCTTCTTAGTTAAAATAGACAAATCGAAAGTCTCAGTTTTTTGCGATTTGTGGTATTCCAAAATTTTTTCAGTGATTTCATTCATGAAATAGTTTAACTTGCAATTAAATATTTCTAATATGTTTGTTTTAATTTTTTCAATTTCTATATTGATCATTTCTTCTGTATCTTTAAGTTTTATCTCTAATAATTGCTCTTCCTTCGAAAAAGTTATTTCATTTGCGAGGTTTATATTAATTTTATCCTGAATTAGTTTTAATTTTACTATTTTATGTTGTTCGTGGAAATAAAATAGACACTCCAAACATACAAATTTATTAGGAAAGGTACAGTTTTTATCTACACAAAATGCAACGAGTTTTGAATTTTCGTGACCTTCATTCAAACATTGCATGTCAATTAAGTTCACTTTAGCAAACAAGTCCATTACTTAGATTAAATTATAATAAAGAATAATAGATTAAATGAAAAAAAAATAAAAAGAATAGTAATTTATTAGATTTATTTAATGATACTTGTCAGAAGTAACAAATTTTCATAATTTAAATTCGATATTTAAAAGATTACTAAGCATACAATAATAATTTTTTAATTATTTTATCAGAGTAGATAAGGCTCATCAAGAATATTCTGATGGTTGATTCTATTTTAATTCATCATTTTAATTTTCGAAAATTTTAGTAAATAAATATGTCTCATAAAATTCAATTAATGGTAAATTATAAAATAAATATTATAAAATATAAATTGATATAAATTATGAGTAAAATACACAGTTACGAAAATATGTTAGAGATCCTACTAATTTTAATTTAATTTATTTTTATATAAACGAATTAAAATATTTATAATTTAAATAATGTATTTAGTTCTTCTATTTTCATAAATCATTTGCATTTAAATTAATTTCATTTTATTTAATTTAGTCAATACCATATCTAATTGAAAATTCTCTTTTTACATCATTACTTGATTTTTCAACAAATGCGTTATAATAAAATTCGATTGCACCGATTTTAGAGATGAGGCTTAATCCACAGCCTGCTGAAAATCTAAGGGCATTTAACAAATGTTGTGTGTTTTCATTTAAGTTAAGGAAATGAGATGACTCAGGAGTCCATAAAAGATTAAAGTGAATGAAAGGATTTATTTGCCATTCTTTTTCTAAAAGACCTTTAGATCCAAAAATTGGAAGCTTATTGAACATGATTTTTTTGCTGATCATTAAGTAATTATTAACACCTATGGAATCTCCTATAGCGCCTAAATTTCATTTTGTTAAAAAATGTTTAGATATAATTTCATATAATTAATTTAGAGTATACTAGCGATTAATTAAACTTTTTTACTTACCATCTCTTGATTTAATTCTGTATGACGGATTTTCTATCCCTCTAAAATTATTTATATAGAATCTTTCATGCACTTTTAAATTTTGAACATCATCCTTTAAATTTACGATATTTCCTAATTCAATATTTAACTGAAGAGTTAGAGGATCAAAAATAAGGAATTTCCTCAGAAACAGTTTATTCTTCATATACGTAGAATTCAGAGAAAATATTAAAGATGTTGAAGCTTTAATAGAGGTAACGCTTCTTTCTTTTAGGTCGGCCGTATTCTTTAAATAAAATAATTTAAAGTGTTTCTCAACATCTTCATGAGGTAACTTAGCTAAAAGTTCTGTTGAACTATTTCTTTCATCAACACGGTTAGTTACAAACTTATGTGCATATTGAAAATTGATTTTATTCAGATTATCATAATTCAAATTTTCTCTGAATAAAAATGGTCTTTCATTGAAATTTCTCGATAGTAAAAACTTAACTGAATTATTTTGCTTTGATCTCCTTAAATCTAAGTCTTGATCTGATACTTTGCATTTAACTTCGAATTCGTATTTATTGAATAAATACGATAAATTTGAAATGTAAAATGATTTTTTAAATTTAAAAGCAGATTGAGTAATGTGAGATAATTGAATTCCTAAACTGATTTGATTTTCTTTTGCTACGGTATTAGGATTTAGTGAAAATCTATTGTTAAAAATTTGAAAATTGGCTTTTAATTTAATAGCATTCGGGTTTAAGAAGTAATTTAATTGTAATGGAGAAATGTAATATTTTTTGTCAATAATTTCGCAATATGTTTTCATATTATCTATATTTTTTCCAGTTACATTAAAAGATAAAGAATTTGCTCTATTGGAATTATCTTTAACTAGGTTTTCTAAAAATTTTAATCTAAAATCTATATCTTTAAATTCAAAATTTTCAAAAATTTTAGGATATTGTATCAATCGATTGAATATTAGATCGTTATCTGCCTTGCTTATTTTTAACATTTGAAAATTTAATGAGATTGGTCTCGATGGATCCAAACTGATCAATCTTTGAATGCTACTAGGGTGTTCTTCATAATTCATTTAAAATAATATTTAAATTATTTAATTTTATTTTATAATTACTTGATAAAATTAAAACATAAATTAATTACTAATATTCAGGTTATAAAATTGTAGATTTTATAAACATGTTATGAATCAATATTAACAATTATCCTTTTTAACATTTATTTTAAGAATGCTTTAAATACTAGGGACGACATAAATTTTGATCCCTTTTTAATTTATGCCTATCATGAATTAATTCTAATTATTTTTGATTATTCTTTCTATATAAATTTTAATCATGGAATCTCCCATTGTTGATAAGGTATGTAATTCACAAGAGGAACATGAAACTAATTGTTGGAACATTAAAAATTATCGAAGAATATCTGATGTTATTTTATCGAGTTTAAATCATTATTCTCGAAAACCTTTTCTCGGAAATAAATTAGCCAATTCATATAAATGGATAACATATGAATATGCTAAGGAAACTATTTTGAAATTGAAAAAATATTTTACATTCCAATTAAAAACTAATTCAGATATTTTTAAGAAGTTTGAATTCAATAATAAAGAACATTTTATGATAGGGATTTATACAAATCCCGCTCCAGAAAATTTGATTTTTATGATGGCTCTCAATCTTACAAGAATTACAATCCTTCCAATTTTCAACACAATAAGAGAAAATATTCTAAATGATATACTGACTCATTCAGAAATTAGATGTTTAATAGTGGATTACAAAAGTCTAGAAATTTTAATAAATGATAATTTCTTAGAGAAAGAGAAAATTGATGAAATAAATGGTAAAAACAAAAACCATTTGACTTATTTAAAGTATATCATTTTGATCGATACAAAAGAAAACGGTATGAGTGATGTCTTTGCAAATGATTCCAACGAAGTTGACAACATCGGATTAAGATATGATTTGATTAAAACAAGAGAGTATATGGAAAGCCGAAGTATTAAATTGATCTTATTGTCTGAATTACTTAAAAGTGATGAAGAATTCACGACGGAATATATAAATTCAAATAGTTTTCAATCCAATGAAGCTGAAGAAGACGAAGAAGACATTATATTATTAAATTACACTACAAGTATTAATAATATCTATGGCCAATCAATGAAAGGTGTACTTACTTCCGAAAAAACATTAATGAGTACTTTTAATTCTTTGATAAGGAATAAACAATATGAATTAAGTTCGTTAGATACATATTATTCTCTTATATCAATTGCAGACCTACCGGAATACTTAAATAACTTAATTGCTATATATAATGGTATTAAAATTGGATACTATTCTGGACAGCCTTGTAATATATTCGATGACATAAAAGCTCTTCAACCAACTATTTTATATTTATATCCTAGAGTACTTTCTAAAATATCAGAAGCTATTCAATCTATAATTAATAAATTAGATGAAACAAAGAAAAATATAATCACGAATGCAATAAAAATAAAGATTAATTGTTTGCTAGAACATGGTGGGTTAGATCATCATATTTGGGATAAATTACTATTTAAAAAAATAAAAGATTTCATGGGAGGAAATATACGATTAATAATTGTAGGGGGAGGCCATCTAAATTCAAATACACTACATTTTTTGAAAGTTTGCCTCAATACATCCATCATGGAAATATATGGAGTTACAGAATGTTGTGGAATAATTGCACTCTCAGATTTTAATTCCTTAGATAACAAATACATAGGCAATTCTATCGATTCTGTATTAGTTTGTTTACTAAAATATTCTAATTTGGGATTATCTGATTTAAATATCGTAAAAGGCAATAATAATCAACTGATGATAAACAGTGGAGAAATTTGTGTCAAAGGTAATATATTTTCTGGTTATTATAAATTTGCCAAAAAAGAGGAAGCAGTAGATGCAAATGGTTATTTCCATACTGGAGATTATGGAATTCTTTACGAGGATATGAATGATAATTCAGTAAATTTAAAATTGGTAGATAAAATAAAAGACATCATGGTAACTTCAACAGGATTTTTAATTTCCCCAAGTGTACTCGAAGATATATATATACAGTCCGAATATGTATCTGACATCTCAATTGTTCAAGATCATGAATTAAATCTAGTAGGAATGGTAGTTTTGAATAAAGATAAATTTTTTTCTACTTGTAACGATACAGACAATTTTGACGAAGAATCTACAAGCTGTGGAGAAAAGAATCGTAAGGGTAGTATAAAATCAAAAAAAAGTGAAAATGGATTGGGAAACCTTAACTATAAATCAGATAAAAATCGTAGTAGATTTTCAAAGAGTATAAATATAAATCACCCTAATTTAAAATCATTATCAAACAATAATACCCCCGTTCATTTACCTTCTAAGAATGAACAGAAAAAAGAAAAAATAAAGGCAATTCCAAATGAAAACAAACAATTAATAAATGATATACTAAAATCCTTTAAAATAATTTGGGCTGAAAATAAATTAAGAAGTTATGAAAGTATTGATCATATATATATTTTAAATGAAAAAAAAACCCCAAGCATTCAAAACGGCTTACTTACTTGTAAAATGAAATTAAATAGAGAAAATTTTAAAAAAGATTATTTGAATTATTTAGAGAAAATTATGGAAGAAAAGAATTTCGCATTTGAGTTTAAATTAGAAAATTGAGTTATTCATTAAAATCTTATTAGATTAAATCTTTTAATTTGATAGTAAATTATAATTATATAAAAATTAATTTAACATTGAAATTTTAAGAGTCACTCTACTACCGATTTATTATTAAAGATAATGATATTGATTAAATAAGAAAAATATCTCAATAATTAAAATTAATATCGACCTTTCAAAAAGAAATAAATGTGTTATTAAAATTATTTTCATTTACATTATTGAATTTGAATTTTTATTTTCCTTTTTAATTTATTTTTATAATAATAATTTTGTATTCTATGATTAAAATAGGGTGACAGAGATTTTATAAAAATTTATACTAATTTTAAAAAAATTAGAGTTTCAAATAAATATTAAATATATTCTCATAGCATGCATTTAACTAAAACAACCAACACATCATTATGAAAATTAAGATAGGCATAATAAATTGTATTCCACTTATTATACAACTTGTGATTGATAAAGAAAAGGCAACTTTTATGTTATCTTCAAAATTGTTTGCTGCTTGAAAAGTTATATCATCCACACATTCTTTTCTAGTCAAAATATCTGTTTGAGAAACATACCCTTTTAAATTTAAAGCAACAATAATTGAAATTATAAATACTGCTAAAGATAAAATTAAAGGAGCGATGTAGAAAAATAAAGCTCCTTTTAATTCGGAATCGTTAAATTTGCAGCAAAGTATGATAATCGTAATAAAAATTACAAATATCAATAAAAAAATTGCTGTTATCATAGATGCAAGTGAAAGATTTTCCACTCGCATCATATAAGTCTTAGTCTCAAGGAGATCAATGAGTATTAAATCTATTTTCCCTGTATATCTTAATTCTTCTAAGCATAATGGATTTAAACCAATGTAATTTCTTGCGAACAAATTAGCATTGTAATCTGATTGAATAGGATATGATGGTAAACTTTTTACAAGAGGTAATATGTTATTCTCTGTCAGAAGCTTTGTATTATTGTAAGAATCAATTAATTTATATCTATAATCATTTGTATAATTCCCCACTGGAACTGAACAATCGCTTTTTGAATAGTAAGGATCCAAAAGGTATGGCATTTCTTGGAAATTTTTTCTAGATGGATCAGCACATGGTTGGCCTTGTGAAACAATAAATTCGCTGTAAATGTCACCTTCTGGTGCTTCGTTGGAAAAAACAATTTGATCTCCAGTGGTTAGATTGAACGCTGTATGATTAAAGCTTAATTGAGATGCCTTATTTGGTGGCAGGACTTTAATATAATTAACAGGACATTTTGTTCCAAGAGGAATACATAAAACATTATTTAAAGAATCTATTATGCCACAAGATTTCATAATTATTCCGCATTCTGATGGAGAATTAGCTATTTTAAAATCTAAGTAAGACAGAGGCAGTCTATTAGCGCAGAGGGGAACTCCTTTCCACACCTTGTAATCTATCGGCGAAATTGGGGCCACAGAACTACAAAATGAGTAGTTGTCTCTGTTTATTCTACAAGAATCACGTCTTAACGGGCCATATAAACTGAAAGAGAAAGTACAAAAGCATCCGTCTCCAGTTCCTTGCCACATATCTGTTATTAAAGGAGTAGATTTTCCACTACAGAATAATTTATCTGAATTAACATCCATTATTAGGCCTCTTTGCCAATTTTGACCTATGCTATGCATGTATGAATATTCTGAATTTGATACATTTACGTAGGTAATTGATAAGAATACGAACAATAAGATAGTTGCTATTAAATAGAAGACAGTTGATCCAATTATATATGCGTTTCTGTCAGACATTAATATTTATTTTTTAAAAACATCAAATTGAAAAATACAATTTATATTTTTTTGAAGAAAATATTTTATATGGTAACTAAAGAAGAACAACTCAGTACAGATGACTCTGTTATTTTCGGGTTAGGAGTTTCGACAATTATATATGATGAAGATCGACATAAAAAATTGGATAGAAAAATTTCGGAATGTAAAGAACAAGCTGAATTATTAAAAGAATCAAAAAACATAAAGAGTGAAAAGCTAAGAGAAAAAATAGAAAAATTGATTAATAAATATCAAAGTTCAAAACTAGTACGTAATTTCGATAAAGTAATTTTTGTCCTAGGTTTATTAAGGATCATTTTCGAAGCCTTGATATTAGGAAGATTTCCATGTTATTACCCATACTACTATTCGGTTGCGACAATAGTATTAGTGCTTTTGCGATTTATATATTATAGATGGATGCATTGGCATTACTTCTTACTGGATTTCTGTTACTGGGCTAATTTGACGGAAATTTTATTTTTTGGGTTTTTCCCAACTAACGAGATATTATTTATTTCATCATATGCTTTTTCGATGGGACCCCTCTTACTTGCAGTTCCAATTTTTAGAAATTCTATGGTATTACACTCATTAGAAAAAACAACCTCTGTTTTTATTCATTTAACTCCAGGATTATCGATATGGGCTGCACGATACAATAATTGTGAAAATTGGCCAAATTGTCACAGAACCCCTACTTTTTACACTTATTTATTTTATCCATGTATACTTTATTTAATATGGGCTTTGATTTATTACGTCATAATATTTTTAATTTCTTTTGATAGATGTGAAAAGAAAAATAATACTACTTTATTCAAATATCATTTACAAAACAAAAATAGCATATTTTATAAATATAGTGGTATTTTTGGAGAAAAATTAAGGCCTTTCGCCTTTATGTCTATACATATGATTTTTTCACTCTTTACATTTTTGGTGACTTACATTAGCCTATATAGTCAGTTTTTACAGTTAATTTTGATTTTTACTGCTTTAATAAAAACCTTCTGGATGGCTGCTAATTACTACATGGAAATTTTTTCCAAAAATTATGAATTAAAATTGGAAGATCTGGATAAGATAAAAAAATCATTAGAATCTATTGATATTAAAAAAGACAAATAATAATATTATAAAAATTAATATATGTTATAAAATTATTTTCTAAATTCTTATAAATATAGATTTAAATAACTAAAGATATCTCTTAAAGTTTA
>Ga0169931_10002944_pt1 | contig 27403 bp, 25 predicted proteins | sample Kivu_15m_20L_FD_129675 | JGI IMG/M metagenome (GOLD analysis project Ga0169931, IMG submission 129675) | Freshwater microbial communities from Lake Kivu, Western Province, Rwanda to study Microbial Dark Matter (Phase II) - Kivu_15m_20L... | ecosystem: Environmental > Aquatic > Freshwater > Lake...
CCTCACCCCCAGCCCCTCTCCCAAAGGGCGAGGGGAGCCGGAAAAGACTTCAAAGTCCCTCTCCCAGGGAGAGGGATTTAGGGTGAGGGTAAACTCCGGGTTTCAAGCTAGACGAGGTTTATCAATCCGCTGCTCTCCCTTGTCAACCAAGCTGGCACCGACTGGCGCGAAGCCGTAGTCGGGCCGGGCATTCGCCTGGGGAGCTTTTTAGGCACCATCCTGGACTTTTTAATTATTGCCCTGGTGCTTTATCTGATCATTCGCACCTTTGAGAGCCTTAAACGGAAGGAAGCGGCTACCGCTGAGCCCTCGGTCGAGGAGCAACTTAACGATACCCTGACTAGACTGACCGACTATCTGGAAGGCCGCCCAGAGCGCTAAATCAATCTGACTCAATAAATTAACAATTAACCTAGGTCAGAGGCAAAACCTAGCCAGAGTCGCTATAGTAATGGCTAATTACTTGCCCCTGACCCGGTTTTATGCCTTCCCAACGCCAGACCCTCCTGATTGAGTTTTTACAGACAGACTTGGCGGTTTCGTCTGAGGCGATCGCTATGGGAATGCGCAAAGCCGAGCAGGCGACTAACCTGCTCCCTATGGCCCTATGGCAGTACGGCCTAGTCACCACCGAACAGCTCAGCCAAATTTTTGACTGGCTAGAGGAGTTTGGCCCGGCGGCCTCCTAAAATTCTTCGTCGCCGTAGTTCACAGGAGATTCGTTCTCGCGGCGAGACCCCAGCAAATCGAGGCGATCGACTCGAACCACGGGCTTGGAGCGGGCTGCGCCAGTAGCGCGATCCTGCCAATGGTCAAGCTTAATCGCACCGCTGACCCCAATCAGGCTCCCCTTGCGCACGTAGTTGGCCGCTATCTCGGCGGTTTTGCCCCACAGCTCCAGGTTAAACCAGTCGGGCTTGTCGTCGCGGCTCGATCGCCGCTTAACCGCCAGGGTCAAGTTGCATACCACCGTGCCCGACTCAAAATATTTCACCTCTGGGTCAGTGCCGACTCGGCCTACCAAGGTCACTACGTTAATCGTCATTGCTGCATGCCCAACACGTTCATCGCATTGTAGGTCAAACTTAGGGTGTTCCAGCGCATGACTCATCATCTGGCAACATCCAGGGACTGCGATCGGGATATGAATATGGGATGAAATCGGCTTGGCATCACCGATCAGGAACTTACAGGAACTTTTTTGAGAGTTTGTGCGTCATGGAAAGGTTGTGTGCAATGTCTAACGTGGGCGATCGGTGCGGCCTCTAACGGCTGATAAGCTGTTAGGCATTCAAACCGCACTAGTACAATCGACACAAAAGCCTTGCAGCAAGGGCTTTGCGGAAGTCAGCATGCAATTTAGATGCTCAACAGCTTAGACAGGTAGCCAGTTACTGGTTTTTCCTTGAACAATAGATATCTATTACTGGACGTTCTGATACGAAACGTAATAGAATCCACTTCGACACCGCAGCTGGGCCCCTAGGGTCTGCTCTGGTTTGAGTTCATTGTTTTTCCTACTGTAGGGGCGTTATTGCCTGTGGTTTTCTTCGACAGATTTTCCCGCGACATGGGTATTGACCTGGGTACGGCCAATACATTGGTGTATGTCTCTGGCAAAGGAGTAGTGCTGCAAGAGCCCTCCGTAGTCGCTATCGACCAGATCGAGAAGAAGCCCCTGGCGGTTGGCGAAGCAGCCAAGCGCATGCTCGGTCGTACCCCCGGCAACGTGGTGGCCCTGCGACCCCTGCGGGATGGCGTGATTGCAGATTTTGACATCGCTGAGCTGATGCTCAAACACTTCATTCGCCAGGTGCACGAGGGTCGCACCCTTGTGTCGCCTCGCATTGTGATTGGTATTCCCAGTGGGGTCACCGGGGTTGAGCGGCGGGCTGTCATGGATGCGGCCCAGCAGGCTGGGGCACGGACGGTTTATGTGATCGACGAACCGGTGGCCGCTGCGATCGGTGCGGGCCTGCCCGTGGCGGAACCGACCGGCAACATGATCGTTGACATTGGTGGCGGCACCACTGAGGTGGCAGTCCTGAGTTTGCAGGGCACCGTGCTCAGTGAGTCGGTGCGAGTAGCTGGCGACGAACTGACCGAAGCCATTTCTAGCTACATGAAAAAGGTACACAACCTGGTGGTGGGTGAGCGTACCTCCGAAGAAATCAAGATCAACATCGGGTCTGCCTACCCCAGCCCCGATGATCACGAAATTGCGATGGATGTTCGGGGTCTGCACTTGCTATCGGGCTTGCCTCGCACGTTGACGGTGAAAAGCGCCGAAATCCGTGAGAGCATGGCCGAGCCCCTGTCGGTGATTGTGGAGGCGGTGAAGCGCACCCTGGAAAGAACCCCGCCCGAACTAGCGGCCGACATTATCGACCGAGGCATTATGCTGGCCGGGGGTGGCGCACTGCTGAAAGGGTTAGACACCCTGATTAGCCATGAAACCGGCATTTTAGTCCATGTAGCCGCCGACCCCTTGAGCTGTGTCGTTCTGGGTACAGGGCGCGTGCTCGAGAACTTTAGCCAGATGAGCCGGGTTTTCAGCGGCCGATCGAACATGTAGAACTGCGCTAGGGTCGTCATCTATCTAGAAAGTATGTTTGCTCTACGTCGCTGGTGGACACGTCATGCCCTGAAGGCGGGAATGGTTACTCTGGCCATTTCTTCGGCTTGGCTATTGCGGGCTAATGATGGGGCCGTTCTGTACGAAGCCTATTATTGGGTCACCCGTCCCCTACAGCCCGGCATCAGCCGAGAAGAGCAGTTTGAGAGTAGCTACATCCTCGAGCTGCAGCAACGCATTGTAGAGCTCGAGTACCAAAATCGTACTCTGCAAACCCTGTCCGCCTACGAAGAGACTGCGGCCCCCGGAGGAACTTGGGCAGCGGTGATTGGGCGGGCGGCTGACCATTGGTGGCAGCACGCTATTCTAAACCGGGGCAGCCGCAGTGGGGTGGCTGTGGGCCATATTGTCACAGGGCCTGGGGGGCTAGTGGGTCGCGTAGTAGCGGTTTCCCCGCGCACCGCCAGGGTGCTCCTGATCAGTGACCCCACCAGCCGGGTCGGGGCGAAGGTGAGCCGCAGTCGATCCATGGGGGTGGTGCGGGGTCAGTCCAATAACCGAGTGGTGATGGAGTTTTTTGAAAAAGCCCCCGACATTAAGGCGGGGGACGTGATTGTCACCTCCTCCTTTAGTCGTCTGTTTCCTCGCGATATTCCCATTGGGCGCATTGAGTCGATCGATTTAACTCAGAGCCCGGCTCCAGAGGCGGTCATTCAGCTCTCGTCACCGCTGGCTATTTTAGAGTGGGCCACGATCTACCCCTTCGAGCCCCAGGAAACGGTCGATCTGCCGGTTATTCCCGGCGCTGCGCCAGACATTATGCCTGAGGATAGGCCATGACTCCGACGGCACGGGTGTTATCACTGCCCCTTTGGCGGCAGCCCTGGGTGATCAACAGTGCGGTTACCGTGGCTTCGGTTGTGGTCTGTCTGCTACTGCTGCCGAGCCGTGTACAAGGGATGGAACTATTGGGGGTGTCGCCCCACTGGCTGCTGATCTGGGTAGTCGCCTGGAGCATCAAGCGTACCCAGTGGGAAGGAGCGATCGCAGGCCTCGTTCTGGGTACGCTCCAGGATGCCATGACCTCCCCCCACCCCACCCACACCCTCAGTCTGATTGTGGTGGGGGTGCTGACGGCTCGGCTGCAAAAGCAACGCTACCTGCAAGAGGACATTGTCTCCGTAGCGCTGATTGTATTTGCGATGGCGGTGATCGCCGAGACCGTGCTGGCCCTGCAAATTAGTCTTAACCAATTGATCTCAGCGGACTCTCTCTACCCGTCCCTGGGTAAGATTTGGCTTTACCACCAGCGCATTGCGCTCAGTTCGGCCATTTTGAGCAGTCTCTGGGCCCCTGCCCTCTATTACCCCCTCAACCGCTGGTGGGATCGATACTCACCGAGTAGCTGAGGACAATTCTAGCCACAAAAATACCGAAGAATTTTGCTTCCTCCCGAGGAGGCAGGCTCTGTGCCCCTGCCTGGGGGTATCTTTTTTCTCAGCCATAAACAGCCCAATCTATCTAGCGAGGCTGCTGTCGCAGGGTCGTCCGCTGCTGGAGCATTTGGCAGGCTGTCCACAGGTTGGCCACCAGGTGGGTGGGGCGAAAGCTCTGCAGGTAGCTGCTGCTGCGAATGCCGCAGGTGACGGCGACGGTCGGGATACCGTGGGTTTGCCCGGCCATAATGTCGGCCTCAGTGTCCCCCACCATCCAGGCGTGGCGGAGGTCGTAACCCTGGCGATTGCAGGCGGCGATCGCCGCCTGCAATCGCTCTACCTTGTGGTTGGCCTGGTTTTGGTAGGCGGCCTCGACCTGGGGCATGCCATACAGGTCACTGATGGCCCAGCCCAGGTCGTGCTGATCTAAGAACCGCATCACCTGGTCAGGGGGGCGTAGGGTCACCAATACCACCCGAACACCGCACTGACGCAAAATATTTAGCCCTTCCCGAGCCTGGGGCTGCACCTGGTCGTAATCAAGCAGGGTGCTGTGGTTCACAATGTGGCTAACCTGGCCCAAGAAACCATCGATATATTGACCCTCGAGCCCTGACCAATGGGCGATTTGGCGATCGGGTACACGGTTTTGCTTAAAGATCCAAAACTGAGACTTAGGCAGGTGGCGTACAGTCAGATCATCACCCTGGGCCTGGGCCTGGGTTTGTACCCACGCTAATCCCCGGCGGTAGGTGGCGTAGTAGCGCTCAGAGACATCGGCGATTGGGCCATCAAAGTCGCAAAAGATGGTAATTGCAGACATAGACTACGGAAACTCCTCGCCGCTAGCGGCGTTAATATCACTAAATGATATCAAATACAAGCTTTGCTAATATTTTTTTATAATTATCAAAGCTCATTTACTGTAGCAGGCCAATTTCAAAACGACCACATCGCCCCAAACTGGCCCGTCTCTACCCGCAGGCGGCTCCCTCAAAGGAGGGGCGCCGCCCCTTGCGGCCGTCGCCGTAAAGGGTGAATTGGCTGATCACCAGAATCTCGGCCTGGATATCTTGCACCGATAGGTGCCAACCAGTGCTCCCCGGCGATGGAAACAGACGCAGGTCGAGACACTTGCGCGCCATCCAGGTCAGCTCGGCGGCGGTGTCGGTAGGGGCAATGGCCACCAGCAGGTTTAGGCCTCGGCCAATTTGCCCCACGACTTCACCCGCAACAGTCACGCTGGAGGCAGTCACCCGCTGCACTACGACTCGCATTCGGCCTTAGCCTGGGGCGCAAATTTTTCTTGCCATACCGTTCGAATACGCTCGGCTGCCTCGACCATCTCAGGCGCTAGGGGCGGCTTGCCCAGGGTACGAAACACCTGGAGCTCTAAGCCCTTGAGCCCCAGCTCTTGGGGATGGTGATGATCGGGGTAGCGGGGCTGGAGGACAAAGTGCACATGGTAGGGGGGCTGATCGACCCAGAGACTGACATAGACCCGATCAGCGGCCATAGCCAGTGCGATCGCCTCCGACAGCTGCTGTAGAAAGGGCCCTAGGGAGGCCGACTCGGCCACCGACAGATCCCAGAGATTTTCCCGGTGGGCACGGGTCTTCAGAACCACCGATCCCAAACCGTAGGGGCCGACGCAGTGGTCAGCCACCCACCAGGGGTTTTCAGCAATGGTGCCGCCGGGTACGGGATGGGTGCCCGCCATCATTTGGCAGGCTAAGCAGTCGGGATGTAGAGCGGGTAGGATTCCGGTTTCGGTCATGGCGCCAGGGAATAGCGATATATTGTTGAAATGGCTGCGCCTAGACCTTAACCAACACGCGACCGCCATCAATTTTGGCCTCAAAGGTACCCAGGGGCTGACGGGTGGGGCCGGAATTAACCGTGCCATCGGCATTAAAGCGTCCACCGTGGCAGGGGCAGACAAACACCCTGGGCGCTGTCCCACGCTACCGTACAGCCCGCGTGGGTACAGACGGCACTCACCGCAACTACGGCCCCTGGGGACTTGGGGTCACGAATGACCGCCACATTTTTGCCTTGCACATCGCCGTTGGCCAGTGCCCCCTGGGCATCCAGGTCGGCTACGGAGCCCAGGGAGACAAACCCGTCGTTGCCACCCGCTCCCCCCTGGGTCGAGTCAGCTTGGCAGGCAGCGATCGCCACCGGCAATGAGCTAGATAGCAGCCCTAGCCCCATCAGATTGGTCAAGTCGCGACGTTTCATGGGCGGTGTCTTCCGCTATTTGCCAAATCCCTGGCCTCGCTTCAGCGAGGGTACGCCCAGACAGGCGTTGATCTGTGCTCGGAGAACATCGTGATCTAGGTTTTGGCCAATCAGCACCAGCTGGTTTTTGGGCGCGCCCTTCCACTCGTCATCATCGAGGGAAAAGCGCTTGCCGCTGAGGTGAAAGATATGGCGCTTGGGGCTTTCGTCAAACCAGAGAATGCCTTTGGCCCGAAACACTGACTCAGGCAGTTGGTTATCTAAAAAATGCTGAAACTTGCGAATGGCAAAGGGGCGATCGCTGGCAAAGGAGAGGGAGGTAAACCCGTCAATGGCCAGGTGGTCAGACTGGTGATGCCCGTGATCGTGGGCCCCATGGTCGTGGGCAGCATGGTCGTGCTCACAGTGGCCATGGTCGTGGTCACAATCGCTGTGGTCATGGGCCTCATGGTCGTGGCCCTCATGGTCGTGGCCCTCGTGGTCGTGATGGTCGTGGGCCGCTTCGGTGCTGTCGTGGCCAAAATAGTGGTCCGACTCAAACAGGCCCACGCTCAGAATCAGCGGTAGCGGCACCACCGACTTGGTGGTGCGCAGAATTCGCGCCCCCGCTTTAACGTCACGAATTTTCACTTCCAACAGATCCAGGTCGGCCTCGTCGACCAGATCAGTCTTATTGAGCAAAATAATATCGCCGTAGGCAATCTGGTTATGGGCGGCCTGGCTGTTAAACAAATCTAGGCTATAATTCTCGGCGTCTACCACGGTAACGATGGAGTCGAGCCGGGTCATATCCCGCAGTTCGGTGCCCAAAAAAGTCAGGGCGATGGGCAGCGGGTCAGCTAGTCCCGTGGTCTCCACCACCAGATAGTCAATTTTGTCCGGGCGTTCTAGCACCTTGTACACCGCTTCCATCAGGTCATTGTTGATGGTGCAGCAGATACAGCCATTGCTGAGCTCGACCATGGTGTCGTCGCTGTTGCCGGTGGTAACCAGAAGCTCGTTGTCGATACCAATTTCGCCAAACTCGTTCACCAGTACAGCGGTTTTGAGGCCCTCCTGGTTCGTCAAAATGTGATTTAGCAACGTGGTTTTGCCGCTGCCCAAGAAGCCGGTAATGATGGTGACGGGCAGGCCGTGTTTGGTGTCATCCATAGCCTGGGGCTGGATGGGGGGAGCAGCGGTAGACATGGGTGCGGGTGGAATACAGGACACTCTCCATACTAGCGATGATTCTTAAGGAATTGCCCCAGGGTGCAGATTGTTTAGGGCAAGTTGGCGAAGCTCTGCCAACGGAGCAGCGTGCCGATGACTACAGCGCCCCTCAACCAGTACAATTGCATTAATGCTGCTTCTGGAGACGGCCCATGCCCCCTAGTCTCGATACGGTTACTCGCTGTGGCTGGGTTCACGATGACCCCCTAGAGATGGCCTACCACGACCATGAGTGGGGGGTGCCGCTGCACTGCGATCGCAAACATTTTGAGTTCATCATTCTCGATGGCTTTCAGGCCGGGCTCAGCTGGATCACCATTCTGCGCAAGCGGGAGAACTTTCGCGCCGCCTTCGACGGCTTTGACCCCGAGGTAGTCGCCCGCTACGCCGCCGCCAAGCACCAAGCACTCCTGGGGAATGCAGGCATTGTGCGCAACCGCCTCAAAATTGCGGCGGCTACCCTCAATGCCCGGGCATTTCTAAGGGTGCAAGAGGCCTTTGGCAGCTTCGACCGCTACATTTGGGGCTTTGTCGACGGCGAAACCGTTCAAAATGTCTGGCCTCGGTTAGCGGATGCGCCCACCCATACAGCGGCCTCCGATGCCATGAGCAAAGATCTGAAACAACGCGGCTTTAAGTTTGTGGGCACCACAATTTGCTACGCCTATATGCAGGCGGCCGGCATGGTCAACGACCACACGGTAGGCTGCTTTCGCCATCGGGAGCTAGGCTAAGAGGTTGTTTGAAAAGGGTCGTCCCAGGCATAGTTTGCCGCCAAGAGACAGCAAAAACGCTGAATTTTGAGGACATTAGCCTAATCCATAGGTACAATCTGAGACGCTCTTTGGCTTTTCAAACAACCTCTAAGGCGGGGCAAGGTGGGAGGGCTCAGGCTTTTGTGAATACCAAATCCTGCCTGTCCTAACCGGGCAGGCGAGACGCCTACCCTACCAAGCCATGAACATTCGCTGGTAGCGAACAGCCCGCCTACTCTGGGCCCAGGTGAGCTTACCCAGAGGACTGTCCGTCGCGTCGGCCCAGTTCATACACGCCGCAGCCGATCGCAGAAATAAGCCCCAGGCTAACGGCCCAGCTACCCCCTAGGGTCAGCACCAGGCCGTGGTGAGTCAAACCACCCGCCACCAAAAACGGGACTACGCTCAGCAGCGATGCCGCTGGCGATCCATCCCCGAGCCAGCTCCCTAGGACTGCGATGCCGCGGTCAACCAGAGGCGAAAACCCGAGGTAAAGCGCGATCGCCCAGAGCGTCGTGCCAGCAATGGTAGCCGTGTCAATAGCGGCAGACAGGTATGACAAAACGATCACCAGAATACGGAGAGAGGACTACTGTAGGAGATTGACCGACCCTAGTACAGAAAGGCAGAAGGATGAAAAGGAATTCTTTGTGACACGAGGGCCCCTGCTCCATCCAATAGGTGAGACATTTCTGCCATCGAGTACTAGGAGCGGTTACAGCTGATCACGATCGGGGCGATAGTCGGGCCGGGGAGGTGGAGGGCCGGGGTCAATGCGGTAGCGATCGTTGTATTCACTACGGCTCTTGGGAGGACGACGACGACGCACGCGATCATCGGTGGGGCGAGAGCCGCTGCCGTAGTAGGGCGGGCCATCCGGGCCATCCATGGGGGGACGATTGTCCAGGGGGCGATCCGTAGGGCGATCCATGGATCGATCCATCGAGCCATCATTGCGACGAACGGGGCGATCGTCACCGTAGGTGTTGTAGTTATCTGGCTCATAGGGCGGACGGCCACCCGGCTCTTCGCGCCCCCCCAGCATAGGCCGGGGCCGATTGTAGCGATCGTCTGAGCCGTAGTCACGGCGATCGAGCTCGGCCCGTAGGTTGGTGCGGCTATCGGCCCCGTAGGCCGGTGGCCGCCCACCTCGGCTGGGCGGACGATAGCCACCGTAGTCTCCCCCATCCCCCTGGGCACCCGACCGAACCGGATTGGGCGTTCTGGAATTGATATTCTGAATAGTCAGCGACACTAGCATGCCCACCATCAGCATTTGCTGGAAGGAGGGAATCAAATCCATCGTCAGGTTGCCAAGCAAAAACACCCCTGAGATCAGGAAAAGAATGGCGTACACCTTATCGGTATCGCGCTCGTAGCCAGGCTTAAGCCGCTCGATAAAGAATAGTGCCACGGCGCAGATGACCATGAAAATGCCCAGTAGCAGGGGGACGGGGGTACCAAAATTCACGGCAAATTCCTCTTAGGCGATCGCCTCTGCCAACCAAACACGTTAATTCTAGCCGACTTAGCCGGTTCCAGCTAATCACCTATCCAAGGCTTTGCAGTAGTCGGTTGGTCGGATTGAGTTAATTGTCTAGAGTCGGGGCACTGGTTCAAATGTCATAGGCTGACTGGAAAATCGGGAACGCCCGCAGGGTTCCCGATCGCAACAGACCGGAGCTTGGCTCCTTGACCTAGGCCTAGGACAGCCCCTTACCTCTACTGGCGCTGAATCTTGTCGCGCTGGCTAACAAACACCAAAAATGCGGTGGCTGGAACAACGATAATCACAACACCCGCTAGAAGACTCAGCAAAAAGTTGGCTAAAGACGGCGTCATATCCTGTGATCCTGATAATGAGTAAAACCAGTTGTTACTAATCATTATTGATCAAGTTCAGCCCGCTGCACCACAGCTCAAGCCTAGGAGTTGGCTAAATTTCCCCATGTAGGCACCCTATCACCTTATACCGTAGTCCTAGACCGGCGGGCAAAGCCGCTAGGCCCTAGAGAATAGGCCGAGGAAAGCTTTAGAATAATACCCATTGGACACGTATCTCGGAGAGTAAACCCATGGCCACTACCCAATTGCTCACCCTAGGCGTGGGATTGCTGCTCGGGTTGATGACCCTACTCTTTATCTTTCGGATCGTGCTGACCTGGTATCCCCAGGCCGACCTGTCTAAGCTGCCTTTTTCGCTAATAGCTTGGCCTACGGAGCCCCTTCTAGTGCCCATGCGCAAGCTCATCCCCCCCATAGGCGGGGTAGACATCGCCCCGGTCATTTGGGTGGGTATTGTCACCCTGCTACGAGAGCTCCTAGTGGGCCAGCAGGGGGTGTTGCGAATGCTGGGCTAACAAGTATTGAGAGGGCCTTTACGAGGTTCCCGCCATCATCTCTGCCACAAAGTTGGTGTAGATATCGCCGCTGAGAAAGTTGGCATTTTCGAGCACTTTTTGGTGAAACCCGATCGTGGTGGGTAGCCCAGTAATGGCGCACTCGCGGAGCGCGCGGCGCATGCGCCTAATGGCGGTGGGGCGATCGGGGCCCCAGACGATCAGCTTACCCACCAGCGAGTCATAGTAGGGCGGAATTTCGTAGTCAGTGTACACGTGGGAATCCATCCGTACACCCAGGCCACCGGGGGCAAGGTAGCCGCTGATGCGACCGGGGTTGGGGCGAAAGTTGTGGTCAGGGTCTTCGGCGTTGATGCGGCACTCGATCGCATGGCCGCGAAACTGAATCTCTGACTGGGTAAAGGGCAGTTTTTCTCCCTGGGCAATGGCGAGCTGGGCGGCAATGAGGTCAATGCCCGTAATCATTTCGGTAACGGGATGCTCAACCTGAATGCGGGTATTCATCTCCATGAAGTAGAAATTACCCTGGCTATCGACCAGAAACTCTACGGTGCCTGCCCCCATATAATTGATAGACTGGGCCGCCAGCACCGCCGCCGACCCCATTTTCTGCCGCTGTTCTGCGGTCAGCCGGGGGCTAGGAGCTTCTTCGAGCAGCTTTTGGTGCCGCCGCTGAATAGAGCAGTCGCGCTCGCCCAGGTGCACGACGTTGCCGTGGCCATCAGCCAAAATTTGAAACTCAATGTGCCGGGGGCGATCGATAAACTTTTCCATGTAGACACCAGAGTTGCCAAAGGCCGCCTGGGCCTCACTCTGGGCCGACATAAAGGCCTTAATTAGCTCGGTTTCGTTTTGGACCAGGCGCATGCCGCGGCCGCCACCGCCTGCTGTAGCTTTAATCATCACCGGATAGCCGATTTCGCTAGCCGTGGCGTAGGCTTCGGCTTCATCGGTGAGCAGACCACCGCTACCAGGCACCGTGGGCACCCCCACCTGCTGCATAGTTTTTTTGGCGGTTGATTTATCTCCCATTCTGCGGATGGAGTCAGGAGAAGGGCCGACAAAGACGATCTGATGGTCAGCACAAATTTCAGCAAAACGGGCATTTTCAGCTAAAAATCCGTAGCCAGGATGAATAGCGCTGGCGTTGCGAGTCAGGGCGGCCGCAATAATGTTGGGAATGTTGAGGTAGCTTTTTTGGCTGGGGGCCTCGCCTATGCAGACTGCTTCGTCGGCCAGCTGCACGTGCAGCGCGTGGCGATCGACCGTCGAATGAACCGCAACGGTGGCGATGCCCATTTCTTCGCAGGTACGGAGGATGCGCAGCGCAATTTCTCCCCGGTTGGCAATCAAGATCTTAGAAAAGCGCATGTACGTAGGGCAAATAGCAACAGACCATGGAGTTTGGGGGCCGCAGCTCAGCTAAGCAACCCGAGCCCACTGCCACAACCAACTATAACCAGCATCATACGATGGTTGCTGATCGTATCACGGGGGTGGAGTGATCAATATTGCTGGGGCGAGTTCTGCATAAGAGGGCGGTTATGGTTTACTCTTATAAGGCTGAGCCTGTGCTTAGACGGTAGTACTCCCTCAATGCCGTCCTCAAAGGTACAGCTCAGAACATCACGAGCGGATGTGGTGGAATTGGTAGACACGCACGCTTGAGGGGCGTGTGGCTTACGCTGTGCGAGTTCGAGTCTCGCCATCCGCATGGTTTTTAAACCTTCAGGCACTGGGACGATTGGTCTCGGGCAACGGCCCGTCCCCCATGGCGACGCCAACGCCCCACGGTAAATCGGCCCACGGCTGTGAGTAGGTTTTGGACGGCCATCACCTTCGAGGTGGTTTGAAAAGCCAAAGAGCATCTCAGGTTATACCTCTAGGGTAGGCTAATGTGCTCAAAATTCAACGTTTTGGCTGTCTCTTGGCGGCCGACTATACCTTAGAACAACTCTTTTCAAACAACCTTTAACAGCAGGGCTAAAGGGCTACTCAACTTTTTTGCGGGTTATTTTGGGAATCATATTCTCGCCTTTTAGCATGCGCTGAGCAGCATCTAGCAGCATTTCTTCCAGGTAGGGCTTGGTAAAGTAGCCTTTGGCGCCCAAGTCTACGGCCATTTGTCGGTGACGATCGGCCCCCCGAGAGGTCAGCATGGCGATGGGAATTTGGCTCAGGGTGCTGTCTTTCTGAATTCGTGAAAGCAGCTCTAAACCATCCATGCGGGGCATTTCAATGTCGCAGAAGACCAGGTCGCAGGGCAGGCCCGATCGCAGTTTTTCCCAGGCCTCTTGGCCGTCACGGGCCTGTTCAACCCGGTAGCCCATCTTGTTAAAGCTCATGGATAGCAACTCGCGCACCGTAATCGAGTCATCCACAATCAGCACCGTCGGATCGTTTTGAGGCACGACCTCGACGGGTTTGTCTTCCACGTTCTGAGCCCACAGCGAGGTAGAAGAATCGCGGCGCATCCGTCCGCTGGCTAGATCAATGAGCTCGAGCACATCGGCAATGGGCATGACTCGCCCATCCCCCAGCACCGTGGCCCCGGCAATGCCCATCGGTTTAGGCACCGGCCCCTCCAGCTGTTTAATCACGATTTCCTGTTCCCCAATCACCTGGTCGACCTGGAGGGCGATGAAGGTGCTAGTGCTGCGTAGCACCACAATGGAGAGCATATCTTCATCTTGGGGGCCGCCGTAGACTCGACCCCGACCCAGGCTACGGTTAAAGCGCAGCAACTCGCCTAGGGGACGGAAGGGCAGCAGAGTATCGCACCAGAGAATGCAGGAGTGTCCCTGATCATCAGTTTGGATTCGTTCTCTGGGCACGTCGAACATATCTTCGACCCCGTCCATGGGGAACGCAATCCGAGCTTGGTTATTGACGCAGCTTAGCGCCTTGGTAATGCTCAGGGTCAAAGGCAGACGAATGGTAAAACTGGTGCCCTTACCGACCTCGGACTCAATGGTGATCGAGCCCCGAATATCGGCCAGGGCGGTCCGCACTACGTCCATACCGACCCCACGCCCAGAGAAGTTATCGGCCTGATCACGGGTGCTAAAGCCCGGCACAAAGAGCAGGTCATAGACTTCAATTTCGGTCATGGCCTGGGCTTCGGCAGGGGTAATCAGCCCCTGCTTCAGCGCTTTGGCCTTCACCACCGCCGGGTTGATACCGCCGCCGTTGTCAGCAATGTAGATAACCGTTTGGTTGCCCTGGTAAAAAGCCCGCACGGTGATGGTGCCTTCCCTAGGTTTGCCATTGGCCTGGCGCTCTTCGGGCGACTCAATGCCGTGGGTAATGGCGTTGTTGACCAAGTGGGTCATGGGATCGTAGAAACGCTCGAGGATCATTTTGTCGATCAGGGTGTCACGCCCTTCGACCACCAAATTAGCCTCATTGCCGCAGTGGATCGAAATGTCGCGCACGGCTCGGGGCAAGCGATCGGCGGTTTGACCAAAGGGCACCATGCGGGCCTTGTTGAGACCTTCTTGCAGCTGGGTCGTAACCTGACGAAACTGGCGAGCAATTTGATCCGTAGAGACAATGGTGAACTCAATGTCAGAGGAAGCCTCCCGTACCCGCACAATCAGCTCGATCATCTCCTGGGAGAGGGTGTGGAAGCCGGTGAAGCGATCCATCTCTAGGGCGTCGAAGGTGGCTCCGGTCACGTGGCTGCTGCTGCCGCTGCTGACTCGATCAGCACCGCGCAGGGCAAAGGCTTGACGGTTGGCAATCAGGGAGCTTTCGAGCAGCGATCGCTCGTACAGATCGCGCATGCGCTGCCCCACATCGTTGAGTTGTGAGACTTGATGAAGCAGGTTATCGAGAAATTGCCGCAGATGCTCTTGATCTTGCTCTAGGGAGTTGCGGTTGACCACCAGTTCCCCCACCAGGTTGCTGAGGGTATCGAGGTGGTTGACCGACACCCGCATGGTTTGGTCGGTACCGGTGCTGGCACGGCGGGGCGATCGCCCCGCCGCTGGAGCCGTTGACCGCCGCCCGCTCAGGGAAGGAGCGGTGCCGCCCAGTTGGTCAGCCTCTTCTAGCAGCTTTTCCAGGTCGCCAAACTCATCGTCTCCGCTGTCGAGGGAGCGATCTGCCATCATGGCACTGGCATAGTCAGCCCCGGTTATCCCACCCTCGGGTGGCGGGTCATCAAGGAGATTCTCCCCCAGCAGTGCGTCTAGGTCATCAAAGCCGTCATCGGCAACATAGTCATCCTGAAGTTCAGGATCCGGGGTAACCAAGCTGATGGGATCGCCCCAATCAACCTCACTGTTGAGGCTTTCATGTGTGATCTCAGCCACCCCGTCGTCCTCCCCTAGGGAAACGGCTAAGTCGCTGTCCAGACTATCTACGGTAAATGATTCTGGCCCATCGGTAGCAGAGCCTGCCATCAGGATTTCCAGGTCAGTAAAGTCCGTTGCCTCCGTTACGCCAGTGTCCCAGGGCAAAGGATCGGCGGCGGGGGCCATGGTACCGTGGTTAGCTGCGGGGGGAGAGAATCTGGTGTCCCCCTGGATCAGGTCTGGCTCAGGGGAGAGCAAAGCATCGTCAAGGGGCTGGACAAAGGCGCTTTCCCCCAGCTCCAAAGCACCAAAGGGATCGTCGTCCAGATAATCTGATTCCCCAAGGAACAAGGAGGTATCGGTACCGTCATGGGCGGCGGCGGGCCAGGCTGGGCTAGGGTCAGGAAACAAGCCATGATTCAAGTCCGATGCATCTTCCGTTACCACCTCGGGATCCAGATCGAGGTTAAATTCAGGTATGGTGTGGGCGTCATCGTCTTCGATGGGTTCAAAGAAGCGATCGAGCTCATCTCCCGCCGCCGCTGAGACATTCAAGCTGTCCACCGGGCGGTCTAGCTCAAAAAAGTCGTCGAGGGGAGCTGCCGTAGCCTCTGCCCTGGCGGCAGGTGCCACTGAGTCGACGAGGAAATCGTCGAGGGGATCGACGATCGCGGCAGGTGCCGCCGAGGCCGACTCAGGGGCTAGGACATCAGCTAAAGGGTCGGCGGTGGTAGGTCTATCCTCGGCCGCCAAGGAACTAGGGGTTGCCGCTGGCGCCGGAGCCGCTTCCGGCGGCGGGCCTGCATCTAGGTCATAACCAAACAGGCTGGCCGTATCGTCAAGGGCTTGATTAGTCCCCTCGCTGGTAGTGGCGTTGGCCGTGACATTGGCATCCAGCAGATCGGTAAATTCGGCCTCTAGATCGCTGGAGATATCTTCCTCGTCCAGACCAAGATTGGCCAGAGATACCTCAGGCAAGTCTTCCTCTTCCCATATGCCTGCTAGACCAGCAGAGTCGTTTTCAAACAAGTCGGCCAGGCTGTTGAGCTCGGCAGTCCCGACCACCGGACCGACTCCCCCACGGCTACCTGAAGGGAGAGCGGGTTCAGCCGGTAAGGGCTCGTCCAGTTGACCAAAAACCGACTCCAGACCCGTATCGGTGATGTTGTCGCCATCGTTGTCAGCGATAGCGAACGGATCGAGCCAGTTGTCAGTGTGAACCAGGTCGAAATCGTTGGCCTCGCCCGCCTCAGCGGCCGCAAACAGATCGGCCAGATTCGGCTCTGCCAATGGATCGTCCAGGGCTGTGGTGAGCAGGGCCTCGAGGTGAGCGTCGTCGCCCATCAGCCCTGGCCCTACCTCGACTAGCTCAGCAGGCAATAGGGCTTGCAGGGCTGCCGAGGGGGCCACCTGGCCGTTAGCCCCGACTAGAACAAGGTCTTGGGCCTGTTTTAGATCCTTAATCACCACCGGAGCTAGGGTGCGGTAGGTCTGGTGGGGACTCGCGATCGCCCGACTGACCACCTCGGCTAGGTCACACCACCGGCTAAGCTCAAACTGCTCACCGATGCTGTGCAGCCGCTGGCAAAGCCGCTCCAGTTCCTGGCGTGAGGTGGCGTTGTCAGGTCGCTTGAAGGTGGCCAACATATCTCGCAGTAGAGCCGGCACATCGCTGCGAAAGACCAATTGCAGGGCGCTGCTCTCAGGATGGGTGGCTGCCGCTACCGCTGCCCGACGCGGGGCTGGGGTAGACAGGGCTGAGGCAGCCGGGGCCTGGCTGACCAAGGCGTCTAAACGCGACTCGGCCTGCACAAAGACGGGCTCCAGCTGGGCCATAATGTCTTTGGCTTGATCGTCCGTCAGCCCAAAGGGACTCTGCAACTGTTCCAGCTGTTCTTGCAGGCCGTCAAATATTTGGAGCAGTGTGCTCTCTAGGTCGCGATCGGGCTGCATCGTCGACTCTTTCATAACCTTGAAAAAGTCTTCCATGCGGTGGGAGGTACGCTGAATGCTGTCTAGGCCCAGCATGGCGGCTCCACCCTTCACCGAGTGCGCCGCCCGAAAGACCTCATTCATCATCTCGGGGTCGTCGACGGTGGCCGCTAGATTTAGCAACCCCTGCTCAATGGTGTTGAGATGATCCTTGGCTTCTTCAATGAAGTATCCCAAGATGCGTTTTTGATCTTCAGGCAGCATGTCGATATCCCCTCTGAATGCTTTCCTACCGTGACCGGCTCACTCCCGTTACCCTGGGCTGCACCCCAACTATCTGGCCCCTAGCTATCTGGCCCCTAGCCATCTGACTTATTAACCTTAAAGCGCTCCACCGAGGTGAGCAGGTCGCGGGCAACCCCCACCAGGTTTTGCAGCGACCCCGACACCCGTTGGGCCTCCTGGGAGGTTTCCTGCGCCGTTAGTTCGACCGACTGCATCACCTGGGCCACAGCACGGGAGGTCTCGGTTTGTTCCACCGTGTCTGCGGTAATGGATCTCACGAGCACATCAATGCGGTTGGATACTTGAATAATGTCTTCCAGCGATCGCTTCGCCTGCTCTGCCAAGCGAGTACCCTCAATCACCTGCTGAGTGCCCTCCTCCATGGCCATCATGACGCCACTGGTCTCACTTTGAATTTGCAGCACGATCTGCTCAATTTCCTTAGATGCCTTGGCGGCTCGGTCAGCTAATTGCCGCACCTCGTCGGCCACAATAGCAAAGCCCCGGCCCGCCTCGCCCGCTCGAGCGGCCTCGATACTGGCGTTCAGGGCCAGCAGGTTAGTGCGAGAGGCAATCTGGGAAATCAACGCTACAATCTTCGAAATTTCTTGGGACGATTCCGCTAGGCGCTTCACTTTACGGGTGGTTTCGGCCACCGTTTCGCGAATCTCGAGAATGCCGGCTACGGTGCGTTCTACCGACTCCCCACCCTTCAGAGCGGTAGAGGACGCGCTCCGAGCCACCTCCTCCGCTTCACGGGCACTTTCTGCCACCCGCTGAATCGAATCGGTCATCACCTGTACCGAGTTGAGGGTAACCGCCAGTTCCTCCGCCTGGCGCAGCGCGTCTGCCGATAGACTGCGGGCAAAAATCTCGTTTTCGGTAGAGCCTTTGCTCACCTGGCGCGCCGCCACACTCACCTGCTCCACAATCTCCCGGAGGTTTTGAATCGTAAGGTTAAAGGAGTCGGCCACCGCCCCCAGCACGTCGGCGGTCACCTCCGCCTGCACAGTTAGGTCTCCCCGCGCCGCCCCTTCCACGTCGTCTAGTAGGCGAATCACCTGACGCTGTAGATCTTCCTTGGCCTGTTCCTGCTCCTGGGCTTTACGCTGAGCCTCACTGGTGGTCGTTAAAATGACCCGCGACATTTTGTTGAAGCTGCTGGCTAGATGGCCAAACTCGTCTTCGGTGAACACCGTGGCCCGTGCCGATAAATTGCCCTGAATCACCGTATTCAACTGCTTTTGCAAATCGTCAACACTTTTTCTCACCTGGCGGTGAGCTAAATGCCCTACAGCTAGGGTAGAGCCAAACCCCGCTACCCCACCGGCCAAGGCCATGGCCGCATGTACCGCCTTGGGCATAGGGCGACCAGGCTGTAAGGTAGAGGCCGCAAAGCTGATCACCCCTACGGCCAAAGCCGAGGTCACCCCGGCCGCAATGGCCACAATCAGTTCCTTAGTGGGCAGGGTCGCGTTGTCTAAAAAGCTCAGCCAGTACTGCTCACCAGCGATCGCTTCTACACCGCTGCCATCTCCTTGGGTAAACACGGGGAGGCTGTCAGCCGCTCCAGCAATGCCGAAAATATCGTCATCGCTAACAACACCCTGATCACCGACATCGCTGAGGTCAAAGGCCGAGGTGCCACCGTCAAAGGCGCTGGTGTCATCGGTAGAGTTGAGCCCCGAACTGCCGACTGATGGCGTGGTAAAACCGGCAGAACTATCCGACAGCTCAAAGTCAGGCAGATTACCCAGATCGTCAAAGTCGCTAAACTCGTCCAGAAAATCAACGTTGCTGCTGGGTTGAGAACTATCCTCTAGGCTAGAACTGTAGCCGTTGTCAGCAAAGGAATCGTAGCCAAGGTCAGCTCCGTCCCCGGCGGTGTCGAAATCATCGGGCAGCAAATCAGGTTCGTTGGCAAACACCGTCATATCATCCCCGCCATCATCGGCGGGAGGCCAGCCTTGATTGGCCAAATCACCCCCACCGTAGGCCGATTCATCGCCGTAGTCGTCAACGATGCTAAAGGGATCATCGTTCTCGTCGACCTCTAGGGAATCGAGGGAACTATCGTTATCTAAGGACATCTCCTCTAGCCCGTCTGGATCTTCGGCCCAGCTACTAACCATCATCGAGTCGGCCCCAAAGTCAGCCTCTTCCAGTGCCCCAGGGGCAACCGCAAAGGGATCCTCAGGGTCGGTGGCAGAGGGAGCTGCCAGGGCACCGCTTTGCTGCTGACTACCTCCCCTGGAGACAGGGATCTCATGCCCCAGGTCGAATTCCCCCAGATCGAACTCGCTGCCAGCTAAATCAGCCGCACCGGCGGTGCCGCAACCGCCATCCAGCCCCAAGGACGGGGAGGCATCGGCGTCAAAAAAGGTGTCTCCCGCATCGGCCTCATAGTCTACGGCCTGCCCAGAGGCAACCTGGTTGGCGTAGTCTAGGCCGTTACTGGCATAGTCAACATACTCTGGCTCGGAGGTCAGGCTCAGCACCGCATTGTACTGGGCGGCGGCCACGTCATATCGCTGCAGCCCATAGCCATAAATATGACCCCGTAGTAGCAGTACGCTGGGGTCGTCGGGGTAATCGACCGCCAGCTGATCAATAACCGCCGCTGCCTCCGGGTAGCTGCCCTGGACGTAGGCCTTTTCTGCCTTTTGGTAGGCTTGAGAGTAATCGATGCCTGAAGCCATGGTCTTCTCCTGCCGGTGCAAGTGTCCTAAGGGGGAATGAGGATGGGCGATGCCCTAGGTGGCCCAGCGGGCCGAGCGGATAACGGCGACGTGGTCGAGTAGCCTAAGCGTCTTATTCTCTTCGGGGTCAATGACCCATTCCCCGCGCAAAAACGGAGCCATGGTGTCTGGGCTTGTATCCGAAGCCCGAGTTTTGTCGGGATTGAGCCAACGAGTGCCCACAATTCGGTTAACGGCCAAGCCTAACATAGTTCCTTGATCTTCAATGGCAATGACCGAAATCTCCGGGCGATCGGTATTGAGAATAGACGCATAGCCCAAAAATTGACCTAAATCGGCCACCCATATCACCCGCCCCTGTTCGTTGAGGGTACCCAGCAACAGATGCGATACGTTGGGTATGGGGGTGATGCGATCGGGGGGCTGCTCAATGATGCGACGAATGCCAGTGGCGGGCAGGGCAAATTCGTCCTCGGGAGTGACAAAAAAGCGTAAAAAAAGCTCACCATCGGGTGTTTCCAGCTCTTGGATCTCTGGATCTTGATCTTGCCCCGTTTGGGTTAAAAAGTCAGGATTGCCTACCATAGCCCTATTGATTAAGTTATCCCCTGAGTAGCTGCTTGACCGTACCCACTAGCTCAGTGAGTTGAAACGGTTTTGCAATGTACGCGTCTGCCCCCTGCTTCATGCCTCAGTAGCGATCAAATTCTTCTCCCTTAGAGGAACACATCACCACCGGCATATTTTAAGTAGATGGGTCGGCTTTAATCCGACGACAGAACTCATAGCCGTTCATGCGAGGCATGACAATGTAGAGCACAACCATATCGGGGCGCTGGCTCTGAATTTGCTCGAGTGCCTCCAAGCCGTCGCTGGCGACGGTCACACTAAGCCCAATGCCCCGCAGTAGCTCGGTAATCATCTCCCGCTGAGGAACACTATCTTCCACCACCAGAACTGTACTCATAGGTTGCCTTAAAAAGGCCCACTAAATGGTCATGTATCAATCGACAGCTGGTGCTGTGTGATCAGCCATGGCCAGGGATTAAGGCCTGCACTGTCTATATTGCAAGACAGACGCGCCAGCTTAGGATCCGATGGCCCTAACGTTAAAGTACCCTCAAACGCTAGCTTACTATTGCCAGCTTAGATAAATTAATTCAGCTGCGTTGTTCAAATTATGGCGAATCTTATCGAAAGTGATGCAAGAAAAAACCCAACCATGCCTAGAGGGTATTTGAAAAGCCTTAGAGAATCGACCCCTATGGATCGAAAGCAGGTCAAGGTGGCTCACACTCCAGGGCATTGACGATAGCCCTAGAGCCCATCGCACCAGGGGATACCCTGTTCAAACATCATCGTAGACTGTCCAGCCCATACCTTGTCCGGATACGGCTCAATCACGACACCTAGAGCACCTAGCCCCTGGGAGCAGGACAATGTTACTGAGCAACCGGGGCTTCGCGGAAGTCCATGTCAAACTCGTCTTCGATCGCTTCATCCAAGAGCTTGTCGGGCCGCGGGCGATTGAGATCACCAGGGCCAATGTATTTTTCTACTAGGGCCAGCAATTCGCTAGAGCCAAAGGGCTTCGTGAGATAATCAGTGGCCCCCACCATTCTTGCCTTCACCCGATCTAAAAAGCCGTCTTTGCCCGTGAGCATGACAATTGGCGTCTGACGAAAGGCGGTGGAGTGCCTCAGCATGACGCACAACTCGTAGCCATCTAGCTCAGGCATAGTAATGTCACAAAGAATTAAATTGGGCTGAAGCTGGAACAGCAGCCCCAAGGCCTTTAGAGGGTTGCCGATGGAGGTGGCTTCATAGCCCTGGCCATCGAGAATTTTTTCCACGGATTGGCGCACCGTGGGGCTGTCGTCGATACAGACAATGCGAGGCAGTCGGTCGGGCGCTGGGCGCTGGGTATTGAGGTCAGGGCTGGCCTCGCTGACACCATACAGCAGACTGATCTGCCCCTGCTGAATAGCGGGGACTAGGCTGCGAGCAACGCTCAGGAGGTCTCGGCTGAGGTAGCGGGCAATGCGCCGAATCGAAGTTTGTCCGTCCATCCAGGCGACCATGCGCTGGTAGACCTGGTCAGACACACCAGCACGAAAAGCCTCTGGATCCAGTAAGACGGGGCACTGATCGGGGGATTGTAGGTGGGGGTGCAGCTGGTGCCAGGCTTGAATTTGTTGGGTTAGCCCTGCTACTAAGTCGCTAATGGTGTGAGTCATTAGCTGAGGGCTGAGGGCCGAGCTGAGCTTAAATACGAAGGCACCGTGGTGCAGACTCAGCAGGTCAAACAGAGTCTCATGCACCATGTGGCTGAGAATAGCCCGACCCTGGTCAGGGGTGAGCAGGTGCTGTTCGAGTAAAGCCCACAGGGTGCCGTACTCGAGGGAGTTAACGGCCGCGATCGCAGCTGTGATGCTGGGATCAGATAATGCCTGGTCAATGCCATAGCGGTGTAGGTGATCGCGCAAGCGATCGAGCTGATTGTCGGTAGTACCTGCGTAGACCAACTGTCCATTGGCCACAAACACAAGCCATGAAGGCGGATTGGTAACAGCCCCATCGAGGGGCTGGCCTAGGGGTTGATGGCTATTACTGCCATAGCTTTCCAGATACAGTTCGCCAGTGCGCTGCCCCAGCTCGATGAGCTGCAAAATGCTGCGAATATCAATTTCGGACAAATAACCCTGCATGCGGCAACCCAAGGATGGGAACAGTACCTGAATGACCATTCCAGTGGCAAAAGCGGAACTGTACTCAGCATGCCCCAACCAGCGCCCCGTCACACGTTTAGCTCGGTAGGCCTGGCGGCTGCCCTGGGTTGGCTACATCCCTAGAAGGCTGGAGATAGAACACTTGGAGACCGCAATCCCTTAGAACATATCTCAGTATAGGGCGCGCTCCTCAGGATCTCCCAGCCCTAGGGTCATGACCTGCGGCTCGACTACGGCGATGCTCAAGACGCGTAGATTATAGCCCTTGCCACTTTGGTTAGAACAGGCTGAAGACACGCACATCCCTGGGGTAGCGATGGCAAGCCAAACAGCACCCCAGCTTTTGGCTTTGTCAGCATCCTGTATTCTCAGCTACCTGCCCAGCTCTGCATTTAGTCTAACCTCAGCTCCTAGGCCCGGTCAGATTAGGGGTATAAACTAGAATTGCAGTTATTCTAGCCAAAATTAGCTAAGATCCTAAGTAGCTTTGGCAATGGCACTGGTGCTTTAAGAACTATGGATCCTGAAATATAATTGAGACCTTCAACGGTTGCTATCCCTGTTACGGTCTATGGCAGGTAAATCGTAACCCTTCAGGGGGGGGGGTTACGGGGTTAGTGCGTTTCAGGCATCGCTGAGACCCTAGATCGTCAAAAATCAGGCTCAACTAGGCTCAAGCAGGTTGTTTTATGAGCTGAAACCCTTATTCTCTCGTGACCCTCTGAACGGTTACGGCAAATCAGGTCAGCGGTTGCCCTTAGGATCCGCCCCTACCCTAATTTATAGGTTGGTGGTCGGGTTTATCGGGCATTCTACTAGGAGCAGAGGTCTAAAGTACTGGGCTGAGGCCCAGGAAGGTTGATAGATGAGGGCGTAGGCTTACTCCCGAGGTTAAGATTCTGGGTTGCCATTGAGTCATCAACCGGGTCATCGAACCGTTGGGTGCGTGCATCTATAAAGTCAGCCTATGCATTTACTGTCATACCTAATCATCTGTAAGTCTGAACACCTTGATCCCGGCCCCACTGGCTTAAGTTGTTCAGCAAGTCGTCTCTAAAAACATTTATTTCCCTCGGGAAATTTATGTCCAACGCACTTTGTCGTATTGATCAATTTCCCCAGAGTTGACCTTCTAAGCCACGAGGATCACCAGCGTGCTGTATCTAGCAGAAGTCCAAAAAAAGACCGGATTTATCAGCAGCGGCAAGCCCGAGTTTAAGCTACTCGCCTGCCAGCGCAGCGAATATAGCTGGGGTGCCGTCACTGGAGATGAGACCCTTGTCGCCCCAGACGACGCCTCTTACAACGCCGGGGCTTTGGTGATGGTAGAGGTCAGCGGCAATCGCCAGGTACAGCGCCATTATGAAGCAGGGCGCACCCTCACCAGTATTTTGAAAAATTTCTCCAACCTCAGCAAAAAATCTAAGACTCAGGAAGAAGAGATTGAGCAGTGGAAACAGTCCCTTACCTTTCAAAGTCAGGAACTGAATCGTCGTGAGTTAGATCTCGAGGCTCGCCAAGAGCAGGTCGAGCAAGCTGAAGCTGACCTCGAGCAGCTCGATGCCCAGCGCCGAGAGCTGGATCAGCTACGCAAAAGCCTTGAGGAGCAGCGGGAAGGCCTGACCCGCAAAAATCAGGATCTAGAGGGGGCCTGGGCGCATCTCAACGGTGAAATGCGCCGCCTGGAAGAGCAGCGAGCTGAGGGGAACCCTGGTACCGGCCTCGATCCGGCCCAGATGACCAATCTGCAGGGGGCCCTTAACCGCCTGACCGAGGCGGTGATGCCCATAGAAGCACTGCGCGATCCCCTCACCCACGCCAATTATGGCCTGAACTATCACCAAAGCCTGCTGGGTAATTATCAGCAGGCCCTCGAAAACCAGCGCCAGGGACTCGAGCAGCGCCAGCAGGAGATCGACCAGCAGGTCAGTCAACTGGAGCAGCGCTGGGCCGATTGGCGTCAGGCCGAAGCGGCCCTAGGGACCAAGCGGGAGGATCTGAAGCTGCGGCAGCAGGCTATTCAAGTCCAGCGAGAGCAGGTGCAAGCCCTATCCCTTACCCTGCAAGCTCAGACCAGTTTGCACCAGCAAATCTATGCGTTGCTCAACACCACCGACAAGGTAAGGCTGAGCAAAAAAGTTGATATGGCGGCCCTTGAGGCTATGGAGCTGGATCAGCTTCAGACCATAGTGAATGACCTGGAAAAAGATTTGGCAAAAATGTCGCCCTTTGTGGCTGACCAAGAAGAAGAATTGACCCTGGAGTTGCAGGTGCTTAACGAGCTCAAGGCCAAAATTGAACAGGCCGACGAGTTTGCGCGGCTCCAGCTAGAAACTGAACTGGGAGAAGAGCAAGACCGTTATCAGATGCTCAACGAAACCCTAGTTGGACAGCGGCGCAACCTGCTGGAGCGCGAAGAGGTGCTGAGCCAGCACCAGGCCGTCCTGCGCCGTCGTCAAGGGCTATCGGTGGAGGATGCTCCGGCCAATCTTGTCAACCTCGAGCCACTCCTAAATTCTGTGGATGACCAACGGCAACAGACCACTGAAGCGATGCAAACGCTTGAGGCCGAGATCAAGCGGGCTCAGGATGGTATTGGCCAGCTTAAGCAAGGCGTTGAGGCCGCTGAGGCCACTCTGGCCGCTCAGCGATCAGAGGTTGAGTCCTTTGAGGCTCAACTGCGTCAACAGCAGTACGATCTGGCTAGTCTAGCCGGTAAGCTGATGGTTCGTGACGAGCTGTTGAGCCCTGCCCAGGAGAGTGTGATGGGCCTTCGGCAATCATTGGATAGTTTGGCTGGAGCCGTCACGAGGCTTCAGGACATTAATGACTATCAGCTCCAGGCCATGGCTGAACTACGGCAAACTCTGCTCAGTGTGGGCACTCCGCAAATGTCGCCCTCCTGAACTCAAGGCTACCAGAGGTGTTAGAGTCGGCTGGTACTGTCTAGAGGCATAGATCGCTATGATCTGGGTCAACGAGCAAATTGATCCGTCCGGAATTATCTATTCCTGCATTGCTTGCAGCGACGAAGCTCAGGCCCTGGCGTGCCATCAGTCGTTTTTAGAAAACCTCACCGACGAACAGAAAACAGCGGGCTGGGTCGCCCAAATGCGCACCGTTGGATCCTGGGAGGAGGTGCCGGTTAACGCTCTAAAGCTAAGTTATTGAACTTATCAGGGGGTTTGAAAAGCCGGAGAGAATCTGAATCCAACTTACACAGCCCCGGTTCACAACCAATGGGTAGGGGCGTTGCCGTGTAATACCACCCATCGGAGCTATACAGACAAGATTTAGTGTGAGCCCGATCGCCTAGCGGCTCGACTGCCGCCAACGCCAGCGTTGATCGAGTAGGGTGCGGCTTAAAACAAGCACTGGGTCGTGAGTCTCTCCTGAAAAGAGGGCAAAGTCTATGGGTCCCCAGGTTTGCTCGGCCTGTTCCGCCAGGGCAAGGAGAAACGGGTCATTGAGGGCGATGCGGTGATTCAAACGCAGCGTGAGCAGGGGCAATCCACCGTGGCCAGCTCCGGTCACAATGCCCCAGTCGTGCCGGTCTAAGAGGCTCTGGAGCGGCTTGTCCGCCGTGCGGCGAAAATTCTCTAGCTGTTGCTGCTTCTCTCTAAGTTCTTGCAGGAGTTGGCGGTTGGTCAACATCGTGCTCCTTCGCTAGTCGCAGTGACGTAACACCTTATGATCGAGTTTAAGGGCCCAGCGCGGCCCTAGAGTTGAAGACTTTCTATTGCTCTGCTCGTACTCTGACTGCCAAGCTGTGTGAGTGAGTTGACAACCCCAGTAATATAACGCTGACCAGATAGTTTAGACCGTAGGAAGCTGACACAGCCAAAAGCTGGGACGCGATCTGGCTCACCCTGATTTGATTACCTTTACTGCGACTACCTTAACTATTATTGCCCCCATAGCGCTATGTCTAGTATCGACTACATCAAGCTTGACCAATTTCTGAAGCAAATGCAGGCTGTATCCACGGGCGGGCAGGCCAAGTTGATGATTCAAGACGGCGAGGTGAGCGTCAATGGTAGCCTGGAAACCCGGCGTGGACGCAAGCTAGTGACGGGCGATCGCGTTGAGCTAGAGGGGCAGACCTGGGTCGTCAATCTAGCCACCCTGGAGTAGCGGACTAGGGGTAGAGCGGTCTCAGCGGTTAATTCCCCCCTGACAAAGTTTATAAACCTGTTAAGCAACCTCGAATCTATGCTGGAAGTACTGATTGAGCGCCACAATCATGGAAGATTAGGGCATGGAAGATTAGGGCATGGAAGATTGGCTTCAGTACAGAAATTATTATTACAGGAATTGTTATGGGTTTAAGTGAACTTCTCAGTGACCCGGCTGTTAAAGCCAGCGTAGTGGACGATTGTGCCAGCCTGATCGATCGCCAGGTGGCGGCTAAGGGCGGCTTTGGTGGTATGGCCCTCAAAACCACCTACGGGCTGGTGAAGGGAGTCGGCGCTGGCTATATTCCGGGGGCCATTGGCCGCGTTTTACCGGAGGTGGTAGGCGCCCTTGAGCCGATGTGGGCCGAGGGCGTGCAGGCTGGTGACCCCGTGGCCTACCTGAGCCAAAACCCAGTACAGGCCGCCGATGTAATTCTAGGGGTAACCGATAGCCGCATTGCCAAAAGTAACAATGGCCTGGTCAAGTCTTCCTACGCCAAGCTGCGTCAGTCGGTTAAGGACGATGTAGCCGGGGCAGTGCCTGGCCTAGCCGAAATTTTAGGGGCCCACAGCCCGGTGGCTAAATAAACCTCGTCTAGCTTGAAACCCGGAGTTTACCCTCACCCTAAATCCCTCTCCCAGGGAGAGGGACTTTGAAGTCTTTTCCGGCTCCCCTCGCCCTTTGGGAGAGGGGCTGGGGGTGAGG
>Ga0169931_10002945_pt1 | contig 27403 bp, 27 predicted proteins | sample Kivu_15m_20L_FD_129675 | JGI IMG/M metagenome (GOLD analysis project Ga0169931, IMG submission 129675) | Freshwater microbial communities from Lake Kivu, Western Province, Rwanda to study Microbial Dark Matter (Phase II) - Kivu_15m_20L... | ecosystem: Environmental > Aquatic > Freshwater > Lake...
GTCCAGCAGACGATCGACAGGCCCGAGCGGCGTGGGAAGATTGCGCCACCGTTCGAAGGCGGCGTCGAGCCTCACCAAGTCCTTGACCGGACTCGACATCACCGCCTCAGGTTTGTACACTAACTTCTGAAGCGCAGGCCCGTAGTCGCCGTAGCCGTGATTGGGCCAATCGTGGTCGTCCCCACTCCCCCTCAAGGGCGCACCGCGCGAAGTGAGAAACTGGGCCGCCTGCTCGAACCGCCAGGGTGGGATCAGTGCCTTGATCATAGGATCCGAGGGATCGACGATCTCCGGACGCAACCAGTCCGGAATCCGCGAGCCCTTCGGACTGGCATGACCGGCCGGTGCAGGCCCCGGCCTTTGCGTCGCCTGGGCGAGCAGCGTCCCGACCAGCGGTGCGCCGACGGGGGGCAGAGCGTTCGGAGCTGTCATCGCGATGATCCTCGGGTTCGGTCAAGACCGCGTCGCACGGCCAACGCCCAAGGTCGTTGAATGTTCGCACGCCCGACGGCGCGACCGCCACCTGGGACGTACCCTAGAGGGCGCGGCCGCCACGGCGGTGCCCGACCCGACCCGTCCGGCGCGACGACCGATCGCCGCAACGTCGGGGCGCTGCCATAATCGGTTCCGTCCCAACGAGACGTCGCGAGGTACCGTCCATGCGTCACCTGCTGCACTCCGCCATCACCGCCGCCCTGACCGCCGGCCTGCTGCTGGGCGCCCCCGCGCAGGCCGCGGACCGCGTCAAGGTCGGCTTCGTGAGCACCCTCTCCGGCCCGAACTCGGCCCTGGGCATCGACATCCGCGATGCGTTCAACCTGGCGGTCAAGCTGAACGGCGGCAAGCTCGGCGGCCTGCCGGCCGAGGTGCTCGTCGCCGACGACCAGTTCCGCCCGGACGTCGCCAAGCAGCTGTTCGAGAAGAACATCAAGCGCGATCGGGTCGACTTCATGACCGGCGTGGTGTTCTCCAACATCCTGCTGGCCGCCGTGCCCGAGGCGTTCGACTCCAAGACCGTGTACGTGAGCCCGAACGCCGCGCCCTCGCCGCTGGCCGGCAAGGACTGCAACCCGTGGTTCTTCGCGGTCTCGTGGCCGAACGACGCCTACCACGAGGCCATGGGCCAGCATGCGACGACCCGGGGCTTCAAGAACGTCTACCTGCTCGCGCCGAACTACCAGGCGGGCAAGGACTCGCTCGCCGGCTTCAAGCGCTTCTACAAGGGCAAGGTCGCGAACGAGGTCTACACCAAGCTCGGCCAGCTCGACTACTCGGCCGAGCTCGCCGAGATCCGCGCGGCCAGACCGGATGCGCTCTACATCTTCCTGCCCGGGGGCATGGGCATCAACTTCATCAAGCAGTTCGTCGGCGCCGGCCTGTCGAAGGACATCGCGCTGCTGACCCCCGGTTTCGGCTCGGACCAGGACATCATCCGTCCGGTGGGCGACGCGATGCTCGGTCTGTTCGACACCGCACACTGGGCGATGGACCTGCCCAACGCGGCCAACCGCCGGTTCGTCGCCGAGTTCGAGAAGGAGTACAAGCGCCTGCCGTCGGTGCTGGCCGCGCAGGGCTACGACGCGGCGCTGCTGATCGACGCCGCGGTCCGCGACCTGAAGGGCAAGCTCGACGACCGGGAGGCGGTGCGCCGCGCGGTGCGCAACGCCAAGTGGCAGTCGGTGCGCGGCGACTTCCGCTTCAACACCAACCAGATGCCGGTCCAGAACTACTACCTGCGCGTGGTCGGCAAGGACGCGCAGGGCCGGCTGGTGAACAAGTCGATCGGCGAGCCGGTGTTCCGCAACCACGGCGACGCGTACGTGAAGGACTGCCCGATGAAGTGATCGGGAGCGCGCACCCGGGCCCCCCGGGTCAAGGCTGAAGCAGATTCTTCAGCAAGGGCCGCAGACCGGGCAACTCGCGCATCAGTTCCCACGGATTGACCCGGCCGGACCGGGCCTGCGTGCTCAGCAGGTCCGACAGGCTCCTCAGCCGGTCCATCGCAGCGTCCGCCGCCTGTCGAGCGGCGCGATAGTCTCGGCCGAGCTTCGCGACCTCGGGTTGGGCGATCCGGTCCAGCGTCGAAGGAACGGGAGTGCCGTCGTCCCGCGTGACCCTCGCGGACCCCGGCCCGTTCGGTTCGATCGCCCGGCTATGAAGCCCTGCCGCGGTATCCAGCCGAGCCGCGGCCCGCGCGAAGTCCCCCTTGAGCCGGGCCGCGAGGTGATTGACCGCCGTGTCCAGCAGGCGGTCGGCGGGTCCCAGCGGCGAAGGCAACCGCCGCCATACGGCGAATGCGTTGTCGACCGCCACCAGTTCCCGGACTCGCGAGGACAGGACCTCGTCCGGGTTGTAGCCGGATCTGACGAGGCTGCGCTTGGCAGCGTCGGACGCCCACTGCAGGCCTTCCAGCGGAGCCACCTCGGCGCCGGCCCCGCGCAGCAGGGTGGCCGCCTGCTGAAATCGCACGGCGGGGGTCAGCCGGTCTTTGCCGTCCGAATAGTCTTGGACCCACCCGCGCGCCTCGGGCGTCATCCTTGTGCCGCTGGACCCGCGGGGTGGATCGACCCTGTTCAGCGGCGTCGTCACGCCGGGACTGTCGGCGATGAGGATCGGGGGGGGGCCGGCGACAGGCGAGAACGACGTCATGACACCCCTCCTCGGGTTCGTGCGTGACCGGGTCGCGCGGACGATCGCGCGCGAGCCCGGACTATTCCCCGCGGTTCGGGGCGGCGGCTACCTGGGGCGCGCCCCAGGCAGCAGGGGCCCTCGCCCCGGAGGACGCCGCGCCGCGGTCGCGCCGGTCAGCGGAACGCCACCGTGCGGCGCGCCGCGCCGTCGTGCAGATCGAGCACCCGCTCGAACCAGGCGCCCAGCGGATCGCCGTCGGGCAGCACCGCCACCGGGCTCACGATGCGGGCCCACTGGAACACCGAGGCGAGCCCGTAGTCCGCATAGCAGGGCGCATCGCCGCCGACGAACGCCTGGCGCTTGAGCGTGGCGCGCGCCGGCTCCAGCGCCTTGCCCAGCCGCGCGAAGTGCTCGGCCTGCTTCGGCCTGAGCGCTTCGGGGGCGACGCCGGCGACCTTCTCGACCGACGCGGTGAAGTGGGCACGGTCGGCCGGGTCCTGCACCTGGATCGCGTCGCAGGCGAGCGCGAGGAACGCGGCCGGCATGACCACCCGATCGGTCCAGGCGTTGAAGAAGCGGCACAACGCGTGCCCGGTGGGCGCGCCGAACAGCGAGCGGCGATCCGGGTAGACACGCTCGAGGTACTCGGCGATCTGCCAGGAGTCCCGCACCACGGTCTCGCCGTCGCGGATCACCGGCACGGTGGTGCCGCCGGAGAATGCGATCGCGGCCTTGTCGGTCATCAGCACCGGACGGGCCGAGAACGCGAGCCCCTTGTGCGCGAGCGCGAGCCGGGTCCGCCACGAGAAGCTGCTGTAGCGGCGATCCTCGAGGCCGCCGAGTTCGTAGAGTTCGATCATGCCCGCATCCTCTCCTTCACCCATTCGGTCAGCAGCGCCCGACGCACCTTCTGGGTTGGCGTGATCGGGAATTCTTCGACGAACTCGAGCCGCTCGGGCCACTTGAACTTGGCCACGCCCTCGGCGTTCAGCCGCGCGGTGAGCGCGGCGAGGGTGACCTCGGCCCGGCCGTCGCGCAGCACGAACGCGCAGGCCCGCTCGCCGAGCACCGGGTCCGGCATCGGCGCGAGCACGCAGCGCGCCACACCCGGCACGGTGTCGAGCAGCGCCTCGACGTCCACCGGATTGAACTTCACGCCGCCGCGGTCGATCAGCTCCTTCACGCGGCCGGTCAGCACCAGCGCGCCGTCCTCTCGCAGCAGCGCGGTGTCGCCGGTGTCGAACCACCCGTTGCGGAACGCGGCGGCGGTCGCGGCGGGGTTGTCCTTGTAGCCGTCGAACACCGAGGCGCCGCGCACCTCCAGCCGCCCCTCGCGACCGGCGGGCAGCGCCACCCCATCGTCGCCGACCACGCGCAGTTCGGTACCGGGCGAGGCGCGCCCGGCGGTCTCGTGGCGCACCGACGGCGGATCGTCCGGTCGACCGTACGCGCCGGCCTGCAGTTCGCTCATCCCCCAGAGCTGGAACACGCGCCCGTTCGGCAGCGCGGCCTCGACCGCCCGCGCGAGCGCGGGCGCGACCGTGGTACCCGACAGGCACACCCGCCGCACCGGCGCGAAGTCCTCCGCGAGCATGTTGCCGGCGTCCAGCAGCGGCTTGAAGTGCGCCGGGCCGGCGAAGATCGCGCTCGGCGCGTCGCGCCTGACCGTGGCCACCAGCTCCGGCGGCGAGAACAGCGGCAGCAGCGACAGCGACGCGCCGGCCAGCAGCGCGCACTGCAGTACGAACAGGCCGTACAGGTGCGAGAACGGCGCGGCCGACAGCAGCACGTCGGACGGCCCGAGTCCGAACTCGCCGATCGCGGCCTCGGCGTTGCCCAGGAAGCGCCGCGCGGTCACCGGCACGCCCTTGGGATTCGCGGTGGTGCCCGAGGTGTAGAGCAGCACGAACGGCTCGTCGGCGCCGACCTCGGGCAGCGATCCGACCGGCCGCACGCGCAGCGCATCGAACGAGAGCGCGTCGTCGTCCCCCTCACCGACCCGCACCACCGCGCGCAGCGCATCCAGACCCGCCGCCGGATCGGCACGCAGCGCGACCACCGCGGCCGCGGGCCGCTCGTCGCGAAACCGCGCCAGGCCGACGAACGCGCGCGCGCCGCCGTGGCGCAGCAGCATCGCGAGCTCGGCGCGGCGGTACGGCATGTGCACGGTCTGCAGTGCGGCGCCGAGGGCGCCGGCGGCCAGCAGCAGGCTCACGAACTCGCGGCCGTTGGGCAGCTGCACCGCGACCGTGTCGCCCCGGGCCACGCCGAGCGACTGAAGCCCGGCGGCGATCGACCGCGCCTCGTCGGCCAGTGCGCCGTAGGTGAGCGTGCCCGCCGCGTCGCGAAGCGCGGGCGCGGACGGCGTCGCGCGTGCATGCGCGGCAACCCGGGCGAACAGGGTGAGCGGCGAAACGGCCATCCGGTGGCGGCGATGCCGCGCCGACCGTGCGGGACCCGACGCGGTCCCCCTCCCGGTGCGTGGCGTCGCGGCGCCGAGTCTAGCAGCCGGGCGCGCCGACGCGCGCGCGCCCGCGACCCGCGCGGCGTGGAGCACCGGGCGTTCGATGCTAGGATCGCCGGTCGCCACGGACCTGAAGCCTCCGCACGCCGCCGCATGTCGGGAATCCTCGTCCTAGAGCAGCTCCTCAACGGCCTGCAGTTCGGCCTGATGCTGTTCCTGCTCGCCGCCGGCCTCACGCTGGTGTTCGGGATCATGGACATGATCAACCTCGCGCACGGCTCGCTGTACATGGTCGGCGCGTTCCTCGCGGCGTGGTTCGTTCAGCTCACCGGGTCGTTCGTGCTGGGCGTGCTGCTCGCGATCCCGGCCACCGGCCTGTTCGGCATGGTGCTCGAGAGCACGCTGCTGCGCTCGCTGTACGCGCGCGACCACCTGTCGCAGGTGCTCGCCACCTTCGCGCTGATCCTGATCATCAACGAGGGCGTGCGGATGATCTGGGGCACCGACATGGCGCTGCCCACGCCGGCGGCGCTGTCCGGACCGGTGGAACTGCTGCCGGGCCTGTACTACCCGTCGTACCGGCTGGTGATCATCGCGGTGGGCCTCGTGCTCGCGGTACTGCTGTACCTGATGGTCGCCAAGACCCGGATGGGCGCGCTGGTGCGCGCCGGCGCCTCCAACCGCGAGATGGCGATGGCGATGGGCGTGGACATCCGCCGCCTGTTCACCGCGGTCTTCGGCATCGGCGCGATGCTGTGCGCGGTGGCCGGCGCCATGCTCAGCCCGCTGCTCGCGGTGCAGGTGGGCATGGGGGAGGGCATCCTGATCCTGGCGTTCGTGGTGATCGTGATCGGCGGCATCGGCAGCATCCGCGGCGCGCTGGTCGGCTCGCTGCTGGTGGGTTTCGTCGACACGCTGGGCCGTACGCTGCTGCCGCACCTGTTCCGCGAGTTCCTGCCGCCGCAGTTCGCGTCGGCCGCGGGGCCCGCGGTCGCATCGATCATGGTCTACCTGCTGATGGCGGTGGTGCTGTTCGTGCGGCCCCAGGGCCTATTCCCGGCCCGGGGCTGAGCCGATGACCGCCCCGGTGCGCCGCCCGCTCGCCGTCGCCGCCCTCGTGCTGCTCGCCGGGGTCGCGGTCGCCTACCCGTTCGTGATGCGTGCGCTGGACGCCGACTTCTACATCAGCGTGGCGAGCCGGATCATGATCTTCGGCATCGCGGCCACCAGCCTGAACCTGATCCTCGGCTACGGCGGGCTGGTGTCGTTCGGGCACGCGGCCTTCGTCGGCATCGGCGCCTACACCGTCGGCATCCTGATCCACGAAGGCCTGCCCAGCGGCTGGTTCGGCTTCGCGGCGGCGATGGCGATCGCGGCGGCGGCGGCCGCGGCGATCGGGGCGGTGTCGCTGCGCACGCGCGGCGTGTACTTCATCATGATCACGCTCGCCTTCGCGCAGATGCTGTTCTACCTGGTCAACAGCATGAAGGCCTACGGCGGCGACGAGGGGCTGAACATCCGCCGCCGCTCGGACTTCGGCTTCGGCCTGAACCTGAAGGACGACCTGACCTTCTACTTCGTGGTGCTCGCGTTCCTGGTGCTCGCGCTGGTGATCGTGCACCGGATCATGGCCTCGCGCTTCGGGCGCGTGGTGCTCGCGATGCGCGACGACGACGCGCGCGCCGAGGCGCTGGGCTTCCCGACGTTCCGCTACAAGCTGGTGCTGTTCGTGATCGGCGGCGCGCTCGGCGGACTGGCCGGGGCGCTGATGGTCAACCAGCAGAACTACGTGAACCCGAACGTGCTGCACTGGACCCAGTCGGGCACGCTGATGGTGATGGTGATCCTGGGCGGCGTGGGCACGCTGTGGGGCGGCGTGCTCGGTGCGGTCGGGCTGCTGCTGCTCGAGGAGGTGGTCGCCGCCTACACGGTGCACTGGCAGTTCTACGTCGGCTGGGTGCTGCTCGCGGTGGTGCTGTTCGCGCCGCGCGGCCTGGTCGGGCTGCTCGCCCGGCTGCGTCCGGGCGACCGGGCACGCTGAGGGACGCGCCGTGCTGCTCGAGGTCAACGGACTGGTCAAGCGTTTCGGCGGCGTGATCGCCACCGACCGGGTCGACCTGTCGGTGCGCGAAGGCGAGGTGCACGCGCTGATCGGCCCCAACGGGGCCGGCAAGACCAGCCTGATCGCCCAGCTCTCCGGGGCGCTGATGCCCGACGCCGGCACGATCCGCTTCGACGGTCACGACCTCACCCGGCTGCCGCAGCACGCCCGCGTGCGCCGGGGGCTCGCCCGGTCGTTCCAGATCACGAGGCTGTTCCGCAGCTTCAGCGCGCTGGACAACCTCGCGCTCGCGGTGCAGGCGCGCAGCGGCTCGAGCCTGCGGTTCTGGCGCCCGGTGGTGCGCGAACGCGCGCTCTTCGACGAGGCGCGTGCGCTGCTCGAGGAGGTCGGTCTGGCCGGGCGGGCGGACACGCCCGCGGCCGTGCTCGCGCACGGCGAGCAGCGGGCGCTCGAGGTCGGGCTCGCGCTGGCCACGCGGCCGCGGCTGCTGCTGCTCGACGAGCCGATGGCGGGCACCGGGCCCGAGGAGTCGGCGCGGATGGTCGCGCTGATCGAGCGGGTCCGGCGCAAGGCCACGATCCTGCTGGTCGAGCATGACGTCGATGCGGTGTTCCGGCTGGCCGACCGCGTGTCGGTGCTGGTCAACGGCCGCGTGATCGCCTCCGGCGACCCGCAGGCGGTGCGCAGCGACCCCGAGGTGATCACCGCCTACCTCGGCGAGGAGGTGCGGCAGTGAGTGCGCCGCTGCTGCAGGTCGCGGGCCTGGACGCCGCCTACGGCCCGAGCCAGGTGCTGTTCGGCGTCGACCTGGAGGTGCGCGCCGGCGAGGTGGTCGGCCTGCTCGGGCGCAACGGCATGGGCAAGACCACCCTGGTGCGTTCGATCCTGGGGCTGCTCGCGCCGCGCGCGGGCAGCGTGCGGCTGGACGGCCGCGAGGTGCGCGGTTCGCCGCCCGACCGCATCGCGCGCATGGGCCTGGCGGTGGTGCCCGAAGGCCGACAGGTGTTCCCGAACCTGACGGTGGACGAGCACCTGACCGCGTTCGCCGCGCGCCGCGGCGGCGAGGCGTCCGGCGAGCCCTGGACCGCCGCGCGCGTCTACGCGCTGTTCCCCGGGCTCGCCGAGCGGCGCGACAACCTCGGCAACCAGCTGTCCGGCGGCGAGCAGCAGATGCTCGCGATCGGCCGAGCGCTGGTCACCAACCCGCGGCTGCTGATCCTGGACGAGGCCACCGAGGGCCTGGCGCCGCTGGTGCGCGAGGAGATCTGGCGCTGCCTGCGCAGCCTGCGCGCCGCCGGCCAGACCATCCTGGTGATCGACAAGTACGTGAACCGGCTGATCGAGATCGGCGACCGACACCTGATCGTGGAGCGCGGCCGCATCGCGTGGCGCGGCACGTCCGCCGAGCTGGACGCCGACCGCGGGGTGTGGCACCGCTACCTCGGGGTCTGAGAGCCGGGCGCGGCGGGCGCACGGCCTCCACGCGGCAGCCTCACCGCCTGCGCCGGGCCGCGGCGCTCGGCCTCAGCACGGCGCTCGGCCTCAGCACGGCGCTCGGCCTCAGCACGGCGTTCGGCCTCAGCGCGGCGCTCGGCCTCAGCGCGGCGTGCGCGCACCAGCCAGCCGCGGCGCCACCGCGCGCAGCGCCGCGGCGAGCGCGGCGGCCGCGGGCGTGTCCGTCGCGTGCCGGCGCCGGGTGATGCCGACCGCGCGCGCCCACTGCGGGGCGGCCACCGGCAGCGCGCGCAGCAGCCCGGCGCGCACCTCGTAGTGGATCATCTCCCGGGGCAGGAAGGTCAGGTGCGCGCCGGCGAGCACCAGCGTCTTCATCAGCACCGGCGACGTGGTCTCGACCTCGGCCTCGATCGGCCGCAACCCCGCCTGCAGGAAGAGCTCGTCGAACGCGCGCCGCTCGAGCTCGCGGCGCCGCGCGAGCACCCAGCGCCCGCCGGCGAGCTCGGCCGGCCGCACGCTGCGGCGCGCGGCGAGCGGATGCTCGGCGTGCGCGACCACCACCGCGGTGTCGACGTGCAGGGTCTCGTGGGCGAGCTGCGGATCGCTCGCGGTCCGGGGCACCGAGGACAGCGCGAAGTCCACCTCGGCGCGCCGGACCATCGGCATCAGCGCCTCGTTCAGCCCGGACAGCACGGTCACCTGCAGCCCCGGCTCGCTCGCGGCCAGCGCCTCCAGCGCCATCGGCAGCAGCCGCGTCGCCTCCGACGGCCCGCAGCCCACGACCACCCGCCGGCGCTGCGAGCCGCGCAGCGCGCGCACCGCGTCCGCGGCGGCGCGCAGCTCGGCTTCGATCGCGCGGCCGCGCGCCACGAGCGCGTCACCGAACACGGTCGGCCGCACGCCGAAGCGGCCGCGCTCGAGCACCGGCACGCCCAGCCCGACCTCCAGCGCCCGGATGCTCTTCGACAGCGCGGGCTGCGTGAGGCCGAGCTCCTGGGCGGCGGCACTCAGGCTGCCGCAGCGCACCGCGACCGTGAGGTGCGCGATCCGGCGGGGGTCGATCTCGTCGGCATCCACCGCTCATCCATAACCCATGCGACTGGATCCGGCAAGCCGGTTCATGCACCGGCGGCACGACGGCTGGTTACCATCGGCGGCGCGGCGCCGCGTCCGCACCGCCCCGCATCCCCACGGAGACACGGATGAACCTGTCCGCGCTGATCGAACCCGACCGCGTGCACCGCAGCGTCTACACCGACCCGGCGATCTTCGACGCCGAGATCGAGCACATCTTCGAGAAGACCTGGGTCTACTGCGGCCACGAGTCGCAGGTGCCGAACGTCGGCGACTACTGGACGATGACGATCGGCCGCCAGCCGATGGTGATGGTTCGCGACCGCGACCGCTCGGTCCGCGTGCTCTACAACCGCTGCCCGCACCGGGGCGTTCAGCTGTGCGGCAACCAGCGCGGCAACACCGGCAACGCGTTCGTCTGCTCGTACCACGCCTGGAGCTTCCACCTCGACGGGCGCATGCGCGCGATTCCGCTGATGAAGGGCTACGACGGCACGCGGCTCACGCCCGGCAACCCGGACGCGAGCATGCGGCCGGCCGAGCGCGTGGACAGCTACCGCGGCTTCGTGTTCGCGAGCCTGTCCTCCGACGGGCCCTCGCTCGCCGAGTTCCTCGGCGACGCGAAGGTCGCGTTCGACGACATGTGCGACCGGTCCCCGGTCGGCGAGGTCGAGGTGGTGCCGGTGTGCCACCGCGTCGTGCAGCACTCGAACTGGAAGTTCTTCATGGAGAACCAGCTCGACTCGCTGCACCCGTCGGTGACCCACCAGAGCACGGGCGTGCCGGCGCGGCGCATCGAGAGCCGTCTGAAGGCCGAGCGCGGCAGCGCGCCGCTCTTCTTCCACTACCTGAGCGCGTTCGCCTCCGGCTTCGACCAGTGGGACTCGGTGCAGACCGTGAACCTGCCGCGCGGCCACGGGGTGCTGAAGGCCTACATGGGGCTGCGCCCCACCGACCCGGACACCCTCGAGTACGAGGCGCTGATGAAGCGCGCGTACGGCGAAGAACAGGCCGAGGCGTTCCTGTCGCGCAGCATCCACCACGTGCTGGTCTACCCGTACCTGTCGGTGCAGTCGCCGCTGCAGCAGCTGCGCTGCCTGCGCCCGATCGCGCCGGACCGTACGCTCTCGGAGATCTGGCACTTCCGGCTTAAGGGCGTGCCCGAGGCGATCTACCGCCGCGCGCTCTGGTACTTCAACCTGGTCAATTCGCCCTCGACGCTGATCAACGCCGACGACCTCGAGAACTGGACCAAGGGTCAGTGGGGGCTGCAGTCGAGCAAGGCCGGCGACTGGGTGAGCTTCCACCGCCACTTCGGCGGCGACACCGAGCGCGACGGCGTGCTGTATTCGAACCAGGGCACGTCCGAGGTGGTGATGCGCAGCCAGTTCAGGGCCTGGGCCGACTACATGGCGCGCGCCGCGCGCGCCTGAGGGGGGACGCAGATGAGCACGACGCAGATGGGCAAGGTGCTGGGCACCGGGGTGGTCATCGAGGCGGTCGAGTCGATGACCGGCGCGGATTCGATCGCGCCCGATCACTACGGACGCGGCGCGCGGCCGTCGACCCAGTACGTGCCGGACGTCGCGAACGTCTCGAGCGCGCTGCAGCGCGAGGTCGAAACCTGGCTGTACCGCCAGGCCGCGCTGCTGGACGCGCGCCGCTGGCAGGACTGGATCGACCTGTTCACCGACGACGGCGTCTACTGGATGCCGGTCGCGCCCGAGCAGACCGACTGGCTCGGCGAGCCGTCGATTTTCGCCGAGGACCGGCTGCTGATGGAGGTCCGGATGGGCCGCCTGCAGCATCCGAACGCGTGGTCGCAGGCGGCCAGCTGGGGCACCAACCACCTGGTGGGCAACGTGATCGTCGAATCCGAGCAGGCCGACACGGTGCACGTGTACTCGCGCTTCCAGGCGATGGAGCTGCGTCGCGACGCGGTCCGCCACTTCGGCGGCTCGTATCGGCACACGCTCGTGCGCACGCCCGCCGGCCTGCGCGTGAAGCTGCAGCGCGTCGACCTGATGAACGGCCAGGCGGCCTACGACTACGTGATCCAGGCGTGGTTGTGACCGCGAGCTGAACCGCGGGCCGCGCTCGTGTATCGTGCACCGCACGCGACCGAGCCCCGCCGCCGATGCCCGCACCGACCGAACTGCTGTTCCGCGACGACGCGTACCTCGAGACCGCCACCGCGCGCGTCATCGAAGCCGGCCCGGCCGGCGTCGTGCTCGACCGCACGATCTTCTACGCGGCGGGCGGCGGCCAGCCGGGCGACACCGGCACGATGCGCCTGGCCGACGGACGCGTGCTGCGCATCGGCGACACGCGCAAGGGCGAGGCGCCGGACACGGTCGTGCACCTGCCGGTCACCGAGCCGGCCGCCGGCGGCGGGCCGGCCCCGGCGCTCGCGCTCCCGGCCGCGGGCGAGACCGTGACCCTGGAGATCGACTGGGACCGTCGCCACGCGCTGATGCGCATGCACACCTGCCTGCATCTGCTGTCGGCGGTGGTGATCGCGCCGGTGACCGGAGGCAACATCGCGCCGGACAAGGGCCGGCTGGACTTCGCCATCGAGATGGACGCGCTGGATGCGGCCCGCATCGAGGCCGGCGTGAACGCGCTGATCGCGCGCGGCGCGCGCACCGAGACCGTATGGATCACCGACGCCGAGCTCGATGCGCAGCCCGAGCTGGTCAAGACGATGAGCGTCGCGCCGCCCCGGGGCGCCGGCCGGGTGCGGCTGCTGCGCATCGAGGGCATCGACCTGCAGCCCTGCGGCGGCACGCACGTGCGCGACATCGCCGAGATCGGCGCGATCCGGGTCCTGCGCATCCGCAACGAGGGCCGGCGCAACCGGCGCGTCGAGATCGGCTTCGCGCCGACCGCGGTCGCCGCCGATCGCTGACGCGGCGGTGCGCGAGCGGCGCTCCCGCTTGCCGCAGGCACCACGGTGCGCGTAGGCTCGCGCCCTCGGCCTTGCCCTCTGGACGGACTCCATGAACTGGCTCGACACATCGATCATGAACACCCGCGGCGTCGCGGGCGGGCGCATCGGCACCACCCACGAACTCACCGAGGCGCGGCAGGGCACCTTCCACTTCACGATGGGTCCGTACTCGCAGCCGGTGCTTCACGTGCGGCCCGGCGACCGCATCGTGGTCGAGACCCGCGACGCGTTCGGCGGCGCGGTGAAGACCGAGCAGGACCTGCCCTCGAAGGTGCTGCGCATGCCGTTCGTGAACCCGCAGAACGGCCCGATCCTGATCGAGGGCGCCGAGCCCGGCGACGCGATCGCGGTGCACATCGAGAGCATGAGGCCGCGCGGCCCGAACCCGCGCGGCACCTGCGCGCTGATCCCGTTCTTCGGCGGGCTGGCGGGCACCTCGCTCACCGCCACGCTCAACGAGCCGCTGCCCGAGATCGTGCGCAAGATCGACGTCGACGAGCAGGGCGTGTACTGGAGCAAGCGCGTGACGCTGCCCTACCGCCCGCACATCGGCACGCTGTCGACCTCGCCCGAGATCGACTCGATCAACTCGCTCACGCCCGACAACCACGGCGGCAACATGGACCTGCCGGACATGGGCCCGGGCAGCATCACGTACCTGCCGGTGCGCATCGCCGGGGCGCGGCTGTTCATCGGCGACGCGCACGCCTGCCAGGGCGACGGCGAGATCTGCGGCACCGCGGTCGAGTACCCGAGCACGACCACGATCCGGGTCGACCTGATCAAGGGCTGGACGCTCGAGTGGCCGCGCCTGGAGAACGAGTTCCTGATCATGGCGATCGGCAGCACGCGCCCGCTCGAGGACGCGACCCGAATCGCATACGCCGAGCTGGTCAAGTGGCTGGAGGCCGAGTACGGCTACGACCGCTGGGACGCGTACATGATGCTCAGCCAGTGCGGCCGCGTGCGCCTGGGCAACGTCGTCGACCCGAAGTACACGGTCGGCGCCGGCATCGACAAGACCTACCTCGCGCGCTGAGCGCGCCCCATCCTCGTGGAGCACCGCCGACCATGGATCTCGGACTGAAGGGACTGAACGCCGTCGTCACGGGCGGCACCAAGGGCATCGGCCGCGCGATCGCCGAGACGCTCGCCGCCGAGGGCGCGAACGTGTCGGTCTGCGCGCGCAACGCGACCGAGGTCGCGCAGGCGGTCGCGGCGCTGCAGGCCCGTGGCGTGAAGGCCCATGGCGCCGCGGTGGACGTCGCCGACGGCGCGGCCCTCAAGGCCTGGGTCGACGCGTCGGCCGCCGCCTTCGGCGGGCTCGACATCGCGGTCGCCAACGTGAGCGCGCTCGCGATCGGTCAGGACGAGGCGAGCTGGCACAAGGAGTTCGAGGTCGACATGATGGGCACGGTGCGGCTGGTCAACGCCGCGATGCCCTACCTCGAGCGGAGCCGGGCCGCGTCGATCGTCGCGATCTCGTCGGTCTCCGGCCGCGAGGTCGACTTCGCCGCGGGACCCTACGGGACGTTCAAGGCCGCGCTGATCCACTATGCGCAGGGCCTGGCGTTCCAGCTCGCCGGCAAGGGCATCCGCGCCAACACCGTCTCGCCCGGCAACACCTACTTCGCCGGCGGCGTGTGGGAGCAGATCGAGCACGGCAACCCCGAGCTCTTCAAGCAGGCGATCGCGCTGAACCCCACCGGCCGGATGGGCACCCCTCAGGAGATGGCCAACGGCGTGGTGTTCCTCGCCAGCCCGGCGGCGAGCTTCATCACCGGCACCAACCTGGTGATCGACGGGGCGCTGACGCGCGGCGTTCAGTTCTGAGGGCAGGCCGACCCTCGGGTCGGCCCGGATGGCGGCGCCGGCCGGCCTGGAGCATGCTGCGGCAGGTCGGGCCGGCATGCGTGCGCCGGGGCCGACCGCGGCCCGGGTGCGCGCCGCGCCCGATCCGCTGTGGCTTCAGGAGTGCGTCGTCATGGTCTCACCGATCCAGCCGTTCCGGCCCACCGCAACGCTGCCGCTGCAGGCGCCGCCACCCGAGGGCTCCGCGCCGCGTGGACGGTCCTTCGCAGGCACCGTGGCGCCCGCCGACCCTCGCAGGACCTCGCGTTCGTGAACCTCCTGTTGCGCGCGGTGGGGCGCTCGCTGACGGGCGGCCTGCCGAAGTTCGCGCAGCACGCGCCCGAAGCGGCCGCGGCGTTTCGGACCGCCGCCCGGCTGACGAAGCCCAAGCCCACGCCGGACCAGGTCCGCGCGGCGGCGGGCGAGGCCAGGAAGCTATTCACGGAAGAGCTGAACCGTCTCCTGATCAGGAAGGGCCTGACAGAAACTCAGGCAGCGACCGCGGCCAGTCAGATCGCGGAGCACTTCGGTCGAATGAGCACCTTCGTTAGGCTCATCCGCCGCATCCCCGAATGGGTGGGCTGGGGGACGATTACGGCGCCCGCAGCCGATCCGACGCGCGACTTTATCTTCGACCATACGGCGCCCTTAGTCGGTCCGGTGGTCGACCGTGTGGTGGACGCGATCTGGCCACCGGATCCCAAACCGGCGAAGCGCTGACCCGGACCGCGGGCGAGCCCGGTCCCGGCCTGCGCGCGGGGCCCCGGGCACGACCGCGCCCGCGCATCATCCGACGCTCGCGCCGCCCGGCGCGAACAGCGCCTCCATCTCGCGACGCACCCGCCACGCCCGAGTGGCGGTGTCGATCGCCACGTCGTCCCAGGTCAGGCACTGCCCCTTGCGCACCGCGCGGACAACGGCCACGTCGTGCGCCAGCCCCAGCGGCAGGCCGCCGATCCGCGCCGACGTCGCCGCCGGCAGCAGCCTGCCCCAGACCGTGTAGCCGCCCTCGCCGTCCAGCCGGTCGCCCGGCACGAGGTCGCGCTTGGCGGTGGCCACCACGTCAGCGTTCCAGCCGGTGGCCACGCCGGTCGCCTCGCCGCGCAGCGCGACGCTCGCCACGCTCACGCCCACCTCCAGCCCGATCAGGTGCCAGCGCTTGTACAGCGTGAAGTAGCGCCCGCTCGGGTCGGTGTGCGCGTCGTACTCCTCGAAGCAGTGGCGCACGTACTCGGTCTCGCCCTCGACGGTGACCCACACGCCCATCCGGATGTCGTAGGGGATGCGTCGGCCGTCGGGCTCGAGCGAGGACACCACCTCGACCATGCCCTTGCGCTCCAGCACCCCGCCCTCGGCGATCGGACGGGTGACGAAGGGGATGTCCGCGACGCTCGCCGGCGGATAGCGCAGGCCGTCGGACGGCACGCCCAGACCGGTGGCGTTGGACACCGCCGCGCTCTCGATCGAGGGCTTGGAGCCGTCCAGGAAGCTGTTGAACATCTTCGGGTTCAGTCCGCCGCGCACCGCCTGCTCGGGCGTGAGGCCGTAGTGGCCCCAGACGGTCTCCGGAGTGGACTCGCAGAAGTGCGGCAGCCACTTGTGGCCGCGGCCGGCGGCCACCACCGGGAACCCGCAGGTACGCGCCCAGTCGACCAGGTCGCAGATCAGCGCCGGCTGGTCGCCGAACGCGAGCGAATAGACCCGACCCGCCTCGGCCGCGCGTCGCGCGAGCAGCGGGCCGCAGAACGCGTCGGCCTCCACGGTCACGTTGACCACGTCCTTGCCGTGCGCGAACGACTCCAGCACGTGGTCGACCGCCGCCACCGGATGGCCGGTGCACTCGACCACCAGGTCGACCGCGGGGTGCGAGACCAGCGCGCGCCAGTCCTCGCCCACGTGGGTGGCCCCGGTCCGCGCGGCCGCGTCGATCGACGCGGCCGCGGTGCGCTCCGGCGCCCAGCCGACCCGTGCGAGGTTGGCGCGCGCGCCCTCGGGCGACAGGTCGGCGATGCCGACGACCTGCACGCCCGGGGTGCGCGGCACCTGCGCGAGATACATCGACCCGAACTTGCCGGCGCCGATCAGGCCGATGCGCACCGGCCGACCTTCGGCCGCGCGCCGCAGCAGCTTCGCGTGCAGGCTCATGCGCCCCCCGCGCCTCAGGCGACCCGCGCGAGCGCGTCGATCGGTTCGGGCGAGGTCCGCAGCGCGCTCGCCGGCATGCCGTCCCGCCAGGGCAGCGCAACCGGGTACTCGACCCGCAGGCAGTCGTCGGGCAGGCACTCGATCGGGGTGAAGTCGCGGTGCGCGATGTACTCCGGCCGCTGGAAGCGCCGGATGTGGTTGCCCACCGCGCACAGGCTCAGGTACACGCTCACCCGGTTGAACGGCGACAGGTTGCTGCTGGAGGCGTGCACCAGGCAGCTGTGGAACAGGATCATCGAGCCCGCCGGTCCCTTGGGCGAGACGATGCCGCCGTGCCGGCCGCCGGCGCGCATCACCAGCTCGCGGATCAGCGCATCGTCCACCGTCCACAGCGGATAGCTGGTGGTGGTGGTGTCGTGCCGCGCGTCGATCACGCCCTTGCGGTGGCTGCCCGGGATGAACATCAGCGGGCCGTTGAACTCGTCGACCTCGTCCAGGAAGATCGCGACGTTCATCGCCCGCTCGGTGGGCATCAGGTCGTCGTTCCTCCAGGTGCCGTAGTCCTGGTGCCACTGCCAGACGTCGCCCTCGAAGGCCATCTTGCCGTTGATCTTGAACTGGTGCATGTACACCGGCTCGCCGAACAGGTCCTGCACCGGCCCGATCATCCGCGGGTGACGCGCCAGCCGCGCGAAGGGGGCGCTGTACAGGTGCGCGGCGAAGTTGGTGCGCACCGCCTCCCGGCCCTTCTCGCGCACGTTGTAGGCCTCGCGACGGGCGTAGAGCTCGGGCACGGCCGCGTTCAGCACCGCGGTTTCCTCGGGCGAGAACAGCGACGGGAAGAACAGGTAGCCATCGCGGTCGAAGTGCTCGCGCTGTGCGGCGGTCAGGCGCATGGGGGTCTCCTGCTGCGTGGCGGGTGGGTCGAAGTAGAGCACAACGCCGCCGCGCCTGCGGCCCGGCCGGGTCGTCACACGCCACCTTCGAGACCCGTCGCGCGGGGCGGTGACGTTCCCGCCCTGCGGGTGGTCTCGCCCGAGGACTGCCCGCCTGGGCGGGGCGGATCGAGGCGGGTGACCCCAGGCACCCGTCGGCCCGGGGAGGCGGCGCGAACGGCCGCGTCGCTTGCGGCCGAGTCCCGGCGCGGCGATGATCGGCGGGCCGCCTGCTCCGGCCGTCCCGCCCCTCCATGACCGACGCCCTGCGCGGCCTCTTCGCCGCCGAACCTGTCTCCCGGCACTTCCGCGACGAGGCGCTGATCGCGGCGATGGCGCGGTTCGAGGCCGCGCTCGCGCAGGCGCTCGCCGACGTGGGCCTCGCGCCGCGTGCGGCGGCCGACCGGATCGCCGCCTGCTGCCACGCGCTGGAACCCGGCGGTCCGCTCGCCGCCGAGGCGCTCGTGCCGGCGGCGCGTCGGGCCGGCACGCTGGCGATCCCGTTCGTTCGCGCGCTGACCGACGCGGTGGCGCGTGACGACCCCGAGGCCGCCCGCTGGGTGCACTGGGGCGCGACCAGCCAGGACGTGATCGACACCGCGCTCGCGCTGCAGGCCGATGCGGCCGGCCGCGTGCTGCTCGCCGCGATCACCCGGGTCGGCGACCGGCTCGCGGCGCTGGCCGACGCGCACCGCGGCACGATGATGACCGCGCGCACGCTGCTGCAGCCCGCGGCGCCGGTGCCCTTCGGCTGGAAGGCGGCGGTCTGGCTGTCGCCGCTGCCGCGGCTGCGCCGGCACCTCGGCCGGGCGCTCGAGGACCTGCGGGTGATCCAGTTCGGCGGCGCCGTGGGCACCCGCGCGGCGCTGGGCGGCGCGGGCGACAGGCTCGCCGAGGCGCTCGCCGCCCGGCTCGGCCTGGCCGACCCGGGCCTGGCCTGGCACGCGCCGCGCGACCGGGTCGCCCGCCTGGGCGCCGAGCTCGCGCTGACCGCCGGCGCGTTCGCGCAGGTCGGCCGCGACCTGTCGCTGATGATGCAGAGCGAGGTCGGCGAGGCGTTCGAGCCGTCGGGCGAGGGCCGAGGCGGCTCCTCGGCGATGCCCCACAAGCGCAACCCGGTCGGCTCGATGCTCGCGCTGCAGGCGGGCCTGCGCGCCCCGGGGCTCGCCGCCACGCTGCTCGCGCAGCAGGCCGGCGAGCACGAGCGGGGCCTGGGCACCTGGCAGGCCGACTGGTGGACGCTCGGCGCGCTGTTCGAATGCGCCGGCAGCGCAGCGGCCGCGATCGGCGAGGCGCTGGACGGGCTGCGCGTGGACCCGGCAGCGATGCTCGCCAACCTGCGGCGCACGCGCGGCTTCGTGCACGCCGAAGCGGTCACGGTGGCGCTCGCCGCCGCGCTCGGCAAGCCGCGCGCCCACGCGTTGATGGAGCAAGTCTGCCACGAGGCGATCGACCGGGGCCTCGAGCTCGCGCAGGCGCTGGAGGCCGCGCTGCAGGCCGATCCCGCGCTCGCCGCCGCCCTGCCGCCCGAGATCCGCGCACCGCTGTTCGACCCGGGCGCGCAGCGCGGCGACGCGGACGCGATGATCGACCGCACGCTCGCGGCCTGGAGGGACGCTTGAGCCGGCGGCCTCCTCGAGGCCACCCGCTGGGCGCGCGCCTGCCGCGCCGCGGATCGCGGTCATCCAACTACGGCGGCACGGGCAGCGCGACCGCTTCGGCCCGGCCGTGGACGCCGTTCCGATCGACTCGCGCGACCTCGGACGACGACGACCGGTCGACCGCGCGGTAGGGTGATCCGATGCCACCGATACCGACACCACCCATGACGAACCTGCGCGTGCTGCGCCCGCGCGAGCACCAAGACGCCGCGCGCATCGCAATCGACTGGCTGGCCGAGCGCCACCGCAAGGGCTGGCGCAGCGCGTACTCGGCGCTGCTGGACCATTGGCGACCCGAAGGCCTCGCCGACGGATGGGATCTGGACGACGACGCGATGACCATGGTGTCGATCAACGTCGGCGAGTGGCTGCTCGCGCGCGGCGTGATCCACGCCCGGGGCGGCCTGCGCGAGATCAACGGCCACGTGCTCGGCCCCGAAGGCCCCCGCCTCACGCCGGGGCAGCGGGCCTGGATCGCGCAGCTGCGGGAGCGGCCGCTGCGTGTGTACCGGGTGACGGACGTTCGCATCGGCGAGGGGCTGACGCTCGTCGACGAGATGGACCCGCGGGCCGAGCCCTGGTCTGTGCGCGAGATCAGCGCCAGCCGCAGCGCCACGCCCGGCCTGCTGATGGGCGCCCGTCTCATGCAGGTCGGGTCCGACCCGGGTGCGGCGCCGCGGAGCATCGAGCTGTCGGGCGCCCTGTACCCGTTCGCGAAGCTGCGCGAGCCGGAGGTGCTGGCGCGGCTGCGGGCGTTGCAGACCGGCGCTGCGGGGCTCGAGCCGCACGATGCGAACGTGCGCGATCCGATCGAGACCGAGATCGCGCGCGTCTGGCTCGCACAGTGGTTCGAGCCGGCGCCGCTGCCGCAGCTGCACGATGCGTTCACCGGAGACCCGATCCTGCTGGTGACCGACCACTATCGGCTGCACGACGCGGCTCGGCTGGCCGCTGCCCTGCACGCGCAACCCGACGTTTCGGGCGATGCGCACCAGGGCTGGAGTCGCCTGGCGGTGGACGACGATGGCGTGCAGCGCAGCCTGGTGTCGATCAACCCGAGCCGCAACGCCCAACGCATCGAGCTCTTCAGCCGCACGCAGCCGCTGGCCGACGCGTCCCGGACCTGGTTCGAGGCCCTGGCGGGTTCAGCGGTGCAGCACCTGAGTCGGGAGATCGTCGACCCGGTGGGCAGTCACGCGCCATCGCGCCGCGGCGCGGCCGCTCGAGCATCCGACGCGGCCCCGTCGGGGGGCTCGGGCCTGCCGCCGGAGGTGCTCGCGCAGGTGTTCGAGCAGGTCATCCGGCGCAGCTACGCGAACTGGTGCGACGAGGCCATACCGGCCCTGGACGGCCGCACGCCGCGTCAGGCGATCACCACCGCACCGGGGCTGGAGCGCGTCAAGGGGCTGCTGCGCGGGTACGAGGACGCCGAACGCCGGCAGTCGGCCGCGCAGGGTCGGACGACCGTGTCCTACCAGTTCCTGTGGGACGCGCTCGGCATCTCGCGATGAGCGCGAACGACCGCGGGCAGGACGACGACCCGGCCGAGCGCCGCACGCCGGACATCGACCTGGACGAGCTCGTCTTCGCGCTGAACTGCCGTGACCCGCTCGGGCAGCACGGCCACGGGCTGAACCTCGAGTCGGGACGGATTCTCTTTCGGACCGACTCCGGGGTCGATGAGGACGGGGACGAGGACCCTGGCGACGAGGGTGCGAAGGTCACGGCATCTCGCCGCGCTGGATCCGCGGGCCGCGGTGATCGGGCTCGAGCGGACGCACCCGGGAACGGTCGGCCTGTCGTCGATCGCAGTCCGTCACTCGAACGTGGGCCGCAACCCGTTGCCGCAGCGGCCCGCACGGGCGCGTCGACCGCGTGATCGCGCGCTCGCGACTGCGCACAGGCAGGGCTCGGCGAGGCAACCCGGAGTTCCACCGCCACGATCAGCACGCGACGGCGTCGTGCCGCGCCTGCTGCGCGCACCGTGCGGCGACGGCCATCTGCGGGTCCAGGGGCTCGCCGCGCCACGGGCCGGTGGCGGTGTCCGGGACGATGCGCAGGCCGTGGCCGTGGTTCGCCTCGAGCAGCCCCGTCAGCGTGCCGGTGGTGGGCGGGGCGGCGAGGATCGGTTGGCCGTGGGGGTCCAGGAAGCGCAGCGCCTCGTCGCGCGCGCGCAGCGCCCGCCCGAGCGCGGCGGGCACCGTGCGGGTGCTGCGTCCGAGGTCCAGCGGCCGGCCCTGGGCATCGTGGCGCAGGGTCAGGACGCTGGCGTCGCAGGCCAGCCGGCGGGCGGTCTCGGCGGCCAGCGCCGGGCCGTGCTGGGCCAGCACCGAGACGCACGCAGCGCCCCCTCGAAGGCACCTCAGCGCGGGGCGTCCTGCACCGTCAGCCAGATCTCGTTTCGGCGCAGGAACCAGGGCGTCATCGGCCCGTTGTAGCGCGACAGCGTCGGCTCGCCGGTCCAGGCGATGCCCGCCGCGCCCAGCGCCGCGCGCAGCCGCTCGAGGTGCTCGTCGTAGTTCGCCTGCGACCAGAAGCCCGTGTAGCGGATCGCGGCGATCAGACTGCCCGGAACCTCGCGCAGCTGCACCCGTGGATCGATCGGCTCGGGTGCGGTGGCGAGGGTCACCTCGCGCGGCAGCACGAACTGCAGCAGGTAGCCGCCGGCCTCGGCACTGCGGGTGACCGGCGCGGTCATCTCGAGCTTCACCGGGGCGGCCGACCGGGTCACGGGTGCAGTCATCTCCAACCGCCGCTCGCCCTTGTTCCTGCCGAAGATGTAGCCGGCGAGGATGCGGAACCCCTCGCTGTCGGCGCGGTCCGACGGCCCGTCGACGCGTACCTGCGCGACCACGTACGGCGCGTAGCGGCGCACCTCGATCGCGGTGCCCTCGAGCTGGCGCACGACGTCGTAACTCGGTTCCTCGATGGCCATCGCCGCAGCATGCACGGTCGCGAGGCTCAGCGCGATCAACCACGTCCACATCTCGGAGGCTCCGACGGTCGGATGGATGTCCCGGGCGGCGGGCCGGACGCGCCAGGCAAGGCTGCGCGTCGCCGCCGCGAACCGCCGAGGATCGCACAGACCGGGCCGCGCACCCGATCGCGGGCCCAGGGCGCACCACGCACACCCACCGGCCGCGCCACGATCGTCCGCCGGCCGTGCGCTGCGGTCGTCCGCCGACCCGCGCAGCCCAGCGACATCGCCCGAGCCCGTGCCGCAGCGACACCGCTCCGAGCCCCGTACCCCCTGGCTCACCCCCTGAGCCCGCGCGGGGCGATCATCGATCACCCGCTTCAGGAGATGCCATGCCCGCCCGCCGCCGCACTCCCACAATCGTCGCCCCCGCCCCCGCCCCCGCTCCCGCTCCCGCTCCCGCCCCCGCTCCACGCTCCCGCAGGCGCTCCGCCGTCACCTCCCACGTCACCGCCGCCCCCCGCTCGCCCCGCGCCCCGCGCGCGGCCGCCATCCCGCGCGTGCCGCCATCGCCGGCGGTCCTGCATCGCTTCGAGAACCCGGCCACCTCGGCCGACTTCCAGCGCTGCTTCCTGGCCGCGCGGGCGCACCTGCTCGCGCGCGGCGACGGTGCACTGCGCTGGATCCGTGCGTATCTCGGCGATTCGATGCTCGAGCACCTGTCGTTCACGGTCGGCAACCAGGCGGTCCTGGTCCGACTGGAGAGCACCGATGCCGCGCTCGAGGTGCCCGGAACCCTGGCCGGGCTGCGCCGTGCGGCGCGCGGCTGGTACGGTCACGCGTGCCTGATGCCGATGCGGCGAGACCGGGCCGAGCACGGCTGGCGCCCGGTGCTTCCGGGCTGGGGGCTGATCGATGCACGAACGCACCGGCCCGTCGATCCGGCCGCGCAGGTCACCGAGCTGCCGGTGCCCATGGCCCGCTGGGAACTGCACGACTTCGCGGTGCAGGTGGTGCGCGAGTCGCTTGAGCGCCAGGGCCGTCGCATCCTGTCCTGGCACCACGATCCGACGCGGGATCCGTCGCTGTGGTTCCTCGGCGACGACGGGCCCGAGTGGGTGGTGGTGCGCGCGGTGCGCCGCCCCGCGCTGGACGCCCGGCCGCCGCCGACGCTCGCCACGATCGCTCGCGCACTCGCGGGCGATGGGCAGCAGCGCGGCCACTTCGCGTCGGTCGGTTTCGCCAACTCGGACGACCCGTTCGACCCGACCGGCCGAGGCTCGCTGCCGGTGTGGCGCGGCCATGGCGCGAGCGTCCGATACCGGGGGCTGCAGCCGGTGACGCACCTTCCGACGTGATCGGCGGTACGGCCCACCGCGACCGCCGTGGCCGCCGTGTGCCCGGCGCCCACGGTGGCCCCGGCGCCCACGGTGGCCCCGGCGACCGCGGTGGTGCCGGCGCCCACGGTGGTGCCGGCGACCGCGGCGACCCCGGCCGCTGCGGCATCATGCACACCGATGGCCGAACCCCTGACGGCGCAGTACGGGCCCGAGATCCCGCGGCAGATCGCCGCGATGATCGAGCGCGCCCACCCCACGTTCGCGTCGCGCGCGTTCGTCGCTCAGGCGCTGCGCGGCTACGAGACGCTCGGGCTGCTGCCGCGTGCACGGCAGGTGGCGCGCGCGCTGGCCGATCACCTGCCGCGCGACTACCCCGCCGCGCTCGAAGTCGTGCTGCGTTCGCTCGGCCCAACGGCGGCGGTCACGAGCGGCGGCGGCATGGCGGCATTCGTCTACCTGCCGCACGTCTACTGGGTGGCCGAGCACGGCCTGAACCACCTGGACGACTCGGTGCGCGCGATGCACGCGATCACCCAGCGCTTCTCGTTCGAGTTCGGCATCCGGCCGTTCGTCGAACGCCATCCGCGCGAGATGCTCGAGGTGCTCTCGCGCTGGTGCGACGACCCGAGCCCGCACGTGCGCCGGCTGGTGTCCGAGGGGCTGCGGCCGCGGCTGCCGTGGGCGAGCCGCCTGCGGGTGTTCGAGCGCGACCCGCGCCCGGTGATCGCGCTGCTCGAGCGGCTGCGCGACGACCCGGACGAGGTCGTGCGCCGCTCGGTCGCGAACCACCTGAACGACCTGGGCCGCGCCGACCCGGCGCTGCTCGTCGAGGTCTGCGCGCGCTGGGCGAGCGCCGCGCCGCCCGCGCGCGTGCGGCTGATCCGGCACGCGCTGCGCACGCTGGTCGCGCGCGGCGACCCGCACGCGCTCACGGTGCTGGGCTTCGGCGCGCGCGCGAAGATCGCGTTGCATGGCGCGTCGGTCTCGCCGGCACGCGCACCGATCGGCGGCGCGGTGCGCGTGTCGTTCGAGCTCGCCAGCACCGCCCGGCGAAAGCAGCGCGTGCTGGTCGACCTGCGGGTGACCTACGCGGGCCGGCGGGCAGGCGTCGAGCGAACCAAGGTCTTCAAGCTCGATGCGGGCGAGCTGCGTCCGGGCGGGACGATGGCGTTCTCGAAGCGCCTGTCGCTGCGGCAGATGTCGACGCGTACGCACCACCCGGGCGCGCACCGGGTGGAGGCGCTGGTGAACGGCGAGGCGTTCGAGGTGGGGGTGTTCGAGGTGGTGGCGTAGGGCGGCGCGTGCCGAGGGGTGAACCTGCGGCACCGCACCGCGGCGCCGCAGCCACCGCCCGATCGCCGAACCGGAACCAGGCCTGGCCGTGGGCGTCTTCGTCGCGCGCCGCATCCGGCACGAAGGTGTCGCCGTGCGGCCGGTCGGGGTCGCTGATCCACTCGGCGGCCACTCGCGCTCTCCACTGCCCGGTCGGTCGTCAGCAGCCTGAGGCCGTGGCGGATGCAGCGCTGCGCGAGAAGCGCATCGATCGTGCCGAGCCGGACTCCGGCCCGCCGGCACGTGCCGTGCAGGACCGCCGCCTCGACGTGGTCCTGACGATCCGGCGTGAGCAGCGGCAGCACGGCGACGTCCCGCCGGAACGCAAGCGACCCCACGCGGCGCGCGATGAACGCCTGCAGCGCACGGGCAACCGCCGCCCGGCGGCGTAGCATCCCCCGCATGCCGTTGCTCCGGCCCCGCCGCCTCGTCGCCCTGCTGGCCGCCCTGGTCGTCGCGCTGTCGCCGGCGGCGGGCGCCACGGCCACGCCCGCGCCGGTCACCGTCGAGCACACGCTGGCCGGGCGCACCGTGTCGGTCGACGTCTACCGGCCCGCCGGCGCGCCGCGCGGCGCGGTGATCCTGTCGCACGGCTTCACCCGCAGCCGCACCACCCTCGGCGGCCACGCGGCCGCGATCGCCGAGGCGGGCGCGCTCGCGCTCACGCCCGACCTGCCCACCACCTTCGATTTCCGACGCAATGCGCAGGGGCTGGCCGAGCTCGTCGCGCGGCTGCGCGAGGGCGGCCCGTTCGGCGCGCCCGTGCAGCGCGTGGTGCTGGTGGGCTTCTCGGCCGGCGGGCTGTCGAGCCTGCTCGCCGCCGGCACGCCCGGCGTGGTCGGCTACGTCGGGCTGGACCCGTTCGACCGGGAACTGCGCGACACGGGCGGCGCGCTCGGTCGCGACTTCGCACCCGGCCTGCGCACCGAGGCCGTGCTGCTGCGCGCGCCGCCGTCCCGCTGCAACGCGCAGGCGGTGGCCGCGCCCTGGGGCGCGCTGCTGCCGGCGCTCTTGCAGGACCGCGTGATCGAGGGCGCCTCGCACTGCGACTTCGAGTCGCCCACGGACTGGATGTGCCGGCTCGCCTGCGGCGACACGGACCCGCAGCGGCAGGCGGCGGTACGGTCCGCACTGATGGCGGCGATCGCGCGCTGGCTGCCGCGATGATGCAGCGGGATGCCCCACGTCGATCGCCCAGCGAACGACCGATCGTGAGAGCGCCGTCGAACGGGGCGGGATCGTGGGGTTCTCGGGGGGCCGATTCGGCACTCGCGCCCCGCGCCCGATGTGGCAGAGTGCAGCGAGCAGGAGACCCCCGCGCACACGCCCGCTCGGACGGTGCGCACCGCCGACGCCTCGACCGCTTGCGCCCATGACACCCGATCCCTCGTTGCGCCGGATCGACCTCGACGGCCTGCAGATCTTCGATGCGGTGATGCGTGAGCGGCACGTCACGCGCGCGGCGGAGCGGCTGTCGCTCAGCCAGTCGGCGGTGAGTCACGCGCTGGCGCGGCTTCGCGTGATCCTCGGTGACCCGCTGTTCGTCCGGACGGGGGGCGGTGTCCGGCCGACCCGTCGGGCCGAGCAGCTCTGGAGCGAAGTGCAGGAACCGCTGCGATCGCTGCGGCGCGCGGTCGTGCCGAGCGGTTTCGACCCGGCCACCGCGGAGTTCGAAGTGTCGATCGCCGTGAACGACATGATCACGCAGCACGTGCTGACCCCCTGGTACGCGCGACTGCGCGTCCGGGCGCCCGGACTCGGCATGAGCCTCGTGATGCGCACCTACGGCGACACCGAGGCGCGGCTGGAGGCGGGCACCCTGGACTTCGGGCTCGGCCTGTTCGCGTCGATCCCGCGTTCGACGCGCCGCCGGGAGGTCTGGTCGGACCGCTACGTGTGCGCGTTTCGCAGCGACCATCCGCTCGCCCGCCGGCCGCTCACGCTCGAGGCGTTCGAGTCCGCCGCTCACGTCCGCGTCTCGCCGAGCGGCGAACTCTTCAGCTTCGCGGACGTCGGCCTGCGGCTGGCCGGCGTGCAGCGCCGCGTGGCGCTGGTGGTCAGCCACTTCACCGGCGTGCCGACGATCCTGCAGCAGACCGACCTGATCGCACTGATGCCGCGTTTCTTCGCGCGGGCGGTGGCACGCACGCACCGCCTGTCGGTGCGAGAGCTGCCGTTTCCCGCCGACCCGGTCAGGTACGAGCTCGTCTGGCACGAGCGGGCAGAGCGTTCACCCGCGTTGGTCTGGATCCGCGACGAGCTGCTGCGCGACGCGCGACCGCGCGCCACGCGCAGTTCGTCCGCGGCCGATCATGAGCGGGATTCATGAGGCTGCCGGAATTTCTGCATTTCCTCTCCCGGGGCGCCGCGTCGGACACTGCCCGACGAGGAGACCGTCGCCTGCGACATGGCCACCGATTCCGACAACGAGACCGCGGCCGCGGCCAGTGGGCTTCCGCTGTTCCGCTCGTCGTTCGACTTCGAGCGACTGATCGGCGAGTTTCCGCTGCCCGACGTCTTCGAGCGCACGGTCTGGCGCTGGCCGCCCGAGCGGATCCGGGCACTGCAGGAACGGCGGTTCCTGCA
>Ga0169931_10002946_pt1 | contig 27403 bp, 31 predicted proteins | sample Kivu_15m_20L_FD_129675 | JGI IMG/M metagenome (GOLD analysis project Ga0169931, IMG submission 129675) | Freshwater microbial communities from Lake Kivu, Western Province, Rwanda to study Microbial Dark Matter (Phase II) - Kivu_15m_20L... | ecosystem: Environmental > Aquatic > Freshwater > Lake...
ACTTAAAATCTGTCAAGTGTGGGTTCGAGTCCCACCGAGGGCACTTTCCAGTTGTTTTTCTAGGGTTTTACAGTTGAGGCCAAAATGATATTCTGAATTGATAATAAATTTAACTTTCTAGGAAGCAGGCAATATCTTAAAAAAGTTAAACAATAGAACTTTACTAAATGTTGTGTTTATAAGCTTTATGAGCATTTTGCTGGTCTCTTGTTCCACGACTGAATCTGTGGATAATTCACAGCAAGATGAAAGTGAAGTTGTTGGAGATTCCTCCACAAACCAAAACACAGACTCTTCAAGAGGAAATTATGTCTCTTATCAAAATTATGAACAGGAAGTAGAAAAATACAAAGACTCCAGAGTAGTAATGTTTTTCAATGCTGCCTGGTGTTCAACATGCAAAAAAGCAAGAGATAACTTTGAATCAAGTTTAGATCAAATCCCTTCAGATTTAACAATTGTAGTTGTTGATTTTGACAATTCTGATGACTTAAGAAAAAAGTATGGAATTACAGTTCAGCACACTCTTGTGCAAATAGATGCGAATGGGGAAAGTTTAAAAAAGTGGTCTGGTAGTACCACAATTGATCAAATTGTAAAAGCTTTAGTATGAGTTTATTAATTTTTGGCTCTTTGGTTGCAGGAATTTTAACGACTTTGGCACCATGTGTTTTACCACTTTTACCAGTTGTGGTTGGTGGTTCACTAGGTTCACCATCGGTTAAAAACCGTAAAAAAGCTTATCTGATCACTTTTTCATTAGGCGTTTCTGTTTTTGTTTTCACTCTACTTTTAAAAGCTACCACTGCACTTATCAATATTTCACCTATGGTTTGGCAATGGGTAAGTGGAATAATTTTAATTACCTTAGGTGTGATTTCTGCATTTCCCAAATTATGGGATGTAGTTTCAATGCGACTGACTCTTCAAAGTAGTAGCAATAAATTACTGACTAAAGCTCGAACTAAAGAAGGAAATATTGGAACAATTCTTACTGGCAGCGCCCTTGGTCCAGTTTTTAGTTCATGTTCACCTTTTTACGGATTTGTGATCGTGACAGTTATTCCGGCTTCCTTGGGAGAAGGCCTTGTTCTGCTCTTGGCTTATGTAATAGGTCTTTGTGGGACATTATTAATGGTTGCATTATTAGGACAAAAAATTATGGGTAAAGCAAGATGGCTTGCAAATCCTGAGAGTGGATTTAAAAAAACACTTGGTTTGATTTTTATTCTTGTGGGGATAACAATAATATTTGGACTCGATAAAGATTTTCAGACTTGGTTTATTGAAAATTCACCAATTCGACCTTGGGAATTAGACGCAGACTTTATTCCGAAAGGATAATTGAAGAGTAATTTATCTAGAGGTAACAAATAATTAAAAATATAGGTGAAACATTATGTTCGTGATTAGAAGGACACTTAATGTACTAATTGGGGGTTCGAGTCCCACCTAGGAAACCAATACGAACTAAACTCAGATACAAATGAAAACTAAAATTTTTGTTACTTTATTTTCAATTCTATTAATAGTGGGTTGTTCATCTAATAACTCCGCGCGAGGTTCATTTATCGATAATGTGGCCACAAATTATTTGATGCCAAAGTGTCCCACTTCAGATCTAACTGCCACTAAAGCAAGAAATCAAATAGCTCCAGCAGTTTTGGAATGTTTAGGTCATGACGAATTCGTGAATTTGGCAGGTTTACCAAGTAATAGACCAATTGTGATCAGTTTCTGGGCTTCATGGTGCACCGTGTGTGCCGATGATGCTGTTTCATTTAACGCAGCTTTTAAAAAACTAAGTGGTCAAGTGAACTTTTTAGGAATTGCATATCAAGATGAAGAGAAGAAATCTATTGCAGCAGCCTATAAGTGGCAGCTTCCTTTTCCTAGTGTGCAAGACCCTAGAAGTCTTTTAAGAGAGTTTTACGCAATCAACGGTTTACCAGTGACTCTTTTGATTAATAAAGATGGAGAAATAGTTGAAAGAATTGCAGGCCCAATTGGAAGTCCTGAAAATTTCACCAACAGAGTTAGCGGAAAACTAATTTCTTACTAAATTACCAACGCATCTTCACTTGATTGCAATTTGCGTGAAGTTGATCTTCCAAAGCAATAATTTCACCATTTAGATTAGCTCTGACATCAACTTGATCTGCTGGATCATAGGTGGCCGCTCTTGCTGCATATAGGTTTGACATTTGTATCATTAATTCTGAACATACACCATAAGAAGACTTGCTGAACTTAAGAATTTTTCCAGCAGCAGAAAATTCTTTCCCTGCCATTTCAGGTGCTGAAATTTTTCCTAAAACACGATAATTATGTTCATTTAAATAATGTTGATTATCAAGAATGGCAAACTTTTTCAAAGCAATTGTGTTTGCTTTCTTAGAACATTTAGTTCCATCTGCTTTACATTTAGCTTTAGGAACAAAAGCAGTTGCTGGAGTAAGAGTTGAGAGAGAAAGCACAATAGAAGTAATTACTATAAGTAATTTCTTTCTCATAAATACTTCCTTTATTAGTTAAGGCCACTTCGCGATTAATCGCGAAATGGCCTTAAAGGTTTAGCCAATCAACTAATTAACTGTAATTACCAGCTAAGTGGGTTGAAAGGTGATGGTGCTGTTGGCGAGCCATCTGCACTTGGCGCACTTGGCGCAGCTGGTGCTGCAACCTTTGGAGCAGATTTCTTTGAAGACTTCTTTTTAGAAGTTTTCTTCTTAGAAGATTTCTTTTTGGAAGATTTCTTCTTAGCAGTCTTCTTTTTCTTTGCAACCTTTTTCTTAGAAGATTTCTTTGCAGATTTCCTCTTGGTTACTTTACGTTTTGCAGTTTTCTTCTTAGAAGATTTCTTTGCAGATTTCTTCTTTGATACCTTGCGCTTGGAGCTCTTCTTGCTTGAGCTCTTCTTTGACTTCTTACGTGCTGCCACTTATCCTCCGTACGGGGTGGAATTACTTCCAATATTCTCGCACTATAGCAAGAGAATTAACCAGTCAGTACCCTCTTTTTTCGCCATATTCTGAGTGGGAAATATGTGGTGGTAACCCACTAACCTTGAGTCACATGAACAACACATTGTCCAAGCGTGGACTACTCGCATTAATTGCCTCCATGGTGTCTTGGGGATTAGCAAATCCCTTCGCTGATCTGGCAATTGATGCTTTTAGTGTGCCTCAACTGCTTTTGCTAGAAATTGGTTTCGGATTTGTAGTTGTTGCTATCTATTTAATGATTCGAGCACGCAGGATCAGGTTTAGTTGGAAGATTGCCTTGGCGCTGGGCTTATTAGAGCCTGGCTTTACTTATCTATTTGGAAATATTGGATATGCCAATGGCACTGTTTCCACAGGATTAATTGTCATGTCCACAGAAGTTTTCTTCGTGGCAATAATTGGGGCATTGTTCTTGAAAGAGAAAATATCTCTTCGCATTGCTGTATCGATTGTGGTGGGCTTTTTTGGAGTCATCGTTGCAACTTCGCAAGTAAGTAGTAGCGGAGTTGATAATTGGCTGGGAGTATCTGCTTTTACTGCTGCAGCTATTGCTGCCTCACTTTATGTCATAGTGGCAAGAATTTATGCCAAAGACAACAAAGTAGTTGATTTAGTCTTTGGTCAGCTCTTAGTGGGCACAATTTTTGCAGTTTTAATCTTTATAGGCACAAATTCAAACTTTAACAACGCCTCTGAAATTGAATCTGAGTATTGGATCGCTGCAGTTTTATCTGGTTTATTTGGAGCTGCTATACCGTTTTTACTTTTCAACTACGCCTCAACTTTGGTGCCAACAAGATATTCCGCACTGGCCTTAAATGCCATCCCAATTGTGGGCATTGGCTTTGGGGCAATGCTGGGTCGAGGTATTCCTAGCCCAATTCAGGCCATCGGTAGCCTAATTGTTGTGCTCAGCCTCTATGTTGGCACGCGCGAAAAATGAAAACATGTTAGTTTGAAATAAGGGAATTTAGTTTTTCCCTACTTTCTATAAGGAGAGCAAAATAGACATGGAATCCAGAAACCCGGTTATACGTCGCTACGCCGACTTTCAAAGACCAGGATCAGTACTTGGAAACAACCAAGGAACTGTAATTACTTCAACACCAGTTGAAGAAACAAAAACTTTTACAGGACCAACACCTGCTCAGCCAGGTGAACGAGTTGTCACTATGGATGACGTTGTAATGAAGTCATTCTCAATGTTGGCAGTGTTGCTAGTTGGTGCTTTTGTTGGATGGAATGCACCAGGATTTGCAATAATTGCTGCTATTGCAGGATTAGTTCTTGGTTTAGTTAACACATTCAAAAAGAATGTCTCACCAGTTCTAGTCATTACCTACGCCTTATTACAAGGTGTATTTGTGGGGGGAATTTCCTACATTTACCAAAACCTTGTTGTGGCTGATGGAACCAACATTGTTGGAAACACCATCATGAGCACCATGGTTGCTTTTGGAACAATGTTGTTCTTATTTAAATCAGGAATCATCAAAGTTGATGCCAAGTTCACTCGCATGATGCTTGTGGCAATGGTTTCATATTTAGTAATTGCTGTAATTTCTCTTATCGCTGCATTTATGGGTGTTGGTGGAGGTTGGGGCTTTTACGGTGTTGGTGGATTTGGAATCTTGCTTGCATTATTTGGAGTAGGACTTGCTTCATTTTCACTAATGCTTGATTTCCAATCAATTCGTCAAGCAATCTCATTGGGATTGCCTGAAAAAGAATCTTGGAGAATAGCTTTTGGTTTAACCGTAACTCTTGTTTGGTTATACCTAGAAATGCTTAGACTATTTGCAATTCTTTCTGGACGTCGTGACTAGTTTAATAAAAACTAAATAGCCTGGTGAAATACCACCAGGCTATTTTTATTTCTTAAACTTGGGCTGGAAAAAATACTCCAGTACGAGCATGACAATCGTATCCGTTTGGATTTTTCTTTAAATATTTTTGGTGATACTCTTCAGCTTTATAATAAACATGATCAGCAGCAGGAATGATTTCTGTTGTTATGAAATCAAAGCCTTCATTCTTGATTGCTTTTTCATAAATTTCTTTTGTTATTAGTGCCTCATCTTTTTGGTTCTCATTGGTATAAAAAATCACACTTCTATATTGTGATCCAATATCATTTCCTTGCCTATTTCCTTGGGTAGGATCATGAATTGTCCAAAACATTTCAAGTAAATTTCTGTAGCTTACAATTTCATTATCAAAAATTACTTTCACAGCTTCTGCATGACCAGTTGTACCAGTGCACACTAATTCATAACTTGGGTTTTGTTTGGTTCCACCCATATAGCCAACAGATGTTTGACTTACCCCTTCTGTTTGCCAAAATCTTCTTTCAGCACCCCAAAAACATCCCAGGGCAAAATATGCCGTTTGTTCCATGTGATTTTCTCCTTACCTAGATTGTGATACATAAATTGATTTTGTGCCAATTATTTATTTATATCTTTTGGTTTTGTCTCAGGCATGATCACAGAGAAAAAGATCGCCACCAAAGAAACTGCCGCACCAGTCAGGAAGGCCCAACCAAATCCAAGGGAATCAACTAATGCACCTGCAACTATTGGGCCCACAATTGAACCAAAATCACTAGTCATTTGAAATGCGGCCACAACTGGTCCACTCTTTTTACCACCAGTGACATCACCAATTACTGCAGCTGGTGCTGCACCCATAAACGCTGCTCCAACACCTGCAATCGCCATTGAAATTAAATATCCCAAAGGAGTTTCAAATGCGACCAAAACAATTATGGAAATAAACAAAATAAATGTTCCCCAAATCATGGAGGGTCTTCGACCTTTAATATCTGTTGATTTTCCTGCATAGGAAAGAAAAATTGCTTGAGTAATACTGGTGGCAAGAAAACCAAACATAATTAATGAAGGACTAGATTTAAGTTGTTCTACAACAAATAATGGAATAATTGAAGACCTGATACCAAATGAAACAAATCCAGTTGCCAAATTAACTGATAAAGCTGCGGTGTAAGCCTTATTTTTTAGAGCAGTAGTAAAAACTAATATTGAAGCAGAAACTTTTGATCTTTCTTTAACTTCCATATTTTCTTTATCGTGGGATTTTAAAAAGAAAGCAGATGCAGCTGCTGCTAGTAATAGGGTAAAAGAATAAACAAAAAATGGTGCTCGAAGAGAAATTGCTATAACAATTCCACCAACTGCAGGACCAGCTAAACCTCCAACAAGAAATCCGCCTTGAAAAGCAGCAGCGGCACGGCCACGTTTTTCAGGTGCAACTATTCGAAGTAATAAAGAAAATGCCGAAACTGTAAACATGGTGCTACCAATTCCACCTATACCACGAAGAATTATTAAATTATTGAAATTATCTGCCAAACCAGCAAAAAAACTTGAAACAGAAACCAGTAATAAACCAACTGTTAAAATAATTCTTTCCCCAAAACGATTAACCCAAAAACCTGCCAATGGGGCAGAAGCAAATCTCATCAGAGCAAAAACAGAGACAACAGAACTTGCAGCTAAAGCACTTACCCCAAAAGATCTTGCAAAAACTGGAATGGCGGGAGCAACTATTCCAAAGCCAATTGCAACAAAAAAAGCTATTAAGGAAAGTACTGCAACTTCATTGGGAAGGCCTCGTAGCCAAGGGTTATGTCGAATTTTTCGACCCAAAGTTTGTAATAACGTCACAATAAGTTCTATTCTAGGGGGGCTACAGATTCATGCCTGCTCAGACAGACTCAAGTGATTTTATTTAGGGAGAAATCAGATGTCAGGAAAACATCCTGTTTCTCTTAATGACATTAAAGAAGCACAAAAAAGACTACACGGTGTTATTAGACCAACAAATTTAATTAAAGCAGGTTGGTTGGAAAGACAAATTGGAAATTCTGTTTTATTAAAACCAGAGAATTTGCAACGTGCAGGATCTTTTAAAATTCGTGGTGCCTATAACTTGTTAGCACAGTTGTCAGCTGAAGACAGAAAAAAAGGTGTTGTTGCCGCAAGTGCTGGTAATCACGCCCAAGGAGTTGCCTTAGCTGCGCAATTATTGGGAATTAAATCAACTGTATTTATGCCTGTGAGTGCATCAATTCCTAAAGTAGTTGCAACTAAAGGCTACGGTGCGGAAGTTAAATTTGCTGGTGATGTAATTGATGAGGCCATAATTAGTGCACGTCAATACTGTGAAGCTAATGGTTCTGTATTTATTCCTCCATTTGATCACAAACATATTGTGGCAGGACAAGGAACAGTTGGATTAGAAATATTTGAACAAATGCCTGAAGTAAAAACTGCATTAGTTTGTACAGGTGGTGGTGGACTTTTAGCTGGTTCTGCATTAGCAATCAAAGAACAAAATCCAAAAGTAAAAGTAATAGGTGTACAAGCTGCCAATGCAGCTGCATACCCACAATCCTTAAAAGAGGGAAAACCTGTTGCCCTAAAAGTAATGAATACAATTGCAGATGGAATTGCTGTAGGAAAACCAGGCGACATTCCATTTGGCATAATTCAAGATTACGTTGATGAAATTATTACAGTAAGTGAAAGTAATTTATCAATTGCCATTTTACAAACTCTTGAGCGTGGCAAACTATTAGTTGAACCAGGGGGAGCAGCAGCAGTTGCTGCATTCATCGCAAATCCTGAAGCATTTCAAGGACCAGTTGCCGTTGTTTTATCGGGAGGAAATATTGATCCTCTTTTGTTAGAAAGAATCATGCAAACAGGCTTAGCAACTGCGGGAAGGTATTTAACTGTTCGAATTCGAATCAAAGATAAACCTGGAACATTAGCTCAATTGCTCACAGAGATTGGTGGATTGGGTGCAAATATTTTGGATATTTTCCATCTTCGAACAGATCCAATGCTTGCTCTAGATGAAGTAGCAGTAAATATCACAATGGAAACTCGTGGAGTAGAACACGAAGACGATGTTTTGAATCGCATCAAGGCCTTAGGTCATGATGCTGAAGTTCAATAATTCAAGTAATATTAAATTAAATAAAAAAAATCAGGAGTATTTTTGTCGATTGCAATAGAAGCTACAGATTTAATCAAGAAATATGGCGATGTTACCGCTCTTGATGGGTTAAGTCTAAAAGTTGAACAAGGAACAGTCTTTGGTCTACTTGGTCCAAACGGTGCTGGAAAAACAACTGCAGTAAGAGTTTTAACAACTTTGTTAAAACCAGACTCAGGTTCAGCAACTGTTTCTGGTGTGGATGTGATTAATGACCCGGTACATGCACGAGAAATTATTGGCTTATCCGGACAAAATGCCTCAGTTGATGAGAATTTAACAGGTATTGAAAACTTAATAATGCTAGGAAGATTATTTAGACTTCCCAAAAAAGAAGCAATAATTAGGGCTCATGATTTATTAGAAAGATTTAATTTAACCGATGCTGCAAAAAGAATTGTCAAAACATACTCTGGAGGAATGCGTAGAAGATTGGATTTGGCAGCATCTTTAATTGCAAATCCTATTATTTTGTTTTTAGATGAACCAACCACAGGACTAGATCCAAGATCTAGATTGATGATGTGGGATGTAATTGAAAGACTTGTTGCTGAAGGCACAACGGTGTTATTAACTACCCAATATTTAGAAGAAGCAGATCAATTAGCAGACAAAATTGCTGTGATTGATAAAGGAAAAGTCATTGCCCAAGGCACAGCTGATGAGTTAAAAACCCAAGTGGGTGGGGAAAGAATTGATGTTGTGGTTGATCAATCCAAAGCAGAACAAGCTGCTCAAGCCTTACAAAGTATGGCCAGTGGCAAAGTTGTTATTGAAGGTGAACATGTTCAAGCCCCAGTTTCTGGTGGTGGGGTAAAAGTTGTGGAAGCAGTAAGAGCACTAGATATTGCAAAAATTGAAATAAAGGAAATTCAACTAAGAAGACCAACTCTTGATGATGTCTTTCTTTCACTTACTGGACATCATGCTGAAGAGGTAAAAATTGAAGATGAAAATGTTCTAGTAAAGAAAGGTCGTCGCTAATGATTTCACGTTCAATCACTGAAGAATACGCAAATAAACATGGCAAGATTTATTGGTTCCTTCACGATTCAATCGTTATAGCTGGAAGAAATTTATTAAGATTTAGAAGAAATCCTGAGGTCCTTTTCTTCGACGTAGTTCAACCTATTATTTTTATTTTACTTTTTGCCTATGTATTCGGGGGCGCAATTGATGTAGGTGATAATTCCTACCGATCATTTTTAATTCCTGGAATTTTTGTGCAAACAATTGCATTTGCTGGAGCATCAGCTGCAATTGGGTTAAATGCAGACATGAATTCAGGAATCATCGATCGATTTAAATCATTACCGATGAACACAACAGGAGTTTTACTTGGCCAAAATTTTGCTGAGTTAGCAAGAAGTGTTATTACCTTACTTATCATGTCCTTGACTGGTTTAGCAATAGGTTGGGAAATTAATGGTGGATTTCTTAATGCAATTTTTGCCTATCTTTTGTTATTAGCTTTTGGGTTTTCAATGTCATGGATTGGTGCCAGTATCGGACTATCTGTTTCCTCACCACAAGTTGCTAGCACTGCAGGTTTTGCTTGGTTATTTCCTTTAACATTTTTATCAAACGCGTTTGTTCCTACCGAAACTTTGCCAACTTGGTTAAGAATTTTTGCTGAATGGAATCTAATAACTTCAATTGTTGCATCTTGTAGATATCTATTTGGTTACCCGATGGAAGTTGCAGTGGATGCACCATTTTCATTACAACACCCCATTATCACCACAATTATTTGGTTAGTGGTTATTACTGCGATATTTATGCCAATTGCAGGAAAGAAATTTAGGAAGGTAACAAGTCGTTAAGCTTGGTAAATTTCAACTTTTTTAATTGAAATTGAAATTTCTTTACCATTAGGTAATACAAAAGATGACTTATCGCCTTCTTTTTTACCAATTACCGCATTTCCTAAAGGTGAATCAGGTGAATAAACATCCATAGTTGCATGAACAGCTTCTTCTCTGGAAACTAACCAAAATCTTTCAGAATCTCCATCCGAAAATTCAATTGTCACCACATGACCAATTGCAATTGTGCCAGTGTCACTTGGAGGAGTTCCTATTTGAGCACTTTCCAACATTTGTTTTAGTTGTCTGATGCGGGCTTCGTTTTTTCCTTGTTCTTCTCTGGCTGCGTGGTAGCCACCGTTTTCTTTTAAGTCGCCTTCTTCTCGAGCAAGTTCAATTTTTTTAGTAATTTCACTGCGCATCACACCAGATCTTTCAGCTAATTCGCTAGAAAGACGATCAAAGGATTCTTGGGTTAACCAAGTAGACGCTGTATTCATAGGCACTAATAATACTTACTTGCCTGAATAAATTGCTGGGGGATCTTGCTGAGGGATATCAATTCCTGGAGCGACTTGTGGTTGAGGAAATAAAGTTGATTTTGGATCATCATCACAATTGATTACCTCAACTGTGAAGGCTTCTTTTGCAGTTTTTAAAATATAATTTATCTGTTTATAATCTTTTCCATCTTGAGGAATTTCTAATATGGCATAACCGATATCAGTCATATAAAAATCTTGTGATCTAAGAAGACACCACACATCCATATCTATGGGGCGATTTAATTCAAAAATGACTTCAACATTATTTTCATCTTTTATATCCCAAGTAAGTAATTTTTCATTTAAGGGAGGAGTAATCACTCTTAATATTCCAGTTGTAACAAAAGCTCCAATAACTAGAATAAATATTGATCCCACAACAATTAAGAACCAAGGCTTACCTGGCTTTGGATATCTTTCTTGAATGTGTGGTGGCCATAGATCTCGATTGGTTGGCAATTTCACTTCCCCATAGAATTTGATTTGTCATTAAGACTTTAGTGCCTAGATTAAAAGGACAAAAATTGAATCAACTCCGCCTGCTAATGGTGCATGCCCATCCAGATGATGAGGCAAGCAAAGGAGCAGCAACTGTAGCTAAATACGTTGAAGACGGTGTTGAAGTAATGATTGCCACCTGCACTGGTGGTGAGCGTGGGGATGTTTTGAATCCCAAGTTGGATAAACCAGAAATAAAAGAAAATCTCTTCGAAATTAGAAGAAAAGAAATGCAAGAATCAATAAAGATTCTGGGGGCCAAACACACTTGGTTGGGATTTGTTGATTCTGGGTGGCCTGATGGAGAAACTAAACCACCATTACCTAAAGGTTGTTTTGCCGATATTTCGGTGGAAGAAGCAGCAAAACCTTTAATAAAAGTAATTAGAGAATTTCGACCACAAGTTCTTGTTACTTATGACGAAAATGGTGGATATCCACATCCAGACCACATTCGCTGCCATGAAATAACAATGTTTGCCTATGAGCAATCTGGCAGAGTAAATAAATATGAAGAACTTGGTTTTGCTTGGCAGCCTTTAAAAGTTTACTACCATAGAAGTTTTAGCTTAAGTCAACTAAAAGCAATAGATAGTGCTTTCAAAGAATTAGGTAAACCAAATCCATACGCAGAATGGATGGATGAATCAAAAGATGATTCTGATAGAACCACCACACAAATTGAATGTGCTAAGTATTTTGATAAAAGAGATTTAGCACTGCTTGCTCATGCCACCCAGGTTGATCCTGATGGTGATTGGTTTGCCCTACCAACAGAAGTTGCTAAAAGAATTTGGCCCACAGAAGATTACCAATTAGCAATTTCTAGGGTTGCTGTTAATACTCCAGAAACAGATTTATTTGCAGGATTAAGATAGATTACATATATGTTAACTACAATCCTTCTTTTCCTAGCCGAAACTCCTGCACCAGAAATTGATCCTGATCGTGTAAGACCTGGTTTATTAGGCCTATTGTTTTTCTTTTTATTAGGAACAGCTGTTGCCATAATTTCATATTTTTTAAACAAAAGTTTAAAGAAAACTAAGAAAAGATTTGAAGAAGAGAATTAAAACTTAAAATGCCACCGATTAGTGACGTGATTGCTTTTGCTATTGCCTCATTTTTGATAATAATTATTCCTGGACCAAGTGTGTTATTCACTATTGGAAGAGGAATTTCTTATGGGAAGAAAGCAGCTTTAGTCAACGTTGCCGGAAATTCAGTGGGAATGTTTATTGGATCTCTTGGTGTGGCAATAGGTATTGGCACTTTTGTGCAAAGCTCTGATATTGCTTATGCGTTAGTAGGAGTACTAGGTGGTGGATACTTAGTTTATTTAGGTTATGACACCTATAGAACTAGAAAAGATGTTGCCCAAGCACTTGTTAGCAAAGCTGATCCAAAACCAATGGGTCAACTTTTCAAACAAGGTTTTGTGGTGGGGTTTTTAAACCCCAAGTCTTTAGTTTTCTTTGCCGCAGTTTTACCACAATTTGTTGATCCTAAAAGGGGTCAAATAGTTTTACAGATGATTTTTCTTGCGGTTATATTTTTTGTGATTGCAGTCTTAAGTGATGGTACTTGGGGAATAGTTGCTGGTACAGCCAGGAATTGGCTGGCAGGAACACCAACACGTATTGAAAAAATTAGTGGAGCTGGAGGCTTCATAATCATTGCGCTGGGCGTAAGCGTCATAGTTTCTGCTTTTAACCGTTAACTTCAACTTGGGCGAGTCGCGCCTCATACGGCATTAAATTTCCTCTAGCGTTATGTCATACCTTCTATACAACTGAAATAACGTGTGAGGAGTGCTTTAGTGTCAGCTGCTCGCAGAGCCGAACCAAATATTCGGACCTTTGTGCTTGACACTTCTGTTTTGCTCTCAGATCCAAAAGCGATGTATCGCTTTGCTGAACATGAAGTAGTTATTCCCCTAATTGTTGTCACTGAATTAGAAGTTAAAAGAACTCATCCCGAACTTGGATATTTTGCCCGAGAAGCTCTTCGTCAATTAGACGAAATGAGAGTAGAGCATGGTCGCCTAGATCAACCCATGAAAGTTAACAGTGATGGTGGTGAATTAAGTGTTGATATGTCACATGCAGATTCATCACTTCTCCCAACTGCATTTTTACCACTTGATAATGATGGAAAAATTCTTGCTTGCGCCAAATTACTTTCAACTCAAGGTGCTGATGTTTATGTGGTAAGTAAAGACTTACCAATGCGAGTTAAAGCTTCAGCACTTGGATTATCCGCCCAAGAATACAGAGCAGAATTTGTGGCATCTTCTGGTTGGACTGGAATATCAGAAGTTGATTTAGCTGAAGATGAAGTTAATGATTTATATTCCCAGGGATTTATTGATCACGATTTAGCAAGACAACTTCCTTGTCACACAGGTCTTATTCTTACTTCTGCTAAAGGAAGTGCATTGGGACGTGTTACCACTGATAAAAGAATGAAACTTGTCAGAGGAGACATTGATGCTTTTGGAATTCATGGTCGAAGTGCTGAACAAAGACTTGCTTTGGAATTACTACTAGATGAAGATATTGGAATAGTTTCCTTAGGAGGAAGAGCTGGAACTGGAAAAAGTGCTTTAGCGTTGTGTGCAGGATTAGAACATGTTTTGGAAAGAAATAATCATCGAAAAGTAATGGTTTTCAGACCACTTTATGCAGTTGGTGGACAAGATTTAGGTTATTTACCTGGCACTGAAGGTGAAAAAATGAGTCCGTGGGCTCAAGCTGTTTTTGACACACTAGGTGCAGTGGCAAGTCCTGAAGTAATTTCAGAAATTATTGCCAGGGATTTAATTGAAGTTTTGCCCCTAACTCACATTCGGGGAAGATCCTTACATGATGCATATGTAATTGTTGATGAAGCCCAAAGTTTGGAAAGAAATGTTTTACTCACAGTTCTTTCACGAATTGGTAAAGGTTCAAGAGTAGTTTTAACTCACGACATTGCGCAAAGAGATAACTTAAGAGTTGGTCGACATGACGGTGTTGCAGCAGTTGTTGAAAAACTCAAAGGACATCCATTATTTGCCCACATAACATTAACTAGATCTGAAAGATCCCCAATTGCTGCTTTAGTTACAGATTTATTGGAAGATCACGCCGTTTAGGTTTTCTTTAACCTGCTTGGATTTTTGTCACAATATTTTTTTCAACATCAACTGTTATTCTGGTGGGAATGTAATCCATTGTGAGTGCAAAAAATTCTCCGTCTCGAGAACCAACTCTAAAACCAAGGTCATTTTGCAACGCGCAAAATTCCACCCTAGCTTCGGTTAAGCCAATAAAGGATTGAGATTCCTTTTCCACAATTTTGGCAGCTTGATCAAAATAATCAGCACTATCAGCAGTTGCATTAATCTGGGTTAAATCAACTTTTGGACAATCTGAAGACTCAACTACCGAAGTTGTATTACTTGAACATCCTGCCAAAGCAAAAGAAAAGTTAAACAATCCAATAATTTTTAAGCCAAAAAATCTGGTCAAAGTCATCCTGAGTCAGGACCAACAGGAATTGTCATGCCTAAAGATTTAGTAGTTGCATCAAAGAAATTGTTACCTTTATCATCAACCACCACAAATGCTGGAAAATTCTCTACCTCTATTTTCCAAACAGCTTCCATACCTAATTCTTCAAAATCAAGTATCTCTACTTTTTTAATACACTCTTGAGCAAGCAAAGCTGCTGGACCACCAATAGAACCTAGATAAAAACCACCATTTGCTTTACAAGCATTTGTCACAACTGAACTTCTATTTCCTTTAGCAAGCATGATCATTGAACCACCAGCTTTTTGAAAACGATCAACATAAGAATCCATGCGACCTGCTGTTGTTGGACCGAAAGAACCAGAAGCCATACCAGTTGGTGTTTTAGCAGGTCCTGCGTAATAAACAGCGTGATCTTTCATATATTGCGGCATTGGTTTTCCATCATCAAGCATTTGATTAATTTTGGCGTGAGCTAAATCTCGAGCAACAATCATGCAACCGGTTAAAGAAACTCTTGATTTAACTGGAAGTTTAGAAAGTTGAGCCAATACCTCTGACATTGGCTTATTTAAATCAATTTTAGACATGTCATCATTTAGATGAGTATCAATCACATCTGGTAAAAATTGTGCAGGTTCTGTTTCAAGTTGTTCTAGGAAGACTCCGTTTTTGTTTATCTTGGCAAGAATTTGTCTATCAGCAGCACATGAAACAGCAATTGAAACTGGAAGTGATGCACCATGTCGAGGAAGTCTAATTACGCGAACATCATGACAAAAATACTTGCCCCCAAATTGTGCCCCAATACCAAATTTTTGGGACATTTTTAAAACATGGTCTTCCATTGCTAAATCTCTGAAACCATGACCATCAATTGTTCCTTTTACGGGTAATGAATCTAATGATCTTGTTGTGGCAAGTTTGGCAACTTTTAATGAATACTCTGCACTTGGTCCACCGATAACAATTGCTAAATGATACGGAGGGCAAGCTGCTGTGCCTAATAATTTTAATTTTTCATCTAAAAATTCATCTAACTTTGCAGGATTTAATAATGCTTTGGTTTCTTGAAACATTAATGATTTATTTGCAGAACCTCCACCCTTTGCCATGAACATAAAAGAATATTCCAATTCATGTCCTGGTTTGGTGTCAGAGTAAATCTCAATTTGAGCTGGAAGGTTAGTGCCAGTGTTTTTTTCTTCCCACATTGAAAGTGGAGCTAGTTGGGAGTAACGCAAGTTCATTTTTTGATATGCATCGAAAATGCCCTCAGAAATTACTTTTTCATCATGTGAATTGGTTATAACATTTGCTCCACGCTTACCGGTGATTATTACTGTTCCAGTGTCTTGACACATTGGCAAAACTCCACCGGCTGAAATATTGGCATTCTTAAGTAAATCAAGTGCCACGAAGCGATCATTATTGCTTGCTTCTGGGTCGTCAAGTATTTTTCTTAATTGTTTTAAGTGATTGGTTCTCAATAGATGTTGAGTATCATGCATGGCTTCAAAAGTTAATTTCTTTATGGTTTCTGGTTCAATTACTAGGAATTCTTTATCTCCAAGTTTTTGTATTTTGAAACCGGATTCAGAGATTTTTCTATACTGGGTTTGGTCTTCACCTAGGGGTAGAAGTTCTGTGTATTTGAACTCAACCATGGTGAAAAATCCTTTCCCAGTTAATCTTTTCACCTCTTAGCCTATTGGCAAGATGTAAAAACGTGAGATATCGGTAACAATAGTGTTTATGAGCGAGAAAAAACCAAGATCTCTGCAGTCTGTTTCTGACATGATCAGATCACTTGGAGCTGTTGGAATTTTAGTAGGAGTGCTTGCAACGTTTGTGTGGCTGACCAGAATTGAGTCAGAACAAACAATAAGAGAAGTTGATTGGCAAGCTATAGCTAAGGGTGCACAATCAAGAACAGAACTTCCAACACTTGGTCCAGTTGGATTAGATAATAAATGGATTGCCACTAGTGCTCGAGTAGAAACAATTGGCCAATTACAAGTTTGGCGAGTTGGAGTAGTCTCACCCAGCACAGAATATGTAAGTGTGATTGTTTCTAAAAGTGAAATCGAAACATTACTAAAGGCTTATGTAAACATTGAAAGTGAAGAAGAGACAACTAAATCTATAGGTAATAAAACTTATAAACTTTTAGAAGATAACATAAATAAAGTTCTTTATATTAATGAAAATGGAATAAATACAATTATTTATTCAACAGCAAATTGGGAAGAAACAATAGTTTTTGTTGAAAAGTTAAAAATTCCTTAATCTTCTTCTTCGTCTTCATATTCGTCATCTTGGGTTAGTTCTTCTAGTCGCTCTTGGGCGTTATCTAAAATAGTTTGACAAAGTGCTGCTAATTGTTCACCTTTTTCCCAAAGTTTTAAGGTTTCTTCAAGTGCCAGATTTCCTGACTCAAGTTGGGTAACAATTTCCTCTAAAGCTGTTCTTGCCTGCTCATAAGACATATTTGCATCTTTTGCCATGTGCTTACTCTATTTCTTCTACTTTGTTACTTGTGCTTTGAGGGAATCTTTTTCAACACGAATGTCAAGTAATTCACCAATTTTGACATCAGCAGATTTTCTCACCAATTTTCCATCTTTTCCTTGCACAATTGCAAATCCTCGAGCAAGAGTTCCAATAGGAGATAGTGTTCGCAGTTGTGCTAATCGTGGCTTAAACCAAGTTTGTTCGGTGTTAATTTTTGTTGTGACTAGATCTCGAAGACCACTTTTGAGATCAAGTAATTCATCTCTGTGTCCTTGAATAAAATCACTGGGGGAATTAAGAGCTGAAGTTTCCAATAATCTTTCTAGCCCAATTTGTTCTCTTTCAATTCGATTACTGATTCTTTCCCGCATTGCATCAACAAAGCGATCAATTAAATCAATTTCAGCTTCTAGATCAGGAACAATTCTTGTTGCCGCATCTGTTGGGGTTGATGCTCTTAAATCTGCCACGTAATCAAGCAGAGGGGTATCTTGTTCATGTCCAATTGCACTTACAACTGGAATAACAGAAGCTGCAACTGCACGAATTAATAGTTCATCTGAAAAAGGTAGGAGGTCATCAAAGGATCCACCACCACGAGTAATGACAATTACATCAACTTTATTTTCAGCATTTAGTTGAGACAAACTTGCTCTTACTTCAGCAGAGGATTTAACACCTTGAACCGCGACTTCATGAACATCAAATTCTATTCCTGGCCAACGAAGTTTGGCGTTTTCCATAACATCTTTCATCGCCGCACTAGCCCGACCACAAATTAGACCAATTTTCTTTGGCAAAAATGGAAGTGCTTTTTTTCTTTCTGGAGCAAATAAACCTTCAGCTGCCAGTTTTTGTTTTAATTTTTCTAACTGAATCATTAGTTCACCTAAACCAACAGGTGAAATAGCTTTTCCTCTAATAATTAAGGAACCACGATTCATCCAAAATTCTGGTTTACCGTGAACTAGAACTCTTAAACCACTTGTTATTTCTGTAGGTGAATTTTCAATAACAGATCTATTGAAAACAACATTTAAGGTGGCATCAGCTGAGATATCTCTTAAATCCATAAATACCCAATCAGAACCAGGTCTGATTTTCACTGAAGTTATTTGTCCTTCAATCCATACTGAAGGCATTTGCGTAATTATTTCGGATAGCCCTCTAGCAGCATCCTTAACTTGGATTGCATCTTCTGGTGATTGACCTGTTGCCATAGGAAACAGCGTAGGTGCTCAAGATGCTTAAGACAACGCGAACGCCTACGATAATTATGTGACCACAACTGGAAAAGTGCTTTTAGCAGCCCCTAGAGGATATTGCGCTGGTGTTGATCGCGCCGTTGTCACAGTTGAAAAAGCACTTGATGTTCATGGTGGTCCGGTATATGTGAGAAAACAAATTGTGCATAACAAACATGTGGTTGAAGCTTTAGAAAAACGTGGAGTTATTTTTATTGATGAATTAAGTGAAGTTCCAGAGGGATCTCTTGTAGTTTTTAGTGCCCACGGAGTTTCCCCCGCAGTTCATGCTGAAGCCAAAGAAAGGAATTTAAAAACGATTGATGCTACTTGTCCATTAGTGACAAAAGTTCATAATGAAGCAAAAAGATTTGCTAAAGATGGATACAAAATTATTTTAATTGGACACGAAGGTCATGAAGAAGTTGAAGGAACAATGGGCGAGGCACCTGACAATATGGTGTTAGTAGATGGACTAGATCAAGTTGAAAAATTAGAAGTTAAAGAAGGCGAAAAAATTGCCTGGTTATCACAAACTACTCTTTCTGTTGATGAAACTTTAGAAACAGTTCATGCTTTAAAGAAAAAACTTCCCCTATTAATGGATCCACCATCTGATGACATTTGTTATGCAACACAAAATCGTCAAGCAGCTGTGAAAAATATTGCTCCACAAGTTGATGTTTTAATCGTTGTGGGATCAAATAATTCTTCCAATTCAGTAAGACTAGTTGACGTGGCATTAGAAGCTGGTGTTAAAAAATCATTCCGTGTGGATTCAAGAGATGAATTAAAGAAAGAATGGTTTGCTGGAGTAAAATCTGTTGGTTTAACAAGTGGGGCTTCAGTTCCTGAAGAACTCGTTGATGGAGTACTCGCTTGGTTAAGTGAGAACGGTTATGGCGATGTAGAAGAAGTAGAAACTATTGAAGAACACATTACTTTTTCTTTACCTGTAGAAATTAGAAAAGATTTAAAAGCAGCAGGAAAAGCTTAAGCACTTCTTCTAACTCTTAAAAACACAATGGCAAATGCCAGTGCTGTTGAGCCAATCATCCAAGGTGCATTAAAGGCTAAAGTTGTCAAAATCATGGCACTTTGTTTTAAAAGAAAAGAACCAGTGGGACTAAGTGTTAGTTGACCTAAAATCAGCGCTACAAAAAAATATGCAATAGGGCCTGCAATAACTGGATCCCAAGCATTTCTCATATCAATTGTGGCAGCTAAATAAAGCAAGGTTATTGAATAAGCAAAACTTGTAATAATTCCTACTCGTCCAGTTAACAAAACATCAATTAGACCAAGAATTAGTGGCACCACAATTATTAACAGGGCAGCAGTTTTAGCTGGTAGTGGTGGTTGTAGCCAAGAAACTCTGTCTGAAAAAGAAACTTTATCTTTAGTCTTTTGAGAAAGTTGTTCTGTAATTACTTGATTTGGGGAAGTTCCTTTATAGAAATCTTCAACTTTTTTAGCAATTTCTTGTGAATCAGCAAATTTATCTTCAGAAGTTTTTTCTCGTCTTCTAGCCAAAGCAGGAAATGCTTTTTCACTTTGGGGACCAGTTGCACCAACCGCGCGGTAATAGCGTGGTTCTAGTTCTCGACGATTTTCTTCACTCACAAATAAGACCCTAGCGAACTTATCAGGACTAATCCTCTAAGCCTTCAATTTCTAGGCGAGCATTTTCGCCAATAAAGCGTGATTTTGATAACCCTGTGGAAACTTCATCAGGAGCTTCTATTTGTTTAGTTGTGGGCACACCTTTTTGTGCCAACTTTTTGGCTTGGGAAACTGCTTGACGATCAAATGATGAAACAAATGAGTTGTAACCATCAACTGCTTTACTTAAACCAGATCTCATAGTGTCAATATGTTCCACAAGTTTTACTAAGCGCTTTAACATTTCAGCACCCATGTTTCTGATCTCTTCAGCATTATTATTTAGATCTCTTTCACTCCAACCAAATGAAATTGTTCTCAACAAACCAAGCATGGTGGTAGGAGTGGCTGGTATTACATTTTTACCAAAAGCTTTTTCTAGCAATAGTCCATCAAAATCAAGAGCTGAGGTTAAGAGAGATTCAAATGGCAGGAATAAAATAACAAAGTTTGGTGATTTTGCTGAAGTTGTTTGGTATTCCTTAGCTGATAATTCGTTGACTCTTTTTCCTAAATCTTTCGCATGTTTATCAAGTAATACTGCTTTTTCTGCTTGATCATTTGAACCCATTGCTTCAAAGAATGCATCCCAAGGAAACTTGGCATCAATTAATACTTCACCACCTCCTGCTAGCAAAATAGAAACATCCGGTCTTGCTACTCCATCAACTCCTGCTCTGGAGTCTTGTCTTTGAAAATGTGTTCCTTCTAAAAGTCCTGCATGTTTGAGTAGTTGCTCTAATTGCATTTCACCGTATTGACCACGAGTTTGGCCCTTACCCATTGCAGAAGCAATTTGTCGGGTGGCAACTTCAAGTGATTCATTTCTTTCCCTTACTAATTCCATTTCAGTTTTTAACATTGACTCAGCCATACTGCGTCGTCTATCGGCATCTTCTGATTTTGTTTTTAATTCAGATAATGCTTCTTGCACAGGTTTTAGCATTTGATCAATACTGGAAGTTGCCAACGATGCTTTTTCTAAAGAACTATTTCTTTCCTCTAAAGACTGAACTTTGCCACTAAGTAATACCGATCTTTGACGGCCAATAAACCAAGCAAAAGGTGTAGCAATCACAACACCAATCACAATTCCCAGAATTAAAGATGAGGTTTGCATAGATATAAGTCTGTATTAATGGGCTGACATTTTCATTTTGGCCACGCCCGTAAGATGGTGCATATGGCATTGTCAGTGGGCATCGTTGGCTTGCCAAATGTAGGCAAATCAACCCTTTTCAATGCACTTACAAAAAATAATGTTTTAGCAGCTAATTACCCTTTTGCCACAATTGAGCCCAACGTAGGAATTGTGGGGGTTCCTGATGAAAGACTAAAAACTTTAGCTTCAATATTTGATTCCAAGGAAATACTTCCCGCTTCTGTTTCTTTTGTTGATATTGCTGGAATTGTTAAAGGCGCATCAAAAGGTGCAGGGTTAGGAAATAAGTTTTTGGCAAATATTCGAGAAACCGATGCCATATGTCAAGTAATTAGAGTTTTTAATGATCCAGATGTGGTGCACGTTGATGGAAAAATTTCACCCCTTGATGACATTGAAACAATTAATACCGAATTAATTTTGGCAGATATTCAATCGATTGATAAAGCGATTCCTAGATTACAAAAAGAAGCCAGAGGCAATAAAGAAAAAACTGTAATTTTAGAAGAAGCAGAAAAAGCTCGAAAAGTACTTGATGAAGGTAAAACTGTTTTTGCAGCTAAATTAGATATGGAACTACTCAAAGAGTTATTTCTTCTCACCGCAAAGCCATTTTTGTATGTTTTCAATGTTGATGAATCAGGTTTAGGAAATGAAGAATTACAAGCTCCTTTAAGAAAACTAGTGGAGCCAGCTGAAGCAATTTTTGTGAATGCAAAACTTGAAACTGATTTAGCTGAATTGTCTGAGGAAGAAGCAAAAGAATTATTGGAATCAGTTGGGCAAAGTGAATCAGGTTTAGCAAGACTGGCTAGAGTTGCCTTTGACACACTTGGATTACAGACTTATTTAACGGCTGGGCCTAAAGAAGCAAGAGCCTGGACAATTCATAAGGGAGACACCGCACCTATGGCTGCGGGCGTTATTCACACTGATTTCCAAAAAGGTTTCATCAAAGCAGAAATTATTTCTTTTAAGGATTTAGTTGAAGCAGGTTCCATGGTGGAAGCAAAATCTAAAGGAAAAGTAAGAATGGAAGGAAAAGATTACGTCATGCAAGATGGTGACGTAGTTGAATTCAGGTTCAACGTTTAAAGGGATAAATGACAAATATTAAAACAAGAGATGACATTAGAAACTTAGCAATTATTGCCCACGTTGATCATGGCAAAACAACATTGGTTGATGCGATGTTATGGCAGTCAGGTGCTTTTAGAGCTAACCAAGATGTGAACGAACGAGTCATGGACTCAACAGATTTAGAAAGAGAAAAAGGAATTACCATTTTGGCAAAGAACACTGCCATTAATTACACAGATCCAGAACTTGCCCCAAATGGTGTAATCATCAACATTATTGACACACCAGGCCACGCTGATTTTGGTGGCGAAGTTGAACGCGGACTTGAAATGGTTGACGGTGCTGTTTTATTAGTTGATGCAAGTGAAGGCCCACTACCACAAACAAGATTTGTGTTAAGAAAAGCTTTCCAAAAAAGATTACCGGTAATTTTAGTTATTAATAAAACAGATCGTTCTGATTCAAGAATTGATGTTGTTGTTAATGAGACCTATGATTTATTCATTGATTTAGCTGATGATTCTATGGTTAATGTTTTGGAATTTCCAATCATTTATGCCTCAGCAAGAGCCGGTAAAGCAAGTTTGACTAAACCAGCAGATGGCACAGTTCCTGATTCAGAAAACTTAAGACCCTTGTTTGAAACAATTCTTAAAACAGTTCCAGCACCTACTTATACAGAAGGAGCCCCACTACAAGCTCACGTGACAAACCTTGATGCTTCTGCTTATCTTGGTCGACTTGCGCTATGTCGAGTAAGAAATGGTTACATCAAAAAAGGTCAAACAGCTGCCTGGATGAAAACCAATGGCGAAGTAGTGAAAGTAAAAATTAGTGAATTACTTATTACCCAAGCATTAGAACGAGTACCAGTTGATCAAGCAGGACCAGGAGATCTAATTGCAGTAGCAGGAATTGAAGAAATCACAATTGGTGAAACATTGGCAGATCCTGATAATCCAACTGCGTTGCCAATGATCACAGTGGATGAGCCAAGTATTTCTATGTTTATTGGCACAAACACTTCACCTTTGGCTGGAAAATCAGGAACCAAAATGACAGCTCGTTTGTTAAAAAACAGACTTGATGCTGAACTAATCGGAAACGTTTCCTTAAGAGTTTTTGACACAGATCGCCCTGATACTTGGGAAGTGCAAGGACGAGGCGAATTACAACTTGCAATCTTGGTTGAAATTATGCGACGCGAAGGTTTTGAATTAACTGTGGGAAAACCACAAGTTGTGACTAGAACTATTGATGGCAAACTTTCTGAACCAGTTGAAAGATTAACAATTGATGTTCCAGAAGATTATGTAGGAGTGGTAACACAATTGTTAGGTTTAAGAAAAGGTCGCATGGAACAAATGACAAACCACGGCAGTGGTTGGGTTCGAATGGAATATTTAGTTCCAGCACGAGGACTAATTGGTTTTAGAACAGAATTCTTAACTGAAACTCGTGGAACAGGATTAATGCATCATGTGTTTGAACGATATGAACCATGGCACGGTGAAGTTAAAACTAGAGCAAACGGATCTTTGGTGGCCGATAGATCAGGAGTTACTACCGGTTACGCAGCTTTTTCAATCCAAGAACGCGGATCACTATTTATTGGACCAGGTATAGAAGTTTACGAAGGAATGATCATTGGGGAAAATGCTCGTGCTGATGATATGGATGTAAACATCACAAAAGAGAAAAAATTAACAAACATGAGAGCTTCAGGTTCTGATGACACAGTTCATTTAGTTCCACCACGAAATCTGTCCCTTGAACAAGCTTTAGAATTCTTAAGAGAAGACGAATGTGCTGAAGTAACTCCAGCTACCGTTCGAATTCGAAAAGTAATCTTGAATGCTGGTGAGCGAAATCGTGCTCGCAACAAAAACAAATAAACTAGTTATTTAAATTTGTTTTAAAGAAATCTAGTTGCATTCGTAACAGATTTTCTGTTGTAATTTCCTGTGGAGTCATGTGACTTACCCCCGGTAAGGGCACAAACTTATGAAATTGTCCGTGAATTGAAAGTTTTTCTATCAAGTTAAGTGAATGCATCGCTAAAACATTGTCATCTGCTAAACCATGGATCAGTAATAAAGGTCTAGTTAATTTTTGAGCTCGATTAATCAAAGAGAACTGCTCGTATTTTGATTCATCACTATTGGGATTGCCCAAATATCGTTCGGAATAAGCAGTGTCATACCAACGTAAATCTGTCACCGGTGCTCCAGCAATACCAGCATGAAATCTCTCAGGAGCATCTAAAACTGCCAAAGCTGCTAAATATCCTCCGAAAGACCAACCAGTAATTCCTACATTGTTTAGATCCAATAATCCGGGATAGTTTTTATCGGTTTCATCAAGTGCAGTTATTTGATCTGCAACTATTTTTTCAGTCCAGTTTTCAAATATTTCATATTCCCAACTTTTTCCTCGCCCAGGTGTGCCACGATTATCGGCCACAATGACAACAAAACCCTGATCAGCAATCCATTGCTCACTGAAATATGTTGCAGCATTTTTCATACAACTAGCAAAATGTGGCCCCCCATAAGGAGACATTATGACGGGAAATTTCTTTTCATCTTTTAACCAAGTTGGTAAAACTACTGAGGTGGAAATCTTTGAGTTACCTGAATCAAAATATTCAATTCTTGGATTAAATTCAGGAAAGTCCTGTTGATCTTTTATTACAAATTGGTTTTGGCCATTATGAACACTGATTTTTCTGGCCCAACTGGATTGGTTTGATTCAATAACAAGTGTTAAGTGCTTTTTCTTACCACCAACTACATAGCCATCTGTTTGACCAATGCTGGTGGACTTTCCCTTCCAATCAACGAGCATTAAGGAAGAACTGTTTTGGTGTGAACTTACTTGTAAAAGAAACCCTTCTTTATCAACATTGAGTATTGCTCGGACCTCATAGTTTGAATCAGTTAGAGCAAGCCCATCAACAAATAAAGATCTGTGGTCTTTTCCTTCCAATGTGATCAGGTGATTTTCAAATATTTGAGGAGAACCCGGTATTACTTCAACCCATGCTGGGTGGTTTTGGGCCCATAAATCAACTTGGTTTTTAGTGTTTAAGTCAAATTGTTTTAAGACCATTGTTTTTTGATCTCTTGTTAAAAGCGTTAAATTCACATTATTTGAGGTATTAAAATCCACATCGGTTACGTATTCAAATTCATGCTTATCGATTTCTAATTTGGTTTTATTTCCTTCTAAGTCTATGACAAAAAAATCGCAATCAGGGTTCTTTGAACCAGCAAATGGGTAACGATGATTTCTGGTCCCTGCGGAAGGATTATCAGGATCAGTAATTTGCACAGTGGGTACTTGGCTTTCATCCACTCTTTCCACAACTAAAAGATCTGAGTCAGGGCTCCACCAAAATCCTCTATAACGATTCAGCTCTTCAGCGGCGATGAAATCAACAAGGCCATAAGTAACATTTTCATTTTCACTGGTAAGAATTACTTTTCCAGATTTAGTATCTAGGCCATACAAATAAAGACTGGTATTAATAACACCTGCAATAAATTTTGCGTCAGGAGAAAACCTAGGATCAATTATTGATCCTGGAAGATCAATGTTGGAAATATGTTTAGTTCTGACATGATAAATCCACAATTCACCATTGAGGGCAAAACATAAATTTTCACCACTTTTATCAATACTGAAAGTTGTTATTCCTGAACCTGATTCTCGAAGTCTTTCCCTGCGGGCTTTTTCTTGAGCGGGTAAGAAATCTTCGTCTTTAACTTTTAAATCTTGAGGATTAATTAGAAGCTCTTCATGACCATTTGAGGTATCGAGAGCAAAAAGTGAAAGTCTTAAATCAGTTTTAGAAATCGATCTAACAAAAAAGACTTGATTATTCTCAGGACTTATTACAAAACTTCTGGCACGTCCAGATGAAAATCTTCTCGTTTGTGCATATTGTTTTGGAAAAGTTGGCCATCTACTCACACACATATTCTGCTTGTCGCGTATTCTTTCAACTATGTCGAGTCACCGTCTTTTATTAGTTCACGCTCACCCAGATGATGAAACCATTGGCACTGGAATAACAATGGCAAAATATGTAAAAGCAGGTGTAAAAGTAACGCTGGTCACTTGTACAAGTGGGGAAGAGGGAGAAGTTCTTGTCCCAAAATTAGCACACCTTGCTTCAAACAAAGAAGACAAACTTGGACCTCATCGCCAAATAGAACTAGCTAATGCATTAAAAGCATTAGGTGTAACAGATCATAGATTTTTAGGTGGACCTGGAAAGTTTAGAGATTCAGGAATGATTGGCATGCCATCTAATGATAGAAAAGATTCTTTTTGGCAAACAGATTTACAAATAGCAGCAGATGAATTAGTAAAGGTGATAAGAGAAACAAAACCTCAAGTTGTGGTTACCTATGACGACTTTGGAGGCTATGGGCATCCAGATCATATAAATGCACATCGTATAACTCATTACGCCACAGATTTAGCAAGTATTTCAAGTTATAAACCTGAACTAGGCGTTGAATGGACTGTGAGCAAAATTTATTGGACTTGTATTCCTAAATCACAAATTCAAAAAGGAATTGATGCTTTAGCAAATAGTGGTTCAAAGTTTTTTGGTGTTGATTCGGTAGATGAGTTTCCCTTTGCAGTTGATGACAAATTTGTTACCACAAGAATTGAAGGATTTGATGAAGTTGACATGAAATTAGCCGCACTGAGATGTCATGCAACCCAAGTTGAAGAAACAGGACCGTTTTTTCAAATGGTTGAAGTTGTTGGACCTGAAGCTTTAGGGGTGGAATATTTCCGCATTGCTAAGGGAAATGTTACAAAGAATGGCGAATTCGAAACTGATTTATTTGCTGGGATCTAAATGAAAATTAAATTATCAAACTTTTTTGCTTCAATTCTTCTTGGTGTTGCAGTTTCTCTCGTGGGAGGATTTTTGCAAGCAGGAACGCTAAAAGTCTTCATTGTGATTCCTTGGGGTTTAGTTTTATATTTAATCATTTTTATTCACTCAATAAATTATGTTAGAAAAAATATGCACTCTCGAATTTTTGTTGTGACTTATGCTCTTGGCTGGTTAACTATTGCACTTTTATTGAGCACAAAATTGGCTGCGGGAGATTTAGTTTTGACAAATAATTTATTAGCAATGATTTATTTATTTGGATCAGTCATAATTTTAGGAGCAATGGCATCATTGCCCCTAAAGAAACGTTAAATACCGTCTTTAACTGATTGGGTTTTATCAGCAACTGCTTGTGTTTTTTGCTCAATATCAGTTGCAACTGCTAAAGCATCATCAAGTGCTTGACGCAGTTGTGTTGATGCCGAAGCAA
>Ga0169931_10002947_pt1 | contig 27399 bp, 21 predicted proteins | sample Kivu_15m_20L_FD_129675 | JGI IMG/M metagenome (GOLD analysis project Ga0169931, IMG submission 129675) | Freshwater microbial communities from Lake Kivu, Western Province, Rwanda to study Microbial Dark Matter (Phase II) - Kivu_15m_20L... | ecosystem: Environmental > Aquatic > Freshwater > Lake...
CAGGAACGGGGAAAGCTTGTCTCGCAGTGAAGAGGATCGACAAGTTGCCTGTTGCATTTTGATGCATCGCATGAAGGTGTCTCATTCTGCTTCAGTGGAGTGCGAAATCAAGCTTCAAAAAATTGTTTGGAATTTGGTCGGGGAATTGATTGCCAAGCGCGTTGACGTGTAATTAGGATGAAGGCTCAATCGCAAGAAAGCTTGATCGCAGGCAAAGGAAATTGCCGTTTCCGAAAGTCACTCGCAGCAGAGTTTTTGAATGCCCAAGAGAACTTTCGGCCCGGATAGTGCCACACTGAATGGACGATAACTGTCACGCAAGGAAAAGGATTCGAGCGTATGATTCATTACACCTGCGACCGTTGCCAGAAACGGATCGACACCGATCAGGAAACAATGTTCCAAGTTCGGATTGAGATCAGTTCCGTCGCGCCGCCTGAGCCGCAACTCGATGCTGATGAACAAGAAGCGGCTCGGGAATTCATGGACCTCGACGAAACGATCGACGAGCTGAACACAACGGCAGGTGAGACCGAAGACCCGGCTCCGCTCAGCTTTGACCTTTGCCCTGAGTGCTTCACGCGTTATGCCCAGGACCCGCTGGGAATGAACTCCGGCGAACTTGGTTTCAGCAAGAACTGAACGGCCGAAAACGCTTTCAAAGTCGAACGCTTTTACGTGGCAAAGACAGGGCGGCCTGAAACTGAGCGGCTAGCGCCTTGCCGCTCAGCTTCGTCGAGCGGAGAGTTTTTTTGAGCTGCCGAAACCGCGGGCTGGCGCGAAGGCCCGGCTGACGAACAAAGGCGATGTTTAAGGCGCTAGCCGCCGATTGAATCTAAGAACCAGCCCGAACTCAGGGACTTCCTGGAATGACCCAGACGCCGCCACTGCATTCACTGCGAGGGCAAGACGATTGCATAGGCCCGGTCGAAACTTGCGGCCGTTACCGCTTCGCCAAACGGAGGCGCAGCGTCCCTGCTCGGGCCGCTATGTCGCGTTGCCTTGTGACCCATGTCTAGTTTGCTAGAATCGGCGGCTTTCCTGAAACATCTCAGTGGTCAGCTCGGATTCAAGTGCAATGAAGATCGCAGTCATTGGTGGCGACGGAACCGGTCCGGAAGTTACTCAAGAAGCTCTTAAAGTCCTTGAGGCGGTCTCCAAGTTGGAGAAGTTCACTTATTCGCTCAACCATCTCGATTGGGGGAGCGAACGTTACATGCGGACCGGAGAAATTATCCCTCCCGGTGGATTCGACGTGCTTCGCGCGCACGACGCAATTTTCCTCGGGGCCGTCGGACATCCGGACGTTAAGCCGGGCGTAATCGAGAAGGGCCTGCTGCTGGAGACTCGCTTCAAGCTGGACCAGTACATCAATCTTCGGCCAGTGAAGCTTTATCCAGGCGTCGAGACGCCGCTTGCCGGTAAGACGCCAGCCGAGATCGACTTTGTCGTGGTGCGAGAAAACACCGAAGACCTGTACTGCGGCGTCGGTGGCTTTTTGAAGAAAGATACGCCTGATGAAGTGGCGATGCAGACAGCCGTCTATACCCGCAAGGGGTGCGAACGCTGCATTCGCTGGGCATTTGAATTTACGCGCAAGCGAAACAACCCCAAGGGCAAGCATTTGACGTTGGTCGCCAAGACCAACGTCCTCACTTACGGCCATGACTTGTGGATGCGGACTTTCGAAGAAGTCGCCAAGGAATACCCAGATGTAAAAGCCGACTACAACAATGTCGATGCCTGTTGCATGTGGATGGTCAAGTCGCCAGAGTTTTACGATGTGATTGTGACGACCAACATGTTTGGCGACATCATCACCGACATTGGTGCGATGATTCAGGGTGGCTTGGGCGTGGCCGCCGGTGGAAACATCAACCCCGACCCAGGCGGAGTCAGCATGTTCGAACCGATGGGTGGCAGCGCTCCAAAATACACCGGACAGAATGTGATCAATCCGATCGCTGCGATCGGAGCGATGGCCATGTTGCTCGAACACACCGGCCAACCTGCCGCAGGCGCCCGCGTGATGAAGGCAATTCAAAGTGTCACCGGCACGAAGATGAAGAGTCAATCAGCCGGCAAAATGGGTCACTCAACCACAGAAGTCGGCGACCTGGTTTGCGCGGCGCTGTAATCGCAACGGCCAGAATCGGGATGGCACCTCCCTGAGGCTCCGCGAAGGGCGTGGGGATGCGCTAGTCGGCGACGCGTTTCCGAACTGCCGAACCGGAGGCTGGCGCGAAGACACGGCTAACAAAGACGGGTGGGCTTAAAGCACGCAGACAAAGTCCAACGCACCATTCCTGCACGGCTCTTCGCCCCGTCAGGGCGCTTTATCGTAGCGTAGGGTAAGCGAGGCTCTGCGAGCGCAACCCTACGTACCGACAATCCCACCCCCCTTTTTTTCCGCCGCCGCAGGCGGCGGTCGCAACGCGAAACGTCGTCTCACCTTAGCGTCGAACAGCCCGTGCCGCAAAGCGGCGACGTGCGGTTCGACCTAAATGCTCTGTCTTCGTCCATAAACGTAGGGTTTCACCCTACGCTAGGATATCGCGCCCTGTCGGGGCGAAGAGCCGTTTACCAATCGCAAAACAATCAACAAAGGATCGCGAGGACCAATAAATTAGCCAGAACCTTACGTCGCATCAGCGGAGCGATGACTAATCGGCGACAGCCCGCCGTTTCAGTCCTCATTCATGTTGCCGAACCGGAGGCTGTCGCGAAGACCCGGCTGGCAAGAACCAAACACGGCTCGCTCCGCACAATCGTTTTCCACTCAGCGACTGAGGCTGAGCAACTCATCGCGGCTGGTCAGCAATTGCTCTGCGGCGGCGCGGAAACGGCCATTGAAGTGCTCGCTGGCGGCTCGCAATTGGTCGCCACTTCCTTCGCTGAGCATGATCTCCAGGTCAACCGCACCTCGGCTGCGGCGCAGCAGCGCCGCCGTTAACTTACTTCCGCCGATGCGGCCTGCGGCATCCCGCTCCCAGAGCGAACGAAGCTGCGACTCGGCTTGTATATAGGCGACCGCCTGTAGCTTTGCCGATTCGTCTTCAGCCAGATGCACCGGCAGCGTAAACCTCCGCTGATAACTGACTCGCGGCTCGACTCCCAATCCAACCCGCTGATAGACGCGGGTCTCGACAATCATCAATCCGGCTCGCCAAGTCTGCGGCAAGCGATACAGCAGTTGTAACTCGCGGCCTCCCTCGACCAGCACTTGCCGGGAATCGTGAAAACGAAAGAAGGCTCCAGTCGATCGTTCCGCAGGTCCGCTCTCGACGAGCGGTTCGCGGTCCGGAATCTCAGCGTAGCGGCGGTTGACTTGCTGCTCCATTGCTCCGGAAGCGTTGGCGACCGTGGCAAACGTTTGCAGCAATCCGTCGGTAGCCAAGCCGCCGCTCAGCCGCTTTTCTGATCGCTGCTCCGTTAGTACGACGCCGGCGATGTCGGACTGCAGACTCGACTTTGGCCAGTAATCGACCAGCGGATAGAGCGAGCGAGCCCACGAGACTTTGAACTCAACGGCGTAAAACGAATCGCGAGCAGAAGGGTCGAGCCAAACCGAGACCGGGAGAGAAAGCTGCACCAGCTTCTCCTTCGCCGTTCCCGCCTCAGCACCCTCGGCGAATGGGCTTACCAGTTCGCGTCCCTCAGCCAGCGCAGGGACATCGACGCGAATCAATTCTTGAGCCTGTAGTGAAGTGGCCAGAAACAAGCATGTGAAGCAGAGCGCCCAGCCAAACGCTCGGTTCGTCTGAGCAACTTTCACCACTTTAGGACCGCAGTGAGCCATGACTTCTCTCCCCCCGAAATGAAATCTCCACCGGGCGGTTGGCTCTCCTGAATCACTGCCGCGCCTGGTCAATAGACTCCTTCCTGGAGTGGTCGCACTGACCTTACGCTCTCCAGACGGCAGAAGTTCTGAAGTGGTTCAAGATTCTCTCTAAAACGCGGTGGCTAGCAGCGACCCCAGATGGCAAGCTTTACCTGATCGCTGCAGCTTAACAGCAAACGCCTGCCTCGGACCAAAATCGCGGTTCCTGCAAGCGGTCCGCTGACTCAACCAATCTGCAGTTCCGCAAACGAGCGAATCTCAGCGAACCCATGTCCCTCGGGCTGTGGCTGGTTCTCCGGCCGGACGCTCAGCGCTGTCTCGAGGCCGGCTTGGCGAGCGGCTCGCAGTTCGTCGACGATGTCACTGACAAAGAGAATCTGGTGCGGCTGGGAACCGATCGCCGCGGCGATTCGCTGGTAGCTTTCGGCTTCCTTTTTCCCGCCGCTGGTCGTATCGAAGTGACCTGAAAAGAGCTGCAGCAAATCGCCCTCGCTGGTGTGGCCGAAGAAGAGCCGCTGAGCTGCAATGCTGCCAGAGGAATAAATCCAAACCCTGCGCCCGCTCGCTTTCCAAGCCTTCACCGCCGAGAGCACATCCGGATAGAGATGCGCCACCATTTGTCCGGACCGAAAACCGCTCTCCCAAACGAGCCCTTGCAGTTCTTTCAAACCCGTGACCTTGGCATCGCGATCCATCAGCTGATGCACCGCTGTGACAACTGCCTCGCGTTGAGCTTGCTCGCCGTCGCAGTTCCCCAGCCAGCTTGCCGCATCGGCCTGCCCAGCATCGATTGCAAGTTTATCAAGCGCTGCCCGCAGAGCTGACTCTCCCCAATGCTGCTTGAGATATTCCCCGACATGCTGGCGGGCGTAAGGGAACATCACCTCAAAGACAAAGCGGACGGAAGAAGTGGTGCCTTCGATATCAAGCAAGACATCGGTAACCGCTGGAGAGATCGCGACAGACATTTGAGCTTCTCAAAGATTGATTGAAATAAGCCGCCATCAATACAAAAGGCAGTCGCAAAGGACTGCCTTTAGTTCGACCTTGTGTCTAAAAATCAGCCGCTTCTCCTCGCCAGTTCCCGATTCAGTGAGCTCGATAGTATTCACCAATCCGAGCGAACTCCGGCTGGCATCGCCTTCTGGCTGCGGCGGAAACTAGATTTTGACTACAGGATTAAGCCGCTCCGATGGCTTTTCACCATTGCCAACGTAGCTGAGTCCAAAGCAGAGCGGCGCGTAATTGGAGTGCACGCCCGCGTCGATGTATTCCGGAGTCCAGCCGCTCATGTCTTGAAAGAGGCGAATGCAGCGAATGGTTCGGTCCTTGCAGAGGTTGAACCAGTGCTTGGTGCCGCAGGGAACGTTTACCAAGTCTCCCGACTCAACGGTGATGCTGAAGACTGGACCGTTATCCGGGTGAATGTGGAAGACGCCGCTGCCGCGAACGGTGAAACGAACTTCGTCTTCGCTGTGGGTGTGTTCTTTATCGAACTTGGCCAACATTGCATCGAGGTTGGGCGTCGCCGGGTTGACGTTAATGACGTCAGCCGTGACGTAACCACCGGCGGCCTTGAGGCGCTCAATTTCTGGGGCGTACGCGGCGAGAATCTCTTCGTTGGTGGCATCCGGGCCAATTCGGCCCTCGACATCCCACTTCTCGTACCAGATTCCGAAAGGCTTTAAAAAGTCTCGAATCTCTTCCACTTGGGAAATTTCGCGGTTCTGATCGGGAACGTGAACTCGAGCCATGTCGGAGAACTCCGAAATACGATTGCGATGATTCAGCCAAACAATAAGAGCTACTAACGTTATCGACCAGCAAAACGGCCGCCGTTAACTGCTCCACTTCAAGCCCTAATTCTATCGCGTCAGAGTGCGAAACAAAAGGGATTTCGCTGGCCAGTAACGTTCCGAAAAGCTGGCTCAACGGCCCCCTGAGGCCCGTACCGCAGCGAGGCGTTAAACTGCAGAGGTCGTGACATGCACGCGTTCCCGTTAGTTTTGCTGAGAATTTCCAAATGGGTTCCCGATTCGTTTATCTGCTCTTGTTTTTCACAGCCGTTTCGATGGCTTGGACGAAAGCCGCCCAAGGTCAAGCGACAGCGCCGGCGAAGCAATTTGTCCGGCTGATGGTGATCGCCCCCGAAGAGTTTCTTCCGCCACTCAGAAATTACCTCGCCAAGCGGCCTCCAGAGGTGATCGGGGAGCTGGTCAGTTTGAAAGCTGTGCTGGCCGAGGAGCAGGGGAGGGATGACGCTGAGAAAGTCAAACGCTGGCTGTTTGAAAAGTGGCACTCGGAAAAATTCAATCACGTCCTGCTGGTTGGCGATGCGGATGTTTTTCCGGTCCGGTACATGGTGCTCGACCGGGTTACCGAGCCCGCTTTCGACTACGCGTTTTACCCCAGCGATCTCTACTACGGCGACTTGTGCAAACAGGACGGTTCGTTTGAAAGCTGGAACGCGATCACCGACGACTTTCATGGTAGTTACTTCGGCGAGGTCCGAGGCGAGAAGAACAAGAGCGATCCGATCAACTTCGACCGCGTCGATTATCTGCCCGAGGTAGGCGTTGGCCGCTGGCCGGTCAGCACAATCAGCGAACTGGAAACCGTGATTGCCAAGTCACTGGCTTATGAGGGAGCGATCATTCAGCGTGAAGAGAACGACGCTGGCCGAGCAGGCTTTGTCTTTGTCGATGGCTGGATCGACTGCCGCCCGCAGATGCGGCAGTGGAGCAAACAGTTGCCGGAAGGCTGGTCGCGCGAGTGGCTATTGGCATCGCCGGAGGACCCGGCGAAATCACGACACCGAGCCGATGATGTCGTGCAGTATCTAAACGCGGGCTGCGACTTACTGCTGCATACTGGACATGGATATCCCGAGGGCTGGGACCAGAGCCTCGGCAAGGTTGACCTCCAAAGACTTGAGAATGCGAATCGACTGCCAGTGATCATTTCAGCCGGATGCAGCACCGCTTATTTCGCAACGTTACCGCCTTACGAAAGTTACCTCGATGCCGCGGGCAGGGCGCACCAAGGGACCAACGCCGGCGAAGTTTTTCGGGCTCCTCCGCCGCCGCCCTCGAATTATCAAACGGGAGAATACAACCGCACCGGATTGGGCGAGCAGCTCCTCAAGTCCGGCCCCAGCGGCGCGGTCGCTTACTTCGGCTGCAATACCGGCAGCCAACCGTGCGGGCTGACTCTGGTCGACGGTTTCACGCGTGGCCTTCAATTGGAGAAAACGCCACGGATTGGCTCCTGCTGGCAAAACGCCGTACGGCATTACTATGAGCGGGAGAAGCTGGCAGAGATTCAGCCGACTGCCGACTGGTATCCGGCGAGCATTTTCTTTCAAGGAATGAAGTTCATGCTGTTCGGCGACCCGAGCTTGCCGCTGCATAGAGCAAATTGACTGCGGCTCTAATTTCTTGGCGAGCGTCCAGCTAAGCCCGGATCAAATTCGTTGTGCGGGCGACGCACTCGAAGAGAAATTCAAAGATCTCAACATGCCGGCGAGCAGCAGCGATGTCGCGGCCCCAAGTGTAGAGCCCGTGGCGGCGGATGAGAAAGCCGTGGGTGATTCGCTCGGGCGACTGTCGCTGCATCTGCTCAACTTGTCGAGCGAGCGCGGGGATGTCTTGCGTGTTCTCGAATATTGGAACCCAAAAATGCGTGTCGTGAGTGGTGATTCCCTCGAGCCCCTTGAGCATTTCGAAACCGTAGATTTCGAAGCCGTACTGAGGGAAGAAGTGGTCGGACAGAAGCGTCGACCAGACGCTGTGCGTGTGCAGAATGCAGCCAACCGTTTCGGGCCGCTGAGCGAGGACGACATGCAGCATTGTTTCGGCGGAAGATTTCGGCTGGCCAGGAAAAGCCGGCTTACCGTCCGGTCCGACACGCACGAAATCAGGGCGGCGAAGGGCGCCTTTGTCCAGCCCGCTGGCGGTGACGACGATATCGACTGGGTCTTGCGAGAGGACGACGCTGTAGTTGCTGCTCGTTCCAACCGACCAGCCGCGGGAGTGAAATAGCCGTCCGCAATCCCGCAGTCCATCAATCGAGGACTCACAACCTGCGAGCGGATGCTCGGAAGGAAAAACGGTTGTGTCTGTGTCCAGTTCCAAAGATTGCGTCGACATGTCAAGCAGTTCCTGAAGGCTCTTCGATTTCCGAATTTAACGGAGCGTGTAGTGTATCAATCACGACCGGGGCTTGAGGAGTGAGCCCGACGCGATTAACTGCTCGGGAGTTTTGGTGGTGGACACCGTCTGCTCGACTGACCCACTCTTGCCTGCTTCTCGTTTTCTCGCGAAGTGCGGGGTTTATTCGGGACAAAAGCAACGAAACCCTGTGTCTCCTCCATAAAAATCGTTCCCAAAAGTCAAAAACCCGGGCAACTTATCGCTCTAGGGTGGTCGCCGTATTTATCAAATCCGACTTTATGCCGATAATCACAAGGGTGTTGAAGTCTTCCCCGAAATGCGGTGAAGACTGCGAACGGCTGGTCTGAAATTCACCCTTTCGCCAGTCGTGGCAATGACACGCGTGTGCCCGGCCCAACGTGGAGCCGAGCCGAAGCTGATTTATGTTTTTGGAGAACGATCCAATGAAGACGAATGCAATCCTGTTTGGATTGCTGGTTTCAGGTTTGATCGGGCTATCCGGTTGCGACAAAGGTGCTGCACCTGCTCCTGCAAAGCAGGAAGAGAAAAAGACCTCGCAAACTGCCCCGACCACCCCACCAGCAGTCGCCGCGACATCAGCCGAAAAGCCAGCTGATGCAAGCAACCTGGTTTTCGTAAAGCTAAACGTCCCGAACATGACGTGAGGCGGTTGTGCCACCTCGGTCCGGGGTGATTTGGCGAAGATTCAAGGTGTCAGCGAAATTAAGACCGACACCTCATCAACCACGTGCGAATTCAGGGTGACCAAAGACGTCGCCGACCTCAAGGCGAAATTGGACGAATTCGCGAAGACGAATACTCACTTGGCTAAATGGACTTTTGCTGAAGATAGCGAAGTCAAATAAGCTTCCGCAAGAATTCAATTCTGCAAACTGAAACAGCCGTCGTGAAGCGATTCACGGCGGCTGTTTTTTGTTTGAGTGCGCTCGTTCGGAGATCCTTTAATCGTTAATCAGCTGATCGTCGAACCGCACGCCGCGGCCCCGCGGCACGGGCGGCTCGAGGCGGAACCCTAATCAGATGCAAAGAGGAGACCGAAGGTCGGTTTTTCGGCGAGGTCGGGAGACCTGCGCCGAGCGCGCGAGCGCGCGCAGGCGAACACGGAGACCTGCGCCGAGCGCAGCCGCGCGCTGAGTCTTGCGCCGAGCGCACTTTTCCTGAGTTGCCGAACTGGGGGCTGGCGCGAAGACCCGGCTGACGAAGAATGGAGCACTGACGCTGGAACTACTCTAACTATGCATGCGGGGTAGGGGATCGCCGCGGTGGATGATCTCTGCTTCTAGCGCGGCGAGTTCTTCCAATCGCTGCTTGACATCCGCATCGTCGCCAAAATACTTCGCCATCCGCACATAAGTCGTATGATGCCGCGCTTCGGATTCGAACAAGCTGGCATAGAAATCTCGCAACTCCGGATCCTCGACATGCCTTGCGAGCAAATCAAATCGCTCGCAGGATCGGGCTTCAATTAGGCTGGCAACCAGTAGCCGGTCGATCGCTCGGTACGGCTCATACTTGCGAACCAGGTCGTTAAGCTGCCGGCCGTAGCCACCCGGCACCAAACGCGTGAAGGCGATTCCCTTTTTCTCCAGCAGGTCGAGGACTTGCTGAAAGTGCATCAGTTCTTCGTTGACGATCACCGACAACTCGCGGCAAAGTTCCGTCTTATCGACATAGGCGAGAATCAAATTCATCGCGCAGGCAGCCGCTTTCTTTTCGCAGTGCGCGTGGTCGACCAAGATTTCAGGCAGGTGCTCGTCCACTTGCTGCAGCCATCGCTGCTGAGATTCAATTTGCAGATTCAACATCGCTGAGACTCAAACCAAAAAGTGCTGCCAATCGGGGAGTTTCCACTGATTTACTTGGCTCTGCGGAGGCCCAAGCAAATCGCCCGCAGATCCTCGAAAATCTGCCTTTTCCCGTTATAAGAGGAACGGTAGACTTCGGCTAGTCGCGGGAGAAGACAGGCCCGGAAAAGCAGCCGTTACAGACGCCGCTGCTGAGCGATTGTGAGCACATAAACCAGTCCCCTCCCGCCCGTCACCCGCAGGTAGCTGCACATGTACCAGACTCGCTCGACCTCACACCTCAGCCTCGCTTTGCCTCCAAGCGAGCCAGTCGATGAGCAGCCGACACCTGCCCCCACTCCCAAATCCTCCTACGGCGTGCACCTTCTACTGCTGGCGGGACTCGGCGCTGGCGCTGTCGCTGGTGTCTTCCTCGGCAGCGGACAGCACTTGGGAGAGAAAGTCCTCAAGGCTATCGCGACTCCGATCGGCTTTATCTGGTTGCTTCTGTTTCTGGTTGGCTACTTCAGCCTCCTCCGGCGGCGCACGACCACGGGGCTGCTCGTCCTGCTGGCTTGGGGCATCCTGACCCTGGGGGGAAACCAGCTATTCAGCAGCTGGCTCGTTTCCACTTTAGAAAAGCCCTATCTTGGCAGTCAGTTTGCCAAGCTCGGTCCTTATGAAGTCGTCCTCGTGCTGGGTGGTGGAACCAGCGTTACTCCGCAAGGAGACCCACAGCTAGATTGGGCCGGCGATCGCTTGATGCAAGCTGCAAGGCTTTACCACGCGGGGAAAGTCGAGCGGCTGCTCGTGAGTGGTTCTCAGTTCACCCGCTCCAGCGAACTCGATCTCGATCCTGGCGAAGAGTCCAAGCTGCTGCTGGTTCAAGTTGGCGTTCCCGAGGAAAAAATTTCGACCATCAAGGGGCTAAACACTTCCGAGGAAATGAAGTCACTTCGCGTTTGGCTCGACTCAAACTACCCAGAGGGAGCCCCCAAGCTCGGCATCGTCACGTCAGCTTGGCATTTGAATCGCGCGATGAAGTTGGCTGCGGCAAATAAGATTAAAGCGACCGCTGTCCCCTCACACTTCCATACCAAGCCGTTCATCCCGAGCCCGCACTTGGTGATCCCCTCGGGGGAGGATCTTTACTGGACCTCAGTGGCGCTGCACGAGTATCTCGGCCAAATGGTCGGACGGTAATCCGCAAGGCAGCAGGTTATCGCTGCCGGCGCGACGTTGGTTCGATCGGCGAGGGGCACCGACCCGCTCAGTTCTTTCGGGGCTTCCTTCTCTTCTGTGCTCCCATTTCTAATTCCTCGAGCGGTTTGGATGTAACTAAATCATCCCGCCCGCTCCCGCAACGCGAACAGAATCGAAGCAAGTGTTTCTCCGAAGCTTGTATCACCTTCGGCTTCAAACATCCGTTCGCATTGCCGCGGTCTATTTTCCACAACTCAGCGATAAACAGTGAATCGCGGTAGCCTGAAAAACTGCGACAAAAGCGGATTTCGCTCCCCATCCCCTGATTGCGACTGGCAAAGAAAAGCCAATTGGGGAAAATGATGTTGGAAGCTTTAAGCTTCGGCGGTTACCAACGGAAACTCGCCGAAATGACTTGAAAAACAGGACGCGATTTCGATGCCTTTCTTTGCTCGCCCCTCGCTGATACCCAACTCCGCTCGCCCTCTCTCAGTTATTCCAATTCTTCTGCTTATCGCGGTCTGCGGACAGTTCATGACGTTCGCGGCTTCGACCGTTGCACAGCAAGCAACGGCAGACAAGTTGACCGCGGAGCAAGTCCAGCAGATCGAGGGTCGCTATTTTGCCGATGCCCGGCAATTGACGTTTGACGGCAAGCGGGCAGGGGAGGGCTACTACAGCCGCGATGGCCAGAAGCTTGTATTCCAAAGCGAACGCGACGCTGCGAATCCTTTCTATCAAATCTATCTGCTCGACTTTGAAACGGGTGACGTTGAACGCGTCTCACCGGGTCAAGGAAAAACCACTTGTGCTTGGGTTCATCCCGATGGAACAAAGGTGATGTATGCCTCGACGCAAGACGACCCCGAAGCCGTCAAAAAGCAAAAGGACGAAATTGCCGCTCGCGAATCCGGAACCGAACGTCGTTATGCCTGGGATTATGACGACACCTACGAGCTCTACGAATACGATTTGAAATCGAAAGAGTATCGCCGTCTGACCGAAGTGAAGGGCTACGACGCCGAAGGCTGTTACTCGCCCGATGGCAAGCTGGTCGTGTTCGCGTCGAATCGGCGCGGCTTCAGCGAGCAACTCGACCCGAAGACTGCCGAGATCTTCCAACGCGACCCGTCGGTCATGTCCGACATTTTCATCATGAACGCCGATGGGACTGGACTGAAGCAGTTGACCACGGAAGCGGGCTACGATGGGGGTCCATTCTTCTCCCACGACGGGCAAAAGATTTGCTACCGGCATTTCGACGAAAGTGGAGCAGTCGCCGAAATCTACACGATGAATCTCGATGGTTCGGACAAGCGACAGCTGACTCGCCTGGGCGCGATGTCTTGGGCGCCTTTTTTCCATCCCTCGGGCGAGTATCTCGTATTTGCCACCAACCGACATGGTTTCAGCAACTTCGAACTCTATTTGGTTGATGCCGCTGGCAAATCTGAACCAGTACGCGTCACGGCGACTGATGGGTTTGATGGACTGGCGAGTTTTTCGCCCGATGGAAACACGCTTACGTGGACCTCTAATCGGACCAGTAATAACTCCTCGCAAATTTTTGTCGCCAAGTGGAATCACGAAGCCGCTCGCAAGGCGCTCGGCATTGACAGCAGCTCCGCAACGGCAATCGACCCCGATGCGCAGGAGTCGGCACAGACCAATGCCGCGGAGACGACCGCCGACTTCCGCGAACTCGACCTGATGAAGCACGTCGACTATCTCTGCCATCCATCGCTCGAAGGACGGATGACCGGAACGCCAGGCGAACGGAAGGCGACCGCTTATGTTGCCGCTTACTTTGACTTTCTCGGCCTGCAGCCGGCTGGCGAAACTGGCAGCTGGTTCCAGACATTCGAATTTTCGGCCGGCGCCCAACTGGGTGCCAACAATACTCTCAACGAGAACGGCAACAGTTACGAGCTGAACAAACAATGGCGTCCGTTGACCTTCTCTAAGACGGGTCAAATCGATGCGGCTCCGGTCGTCTTTGCGGGCTATGGGATTGTCGCTCCCAAAGATGGCGATAACGAAGAGTACGACTCCTATGTGCACCTCGATGTGAAGGACAAGTGGGTTCTGATGTTCCGCTACCTGCCTGAAAAGGCAAGCGACGCGCAGCGTCAGCACCTGCAGTACCACTCGAACCTGCGAAAGAAGGCGATGGACGCGCGGGATAAGGGTGCACGCGGAATCATCATCGTCAGCGGCCCGACTTCGCTCGCTCGCGAACAGCTGGTTCCACTGGAAAAAGACTTTTCGATGAGCGGCTCCAGCGTCGCAGCGATCAGCGTTACTGACGAGGTTGCTGCGGCCTGGTTCAAGCAAGCTGGCGAAGACCTCGGCAAGTTACAGGACGCGCTCGACACGGGAAAACCGAAAATGGGCTTTGAGCTGCCGAACGTGAAAATCGGTGCCCAGATTGAAATGACTCAGGTCAATGCGACCGGCCGCAATGTGGTGGGACGCCTCGTCGTCGGCGATACACCGAGCGAACAAGCAATCATCATCGGCGCTCATATCGACCACCTTGGCAACGGACGGAGCGGAAATTCGCTCGCCCGCGACGACGAGTCGACCTACATCCACTTCGGAGCCGACGACAACGCTTCAGGCGTTGCCTCGCTGCTGGAGATCGCGGAATATCTCGCCAAGCAGAAGAAAGAAGGCAAGCTCAAAGGCAAACGCGACATTATTTTTGCCGGTTGGAGTGGCGAGGAACTCGGCCTGCTCGGATCGCAGCACTACGTTGAGAAAGTACAAGCCGAATTGAATCCGGCGGCTACCGACCCGGTGACCGCGGCTCATGCGAGTGGTACCGGCAGTAAGTCGATCGCTCCGCGAATCGTCGCCTGCCTGAACATGGACATGGTCGGCCGGTACAACGGCTCGCTGGTTCTGCAAGGCATTTCATCTTCACCCTACTGGAACAAGGCCGCGGAAAAGAACGCGACGGTGGGACTGACGCTGAAACTAAGCAACGACACGAACTTGCCAACCGACGCGAGTTCGTTCTATCGAGCTGGGGTGCCGATCCTTTCGGCCTTCACTGGATCGCATACCGATTACCATACGCCGCGCGATACGGCCGACAAATTGAACTATGCGGATATGTCGCGGATTGCAAAGCTGATCGGCTTGGTCGCCCGCGGCTTGGCGACTGACGAAGCGATACCGAGCTTTACAGAAGCCAAGGCGGAAACTGCGGAACGTCCTCGTGCTGCGATGCGAGCTTACTTGGGGTCGATTCCCGAGTACGGGGGAGACATCAAGGGCGTGCTGCTGGGTGGCGTCACTGCGGGCTCTCCGATGGAAAAAGCCGGTGCGAAAAAGGGTGACGTGATTGTCGAGTTGGCTGGTCGCAAGATCGAAAACGTCTACGACTACACCTACGCGATTGAGGCACTGAAGATCGGCCAAGAGACGACGCTGACCGTGCTGCGGGGCGAAGACAAGGTCGAAATGAAGGTCACACCAGGCCGACGCTAGACCTGTAAATCAAGCGGGTAAACCTAGCTTGAAGTGTGTTTGCTTTTTCTTGAACGCTTGCGAAAGCGCATGAGCAACTGCTGCGTTGATTGGTTTCCATCAGCGACCAAGGCCAAACGGTTCACGACTGTTCTCGTGAGCAGAAAGAAAGATTCTTTATTTTGCCTCTGAGAGATCCCCAGACAAAAACCCTCGCTCCCCCTCGCCCCCTTGGGTGAGATGGGGTCGGGGGTGAGCTGGTTTCCGCCCGGTTTCCAATTTCGGCCTTACCCTCTGCGCCTCACTGAGCAGTCCGGATCTGCAGATTCGTAACCTCACTCGCGGCTACTTTCCTGCTGCCTTATCCCAAGCCGCCTCGCCGCCGACGATCGGCAAGCTGAGTGTGGTTGCCGAAAGGTCGATGCTCAGTTCAGTGCCTGGCTCGGGCCAGAGGGTAAAGTCGCGGTCGCTGGAGAAGATCATCAGCGCGATTTGCTCACCCTTGGCGATCACCTGATCGTCGGGCTGGAGCGTGAAATCGAGCTCATAGTACTTGCCGGGGACGAGTGGTTCGCTCTTTTCGAGAGACTTGTAGTTTTGCGGGTCAGCCCAACCGCGGGTGATGATGTTGTCGGTGATCTTGCCATCTTCCTGCCATGGAAGAGCTACCAGCCAAACCGAAAGATTCGCCGCTGGCTTGCTCGATGCCAATTTGATTTTCAGCTTGGGCGTTCCCGAAAGATGCAGCTCTTCCTCCAGTGGCTGGGAGAGATAGAGTAGACGGTGCGGCGATTCAGCAGCAGTTGCCAGCGATTGGCCGTCGCGATTAACGTCGTCGACCAATTTTTCGACCAGGGTCGTGGTTACTTCCGTCCGGCTTAATGCGCCCTTTTGATTCCCGCCTGCCGAAGGAAAGAGCTGAACAAGTTTAGCCTCAGGATTGGGGTAATCTGGATAGGCGGTCGGCTTATTTCGTCGCGACTGCTCGCGCACGATCCAGGCTTTGGGGTCGTTCTCAACCCCGTTTTGCTGGTCGTACAAATAGCGAGTAAACCAGCGATTCACCTGCTTCAGCGGCGGGTCACCGCCATGGCCACCTTGATGAAAAAAGGACTGTAGCGGAATACCTTTTGCCTTGAGGGCTTCGTAAATCCGAACGCTGTGCTCAGGCATGACGTTCCAGTCATTAAACGCATGAGCCATCAAGGTCGCAGCCTTCACACCATCGATGCGGTTGAGGAGGTCGCGGTCTGCCCAGTAAGCGTTGTAGTCGCCGCTTTGACGATCGATGTTTTCGATCATCTCCTTATCGCGATACTTGGCATCGCAATCATCGCGAAGGTCAGGATTGCCGCTCTTGATGAAGTCATAAAGTACATCGACATCTTCGCCCATATACCCGCCGGGATGGCGCACTAGTCCGTGTGAACGGTAGTAGTGGTAATAAGAAGTGTTGGGAGCAACCGGAATGATCGCTGCGAGGCCCTCGACTCCGGTGGTAGCGGCAGCCAGCGGAATCGTTCCGTTGTAAGAGGTCCCGATCATGCCAACCTTTCCCGTGCACCACTCGGCTTTCACTTCTTCATCGCCGTCGGGCGTGGTGTAGCCCTTAGCGCGGCCGTTGAGCCAATCGATCACTGCTTTCGGGGCCATACACTCGGGGTCGCCGCCGACGGTGGGACAACCTTGAGAGAGCCCTGTTCCGGGCGCCTCGGAATGAACGACTGCAAATCCTCGAGGAACCCACTCGTTTACCAGCGAGTTGGAAATCATCTGCTTGTCGGTCATGTAGGGAATCGGCTCGGGGAATTCATGCTTCGGTGGTTCGGCACCCAGTTCATGCTTCGGGTCCCAGAAGACTTTCGGGCTATTGGAGCCCACGCCCGAGAAATAGGGACTCGACTCGTAAACCACCGGGACTTTCAGCCCCTCGGTGTCGGTTTGCTTTTGTCGGGTGACATCAACGTGCATGCGATCGTTTTTTCCATCGCCATCGCTGTCGAAAGTAGTTTCGACCCACAATCGTTGCCGGATCCACTCATTGGGGTCTTTGAACGCGGGGACGACTTGGGCTTGCCCATCTTCAAAAACGGGCCGAGCCGGTTCGTTTGGCTCACTGGGGGACTGTGCACAGACTGGCGGCGGGAGACAGCTCAGTGCGACTGCTGCGGAGACAATAAATCCAAGATCACGAATCCAAAAGCGAACAGACATCATCGCGGTTTTCTCGCAGGTTCAGAAACGAATTGTTTGCTCTCGGGATCGGCATGGGCCGCAAAGAGAGCGCTTAAACGACGCCGTCGGCCGCGACGAATCGCGCTGCCATCTGCTCCCCTGATCCACTGTCTCGTCAGGGACTCGGGGACGGCTGAATGATTCTACCCCATTTCCACTTACCCCGCCGACTTTCAAACTGTTTTGGATTAAACTGGCGGGCGAACTCTGGAACTGACGTTTAACCCCCTGAGACCACTCTGATGAATCGGATTTCCAGCAATAGCCTCTACCGAGTTGCGTCGTACCGAACGCTTGCTCTCGCCGGTCTTTTCGTGGGACTTTTGTTTCTTCCGCAATCGCTGCTGGCGCTGCAAAGCGACCTTCCAGAGGGGATAAAACTTGGCTTGGGGCAAATCACCGAGGGCCGGGTAACGGGAACGATTTCTTTTCTCGCCAGTGATGAATTAGCCGGACGGGGGACTCCTTCACGCGAGTTCAATATCGCGGCCAGTTACGTCGCATCTCGTTTTCGTGGAGCAGGTTTGAAGGGGGGCGGCAAAGACGGCAGCTTTTTCCAAGAGACGATGATGCGTGAGATCAAGACGCCATCCTCTGGCGTCGTCTATCAAACAACGACCGGCGAGGATCTGCCGAATTACGGATTGCTAACCGCCACTGAACCGCTGGACTATTCCGGCCCGACTACCCTCGTCGATCCCGAGCAAGACTTCGCTCAACTGAAAATGGACGGTGTCGCGGTTGTAAAGTGGAATAGCGACGCCAAGGGTAACCGCGCGATCTCGCAAGTCGCTCGCTTGGCGAACTCGCTCAAAGCGGCCGGTGCCAAAGCACTGATTATTTACACGACGGACGAAAGTGAACTGGTGAAAGTTGGGCAAGCCGGTCGCGAGCAACCCCGGATCGAGTCGCCGCGCAGTCAGGTCAGCCTTCCCGTGCTGCTGGGCAAAGGCGACCCAGCCGTCGGCGAGGTGCGATTGACCGTTCCCGGAATCATCGTCAGCGAACTGCCGATGCGAAATGTGATTGGAGTTCTCGAGGGTTCCGATCCGGCTCTGAAAGAAGAAGCGATTGTCTTCACCGCGCACCTCGACCACCTTGGAGCTAAGCCAGGTACTGGCGAAGACAACATTTTTAATGGTGCCGACGATGATGCCTCGGGTTGCACTGCGGTCCTGACGCTAGCCGATGCGTTTGCCGCAATGCCCGAGCGACCGAAGCGTTCGATCATTTTCATGACCTTCTGGGGAGAAGAGCAGGGGTTGCTCGGCAGCCGCCAGTTCGCTGCCGAGCCAACTTGGCCGCTCGAGAAGATCGTGGCCAACGTGAACATCGAGATGATTGGCCGACCTGAAGCCGGGGCAAATGAAAAAATTTGGATGACTGGCTGGCAAGCGTCTGACCTCGGAACCTTGATGAACGCCGAGTCAGGCAAGTTCGGAGTCGAGATCTTCGAGCACCCCCGCTTCAGCGCCATGCTTTATCGGGCCAGCGACAACTGGTCCTTTGTCGAAAAGGGAGTCGTCGCTCACAGCTTTTCCGCGGGCAGCCTGCATGAAGACTACCACCAGCCAAATGACGAATGGGACCGGCTGAACATTCCTCACATGACGCGAGTCATTCAAGGCCTGTTTGCCGGTTCGCAGGGATTATGCAACGGCTCGGTAACGCCAAAGGCCGTCAAGAAGTAGTCGCTCGTTCGACGTTAGGCCTGAAAACTTCCTTGCTGTAGGACAGCCATGAGCAACGGATTTCGACTAGCTCAGGAGCAATACGCCGCTTTTGATGTCGATGTTGAAAGTGCGATGGCGCAGCTTTCAGCGATTCCGATCTCAATTCAGTGTTGGCAGGGAGATGACGTTGGCGGCTTTGAAAGTTCGGACAGCGAACTCGGTGGCGGCCTCGCTGTCACCGGCAATTATCCCGGTAAGGCTCGAAATGGGGATGAACTGCGGGCTGATGCCGAACAGGCGATGCGGCATCTGCCGGGCAGGCACCGCTTCAACCTGCACGCTTCGTATGCGGAGACGGGCGGACGCAAAGTCGATCGCGACGAACTGAAGCCGAAGCATTTTTCTGCGTGGATTGATTGGGCGAAGTCCCTGCAGATCGGGCTCGACTTTAATCCGACCTATTTCGCGCATCCACTCGCATCGAGCGGTATGACACTTGCCAATACCGACCCGGAGGTCCGCCAGTTTTGGATTCAGCACGGGCGTGCGACTCGACGCATTGCCGCTGCGTTTGGAACTGAACTCGGCGGCCCTGCGGTACACAACATCTGGATCCCGGATGGGATGAAAGACACGCCGGTTGACCGCTGGGGTCCGAGGGCGAGATTACAAGAAAGCCTCGACGAAATCCTTAAGGAGCGTTTATCCTCCGACCAGATTCTCGACTCCGTTGAAGGAAAACTTTTCGGGATTGGCTCCGAGTCGTTCGTCGTTGGTTCGCATGAATTTTATTTGGGCTATGCCAGCCGGAAGCAGATCGCGCTTTGTCTGGACAGCGGGCATTTCCATCCCACTGAGGAATTAGCCGACAAACTGTCTGCCGTCCTCGGTGCCGTGCCTCAAGTGTTGCTGCATGTCAGCCGCGGGGTGCGCTGGGACAGCGACCACGTCGTGGTGCTCAACGATGAGCTGAGGGCCATCGCTGCGGAGTTGGTCCGCGGAAAATGCTTCGACCGCGTTCGGATCGGGCTCGACTTCTTTGATGCGAGCATCAATCGCATCGCAGCTTGGGTGATTGGTGTGCGAGCGACTCAGCAAGCGTTACTTCAAGCATTGCTTGAGCCGCTTGGTCTGCTGAAGCAGGCTGAACTCGACGGCGACTTTACGGCTCGGCTGGCGCTCCTGGAGCAGGCAAAGCAGTTGCCTTGGTCGGCGGTTTGGACAGAATTCTGCGCGAGGGCAAACGTTCACGCGGGCTGGGATTGGCTGCCTGAACTGCGTGTCTACGAACGCGACGTCCAACTCGCCAGGAAATAAGGCTGGACGGAGCAAGTAAAGCTCGCGGGTTTTCGTCGCAGTCTGTAGCGGCCGAGCTTACTTCGAAAACCAGCCGCTGAAAGGGACTTTCTCAAACAGCCACCAGCGAGGCTTGGGCTTCTTGCCGCGACGCAATCCAAATTCCCGCGTGGCAACTTCAGCAATGCGGGCAGCAATTTCTTTTGGGTCGTCGGTCACGATAAACCGGTCGACGTCAGCCTGTCCAATCGTGCCTTCTTTGACCATCGTTTCTTGCAGATAGTCAAGCATCGGTTGCCAGAAGTCCTTCCCCGCGAGGACGATCGGAAAGCTCTCGACTTTTTCCGTCTGGACCAATGTCGAAATCTCAAACAACTCATCCAGCGTCCCAAATCCGCCGGGGAGCGCAACGAAGGCATACGAATACTTGGCCAACATCAATTTCCGGACAAAAAAGTATTTGAACTCGACGAACACATCGAGGTATTTGTTCGGTTCTTGCTCGAAGGGGAGAATGATGTTACAGCCGACGCTGTGACCACCGGCGTTTTTTGCGCCACGGTTGGCCGCTTCCATGATACCCGGCCCGCCGCCAGTCATCACCGTAAAGCCGACCTTGGAAAGCTCCTCACCGATCGCTTCCCCCAGCTTGTAATAACGATGGTTCTCTGGAAAGCGAGCGGAACCAAATACCGTCACACATGGCCCAACGAAGTGTAATTTGCGGAAGCCCCTAATCAACTCGCCGAAGATGCGGAAGGCCCGCATCAGTTCGTTCCAACGAGAATTTGGTCCTTCGAGGAACAATCGCTCCTCGTTTGCCCGGCCAGCGGAATTTGGAATTTGATTCATTTCGTCGTCAGTCAACTTTTCAGTTTCGGAAGTGGGATGCTGCAGCTTGCGAATCAAGGTCGATTCTCCGCAACAGGTTTGGCTTAGTGACGGCCTTAGGCCCAGCCAAACCCTAGCATTCTTCCAACTTGAGCTTCTCGGGAAAATAGGAATCCGATTGCAATTCCTATTACGTTTGCGCGGAATATTGTAGAAAACCAAGCAATCAGACCGCCAGAAACGGAACGACTGACAATTCCAATAGCCGAAGGAGTTGGCCTTGAACCCCTTTCAAGCAAGCGATAGGAGGCCAAGTTCACTAAGAATGAGGCCGATCGACTCGATCCCCTCGAGGCACTGGACAAGCGGATTTCGTATGAGAAGACTATCGACCCGAAGCTAGTCGAATCTGGGCGCGAGCTTGGGCGATTGTCTTGTTCTTGATTTCGACGAGTTCGGCTTTATCCGAGGCAGCGATTTGAGTCTTTTCGAGCAGTTGCTCAGCGGCCGTGCGGTCAATCTGATTCACGGGAACAACTCGCCCAGTGAGAATCGAGACAACGTTATCAGCGACCTGAACAAATCCACCATCAACATAGAAACTGTTTGGCTTGCCGCCGGAAACCAAACGCAACTCACCAGGAGCCAACCTACCAATCATTGGAGCATGGCCCGCAAGAATACCCGCTTCACCATCCATCAAGGTGACGGTCACCGAGTCAGCCTGCTGGTCAATCGCCGTGCATTCAGGAGTTACGACGACAACTTGGAGGTTAGCCATAGCGTTTGCCGAGAATGAAAAGGTTTATCCGGGGAGGTGAAAACCCACCACTGCATTGAGACCGAGCGGAGCCGGTCCAAATCCAGCGAAGGGGAATGCGCCGCGAAGTGAATCGCGGCGCAACTGTCGCAGACTACTTCTTGGCAACAGCAGCAGCCATTCGCTTGGCTTGCTCTTCTGCTTGCTCAATGGCACCGACGTACATGAACGCGTCTTCTGGCAGGTGGTCCCACTTGCCATCGCAGATCTCTTCAAAGCTGCGAATCGTGTCAGCGAGGGGGGTGATTTCACCCGGCTTGCCAGTGAAGACTTCGGCCACGAGGAACGGCTGGGAAAGGAAACGCTCGATACGACGGGCGCGATGCACGACCATCTTGTCCGATTCGCTCAACTCATCGACACCGAGAATGGCGATGATGTCTTGCAGTTCGCGGTATCGCTGCAGGGTCGTCTGCACGCGGCGGGCAACCGTGTAGTGCCGAGCACCGACGAATTGCGGGTCGAGAATACGGCTGGAAGAAGCGAGCGGGTCCACGGCAGGGTAGATACCCTTTTCCGAAATCGAACGCTCTAGGTAGATAAACGCATCCAACTGACCGAAGGCGGTGGCTGGAGCAGGGTCGGTGGGGTCGTCAGCAGGAACGTAGACGGCCTGTACCGAGGTGATCGCGCCCTTGCGGGTAGAAGCGATCCGTTCCTGCAGAGCACCCATTTCGGTCGCCAGCGTCGGCTGGTAACCCACCGCAGAAGGCATACGACCGAGCAGAGCGGACACTTCCGAACCGGCCTGCGAGAAGCGGAAGATGTTGTCGACGAACATCAGTGTGTCTTTACCGGTCATGTCGCGGAAATACTCGGCCATCGTGAGTGCCGAGAGAGCGACGCGGAGACGAGATCCTGGTGGTTCGTTCATCTGGCCGAACACCATGCAGGTTTGCTCGATAACCTTGCGTCCGGTCTGACCGATTTCGGCCTCTTGCATTTCCAACCAGAGGTCGGTTCCTTCGCGGGTTCGTTCACCCACACCGGCGAACACCGAGTAACCACCGTGAGCACTCGCCACGCGAGCGATCAGTTCTTGGAGAATAACGGTCTTACCGAGACCGGCACCACCGAACAAACCGGCCTTACCACCGCGGACGAACGGGGTGAGCAGGTCGATAACCTTGATACCTGTCTCAAACAACTCGGTGTTGGTCGAGAGATCTTCGACGCGGGGAGCGGGCGCGTGAATCGGTCGGTACTCTTTGGCATTCACGGGACCGCGTCCATCGACTGGTTCGCCCAGCATGTTGAACACGCGACCGAGAGCGCCTTCTCCGACAGGAACCGAAACCGGAGCACCGGTGTCAACGCAGTCCTGGCCGCGACGCAAACCGTCAGTGCTACCGAGAGCCACGCAGCGGACGCGACCGCCGCCGAGGTGCTTGCTGATCTCGCCCGTCAGAGTCAGCTGGTTACCACCCGCGTTGATTTCAACCTTGACGGCGTTGTAAATCGCCGGGATTTTTGCTTCATCAAATTCAGCATCGAAGGTCGAGCCAATCACTTGAGTAACGCGACCGATGTTACCTTTAGTTGCAGTTGCCATTGAGCCGTATCCGCTGTGAAAGTTGAAGGTTTATCTATTTCAGTCAGTTTGTTTTCTAAACCAAATTCGAAGCCTGGCGGGCGAACCGCCCTCTATCGGAGCTTTAAGACTTAAGCGCCTCAACGCCACCGATGACTTCCATGATTTGTCCCGTAATTTGCGATTGGCGAGCCCGATTGTAGGTCCGCGAAAGCATTTTGATCATGTCCGAAGCGTTTTCGGTTGCACTTTTCATTGCCACCATTCGGGCAATCTGCTCGCTGACAGCCGCATCGAGGAAGCACTTGAACAGTTTGACCTTGAAGCTGGCTGGCACCACTTCTTCCAGGATACTGCTCGCCGATGGCACAAACTCGTAAAGCGACTGCGTCGAAGCTTGATTCGTTTCGCCGGCCGCTGGCTTAGCAGCCGGCCCAGCATCCAATTTCCCCAGCGGCAACAAAGTCTCGACCACCGCTTCCTGTTTGGAAGCAGAAACAAATCGCGTGTAGGTTACATCGAGCCGGTCGATTTTCCCTGCCAAGTATTCTTCGAGGTAACGACTTGCGATCGCTTCTACCTGGTCAAACTTGGGTTGGTCATCAAACTGGGTGTAGCTCTCAGCCGTTTCGATTCCCCGGAATTTCATTCCAGAAATCCCACGCTTGCCGGAAACCTCGATCACCGTCTTTCCGCCGGTGGATTCATCCAGTTCCTTTTTCCGCTGAACGCTCAACCGCAGCACGTTTCCGTTGTAGCCTCCGCACAGTCCGCGGTTGGCGGTCAACACCAACAGCAGAGCGCGGTCGGTCGACTCACGCGATTCGAGGAGGGGATGGGAAACTTCCAGACCCGCCCGGGAGAGGTCACCAACGAGTTTGGTGATTCGCCGCGTGTAATCGGTGGCCGATGCAGCCCGCTCCATTGCTTTCTTGAACCGCGCGGTGGCGATCAATTCCATCGTCCGCGTGATCTTGCGGATGTTACGAATCGATTTGCGACGTTTATCAAGTGCTCGGGGATTAGCCATGGATGTTGCCGAATGGTTGCTGCTGTACCCAGAAGCAAGTGGCGTTGCCGATTGGGCTCGACACCACTTGCCCGAATCAAACTCACGCCAAATTAGCCACGAAAATTGCGATTGAACTCTTCAATGATCGAGATCACCGCCTTGGTCACATGGTGATCAGGCTTCTTCATCGCATCACCATCGTTCTTATTTTGGTCCAGCAGGTCCCAAACTTCCTGCTTCTTGTTGTGGACAAATTCGAGGAACTCCCGTTCCCACTTACCCACCGCACTGACGGGAACCTTGTCCAGGTAACCCTTGGTGCCAGAATAAATGACCATGATTTGGTCAACCACATTCAGTGGGCGATACTGGGGTTGCTTCAGGAGTTCGACCATCCGGTAACCGCGGTCCAGTTTGGACTGGGTTGCCGCATCAAGGTCGGTTCCCAGTTGGGCGAAAGCTTCCAATTCACGGAAGCTGGCCAAGTCAAGTCGCAAACCACCAGCGACGTTTTTCATCGCCTTTACTTGGGCCGCACCACCCACTCGGGAAACCGAGATACCAACGTTCATCGCCGGACGGACGCCAGAGAAAAACAAGTCGGGCTGCAAATAAATCTGCCCGTCGGTGATCGAAATCACGTTCGTCGGAATGTAGGCCGAAACTTCGCCTTCGAGTGTCTCAATGATCGGGAGTGAAGTGATCGAACCCCCACCGAGGGCTTTACTCAGTTTAGCGGAGCGTTCCAGAAGGCGGCTGTGGCAGTAGAACACGTCACCCGGATAAGCCTCACGGCCTGGTGGACGACGCATCAGCAAAGACAGTTCGCGGTAAGCGACAGCCTGCTTGGACAAGTCGTCGTAAACGACCAGGCAATGTTCGCCCTTCCACATGAAATACTCGGCCATTGCCGTACCGGCGTAAGGAGCAATGTATTGCAGTGGCGACGGGGCACTCGCACCGGCCACAATCACCGTGGTGTATTCCATCGCACCGCGCTCGGCGAGTTCGCGAATCACGTTCGCTACCGAGCTATCCTTTTGTCCAACGGCAACGTAGAAGCATTTCACCCCCGTATTCTTCTGATTCATGATCGCGTCGATCGCGATGGTCGTCTTGCCTGTCTTGCGGTCACCGATAATCAGCTCGCGTTGACCGCGTCCGACTGGGGTCATCGCGTCAATCGCCTTGATACCGGTTTGCATCGGTTCGTGAACCGGTTGTCGCTCGGCCACACCCGGCGCAATCACCTCAACCGGCCGCGTTTCGCTGGAGTTGATTGGACCTTTACCGTCGAGGGGATTGCCCAGCGGGTCAATTACGCGGCCAAGCACGCTCGGGCCGACCGGCACGGAGAGTAGGGTACCAAGAGCCTTGACCTGATCGCCTTCGTTGATTTTCAAATAATCACCGAGGATGATCACACCCACGCTGGTTTCCTCCAAGTTAAAAGCCAGCCCGATAATTCCGCCAGGGAACTCGACCATTTCGCCGGCCGCGACATTGGTCAGTCCATGGACGCGAGCGATACCATCACCCACCTCCAATACCGTGCCGACTTCGCGAACGTCAATCTGACTTTCGAACTGCGCGATTTCCTGTTGAATTACCGAGGCAATTTCATCAGCGCTAATCTTCATCCGACAACCTCAAACTGGTTTCTTGTCTAGTTGTTTTTTATTCGACCGCTGAAAGTCGAGCGGGCCGCGTCGACCGCACCTGCTCATTTGACTTGTGTCCCGGGGGCTTCAGCGAATCGCCCAAGGGCAATTGTGATCAAAACTTTAAGTGGCATCCGAGGCAAACCGGTCCAACGAGCCGCGAATCGAATCCGCAATACGTTTGACCGTCTTTGCCCGAACCTGGTTTAGCTGATTTGCAACACTTGCGTCATAGACGGTGTCGCCGACTCGAACGACAACGCCGCCAATGATCGATTCATCAATCTGAGTATCAATTCGAACTTTTTTACCGAGCAGTTTGCCCAGTCGCTCAGCGAGTTTGCCCTGGGCCTCGACTCCCATTGGACTGGCCGTGGTGACCGTCGCGCGGACCTGACCTGTCACCTCGTCGAAAAGCTTGGCAGCGGACTGCCGAATCGCCGAGACCGCACCAAAACGGCCCCGCCTGATCAGCACCAGCAAGAAGTTCAAAAAGTCTGCACTCACTTTCCCGGTAAGCGCCTTTCGAAGCATCTTTTCCTTCTCGGCCTCGGGAACCCGAGGAGCTTGAAGGGCCTGTGCAAACTTGGGCAATTGCTGCAGACAATCATCAAAGGCGTTCAACTCGCCGACCAAATCAGCAGTTCGACCACCGGCTTGGCCGACACCCAAGAGGGCACGAGCGTAAACCTCGCCGACCTGCTGGGCAGTTGTGTCGAACACTGTTGGTACTTTCGCTACCTTTTCCATGCTCTTCGAACTTGCCATGCTCTGCCAACCTGACTGGGAACGCGAACGAATACCCGACCAAAAATTTATTGCCCGACGACGACCATCGCTTAGCATGTGTCTGGCAGGCGTTCAAACCCGATCCAAGACACATCTGCCTTCGCGAAAGCGGCACGTCGCCTTGTCAAAATTTGGCAAGCTACCTCGCCAAATCAAAGACCAAGGGAAACAATTCAACGAAGTCCGTCGGCGCGGGAATCACCCAAAAACGGTTGCAAAAACCGCTTCAAGGCCTCCGGCCAATCGATCAGGCTCCCTTCACGAAGCGGTCAATCGATTCGTTAATCAAATTTTGATGGTCGGAATCCTTCAAGGAGCGACCAACAATTTTACCTGCAAGACCAACTGCAGTTTCAGCACTCTTCTGGGCCAACTCGCGAACAGCTGCGTCTTTAGCCGCGTTGATGTCGGCCACTGTACGCTGCCGTTGCTTTTCAGCTTCAGTCGCAGCTTCCGCCAGGATCCGCTCTTTAGCCGACTGAGCATCTTTGCGAGCCTCAGCGAGAATCTCGTTCGCCTGCTGAGTCACCGAAGCGAGCTTGTGCTCATACTCAGCCAAGTTTTGCTTGGCTTCGTCGTACATTCGCTTGGCGCCGTCGACTTGGTCAGAAATCGTTTTCTCGCGTTTGTCCAACCCAGCAAGGATGGGCTTCCAAGCGAACTTGGTCAGCACAAGGAGCAAGCCAACGAATACCAAAAAGGTAAAAATGGCTAAGTCCGGATTGAACTCCATGGCATCGCGCTTGGTATGAGCTTCTTCTGCTACTACCGCCAAACTCAACATCCAGGCAGTACTCATCTTCACCCACTTTTGAGCTAATCACTCAAGGAACACGCTGGAAAAACAACGCTTGCGAAAACCCGCAGCAAAACTGCCACGAACCACACAACCGTGGCCAACCAGACTAAGCCTTAACGATCACCAGCAGCAGGGCGAAGAAGGCCGCGCCTTGGAGCAGAGCAGCAGGGATAAGCATCGCGGTCTGAATCTTGGCAGCCATCTCGGGTTGGCGAGCCATGCTTTCGCAGGCCGAACCACCAATGCGACCAATTCCC
>Ga0169931_10002948_pt1 | contig 27397 bp, 18 predicted proteins | sample Kivu_15m_20L_FD_129675 | JGI IMG/M metagenome (GOLD analysis project Ga0169931, IMG submission 129675) | Freshwater microbial communities from Lake Kivu, Western Province, Rwanda to study Microbial Dark Matter (Phase II) - Kivu_15m_20L... | ecosystem: Environmental > Aquatic > Freshwater > Lake...
CTCGACTGGCTGGCCCACCGCTACCTGCTCGACGAACTGTCGGCGGACGAGGCGGCGGCGTTCGAGGAGCGGCTCGGCACGGATGAGGAGGCCGCCGCGGCACTCTCCCGCTCCGTGCGGCTCATGGCGGCCGTCAGCAGTGCGCTCCATGAAGCGAAACGTTCGGAGCCAGCCCTCGCTGCGCCTGTGCGGCGTCAAAAACTTCTCGCAGGACTCACGGCGATCGCTGCCATGATCGCACTGGTCTGCGGGCTCTCGATCAGTCAGGCCCTGAAGCCCGTCGCAGCCTCGGGCGATGCGGCGGAGCTCGTTTCGATCTGGCGAGAGTCGGCCGGAGAGGTGCCTGTCGAGAGCGACTCGCCGACGGACGACGACGAAGTGCAGGCCGTGACCGACGACGTGCCGGACTGGCTCATGGCGGCAGTCGCCCTCGACGTCCCCGAGACCGACGACGAGATTCTGGAGAACTAGTCCATGCGTCCGTGGCGCTCGCCGACCATCGTGCTTCCGGGGATGGGGTTCCAGGGCATCGCGTTTCTGGGCATCGTCACCGTGCTCGGCTCGCTGGTCGCCGTGGTGGCCGACGAGCCTGCGAAGCCCGAGGCTGCGTCCCGCGAGAAGGTCGCCCGCCGGTTCGCCGCGGAGCACCACCCCGAACTCGCCCGGCTCCTCGGCGAACTCGCGAAGCAGGACCGCAAGCAGTACGACGCGGCGATCACGGACATCCACCGGGCCATCGACCGGATGGAGAAGTATCGCGAGAAGCATCCCGAGCGGTACGAGATCACGCTCGAGGACTGGAAGCTCTCGTCGCGCATCCGGCTCGCCGTCGCCCGCATGTCGCTCACGAAGGATCCGGAGCTCGAGGCCCAGCTGCGTGAACTCGTCGCGGCACGGCAGCAGCTCCGTCTCAAGCCGTTGCGGACGGAGGCCGAGCGGATCGAGTCGCGGCTCGAAAAGATCCGCACCGCGATCGCGGAGCACGATGCGAACCCCGAGGCGGCCGTCGAGAAGGAGCTCACGGTGCTCCTCCGCTCGGTCCGCAGTGCGGAGGATCGCGTCCGCGGCAAGTCCGCCAAACCCGCCGCAGAAAAGCCCGCACCCGAAAAGCCCGCGAATGAGACCCCCGCAGCACCGGCGCCGGAAGCGTGACCGGGCTCGTGCCGCCTCGGACGACGTTGAATCTTCGGTTCCGTTGAGGAGATCATCATGACCACGCGAAGCATCGTGCCGCTCGTTCCGGCCATCACGGCCTGTCTGGCACTCGGCGTCGGCTCGACGACGCCCGTCGCAGGCGCGAGCGAGGCCGCCCCCGTGCGTCCGCGCATCGACACGCGCTACGCAGCCGACGGCGTCACGGAAGCGCCCGACTTCAGGCAGCACGTGCTGCCGCTCATCGGCCAACTCGGCTGCAACGGACGCGCCTGCCATGGCTCGTTCCAGGGGCAGGGCGGGTTTCGGCTCTCGCTCTTCGGCTACGACTTCAAGGCCGACCATGACAACCTGCTCGCGGGGGACGAGCCGCGGACGAACATCGAGAAGCCGGTCGACAGCCTCATCCTGCTCAAGCCGCTCGAGGAGGTGCCGCACGAGGGCGGTCAGCGGCTCGAGAAGGGGACGTGGCAGTACCGCGTGCTGCTCGGGTGGATCGAGGCGGGCGCGAAGGACCCGGGGGACGCAGCCGCCCGGTTCGTGCGACTCGAGCTCGAGCCCAGGGAACTCGTGGCCCGGGCCAAGGGCGACACCTGGCAGCTGCGCGCCTTGGCCGTCTGGTCGGACGGCATGCGGGAGGACGTCACGCCGCTGTGTCGCTTCCAGAGCAACGACGACCAGGTGGCGACGATCGATGCCGCGGGCCTCGTGACGGCCGCCGGACCCGGTGACACCCACGTCGTGGCGTTCTACGACAACGGCGTCGTGCCCGTCCCGGTGGTGTTCCCAGTGTCCGACCGCGTTGGGCCCGCGTATCCCGACGTGCCGACCCCGACGCGGATCGACGAACTGGTGGTGGACAAGCTGCGGAAGCTCGGCGAGGTCCCCTCCGAGCCATGCACCGACACCGAGTTTCTCCGACGCGTGTCGCTCGACATCACCGGCACGCTGCCGACCGCGGCCGAGGCGACCGCCTTCACGGCCGACACGAGTCCGGACAAGCGGGCTCGCAAGATCGACGAGCTGCTCGAGCGGCCGGGCTACGCGGCCTGGTGGGCGACGAAGTTCTGCGACTGGACCGGGAACAACTCCCGCTTCAACCAGAACAAGGGACCCGATCGACAAAACGTCGTCTCCCAGCTCTGGTACGACTGGATGAAGGCGCGGATCGAGGAGAACCTGCCGTACGACCAGCTCGTGGAGCGGATCGTGCTGGCGAGAAGCCGGCTCGACGGCGAATCGTTCGAGGACTACTGCAGCCGGATGAGCGCGTTCCTCAGGAAGGACGACAAGGCGTCGTTCGCCGAGAGCCCGACGCTGCCCTACTTCTGGAGCCGCTCCAACTTCCGGACGAACGAGGAGCGGGCCCTGGGCTTCGCCTACTCGTTCCTGGGGGTGCGCATCCAGTGCGCCCAGTGCCACAAGCATCCCTTCGACCAGTGGACGAAGGACGACTTCGACCGCTTCGAGAACTTCTTCGCGCGGGTGAAGTTCGGCCCGGGTCCGGACACGAAGAAGCCGACCGACGAGATGCTGACCGCGCTCGACGTGTCGAAGAGCCTCAAGGGCAACAAGCTCGAGCAGGAGCTCGCGAAGCTCGCCGGCGAGGGGAAGGTGGTCCCGTTCTCCGAGACCTACGTCACTCCGCCGCCGAAGCCGGTCGACGCCAAGGCGATCGCCCGCCTCGAGAAGCAGAAGGGGCAGGAGAAGGAGAAACAACGGTCGAAGCTGCTCGCCGGACGCACGGCCACGGTGCTCGGGGGTGAGGAGTCGCGCATCGACGAGCTCGAGGATCCGCGCGAGGTGCTGATGGACTGGATGCGGGACGACGCCAATCCCTACTTCGCCCGTGCGATCGTCAATCGCGTCTGGGCCGCCTACTTCAACGTCGGCATCGTCGAACCGCCCGACGACCTCAGCCTCGCGAACCCGCCGAGCAACGAGCCGCTGCTCGATCACCTGGCCGACGGGTTCCGGGCGCACGGCTTCGATCTCAAGTGGCTCCATCGCGAGATCGCCTCGAGCCGGACGTACCAGACCAGCTGGCGACCCAACGAGACGAACCGTCTCGACGAGCGGAACTTCGCCCGGGCCGTCGGCCGCCGGATTCCCGCCGAGGTCGTCTACGACGCGATCAAGATTGCGACGGCGAGCGACGCGGAAGCCGCCAAGCTCCAGTCGAGCCTCAAGGGACGCGCGATCGCCGACCCGATCGTGACGCCGCGGGGCAACGCCTATGCTTTGACGGTATTCGGTCGCTCGATCCGGGAGAGCAACTGCGACTGCGACCGGTCGATGGAGCCCGGGCTGCTCCAATCGGTCTTCCTACAGAACGACTTCGAGGCGCGGTCGCTCATCGACCGTCCGGGCGGCTGGCTCGACGGGGCCGTGCCGCAGGCGAAGGCCAAGGCGGCGGAGCGCGACGCCTCCGTGGCGGAGGTGCGGAACCTGCAGGCGAAGATCGCCGCGCTGGAAGAGGAGCTCGCGGCGGCCCGCGAGGAGGGGGAGAAGGGCGAGGTCAAGAAGATCGAGCAGCGGCTGGCATCGCTCCGCAAGCGGCTCGCGGTCGCCGGAGACGAGGTGCCGGGCAAGCCGCGGCGACCCGCCACGACGCCCGAGCAGGATGCGGCCCGATTCGACGAACTGGTGAAGGAGGCCTATCTCCGGACGCTCACGCGTCCGCCCACACCCGAGGAGGTGGGCCGGGCCGCGTCGTATCTCGCCGAGGTTCGCGATCTCCGCACCGCCACACGCGACCTGCTCTGGGCCCTGCTCAACACCAAGGAGTTCGTCGTCAATCACTGACCTGCCGGGGGCCGACCGTCGTCCGGGCTCGCCTGGGCGGGAGCGGCGGACCATGCACGCTCGTTCGACCCACGTCCCGCGCCCGAATCCGCTTCGAGAACATCGTCACCCACACGCGAAAGGAATGATGCACCCATGGCACTCCACACCACCTGCGACGGCGTCCGTCGCCGCGACTTTCTCCGCGTCGGCGCGCTCGGCACGTCGAGCGTCACGCTCGCCAACTGGCTGCGCTGGACGGAGGCCGCCGAGGCGCGGGGCGGAACGGCCAGGGCGAAGTCCAAGGCCGCCATCTTCGTGAACCTCGCCGGAGGGCCTTCGCATCTCGACACGTTCGATCCGAAGCCCGAGGCACCGGACGAATACCGGGGTGAATTCGCCACGATTCCCACGAGCGTGCCGGGCATCCATGTCTCCGAGCACCTTCCGAAGCTCGCCGCCTGCATGGATCGCTTCGCGATCCTCCGTGGCATCACGCACTCGCTGGCCGCCCACGAGCTGGGGTCCCAGTACGTGAACACGGGCAATCGTCCGATCCCGTCTCTCGAGTTTCCGAGCTACGGCGCCGTGGTCAGCAAGGAGCTCGGCGGCCCGGAGGAGCTGCCGCTGAACGTCGCCATTCCGCGCAGCGCCCAGGGGGCGGGCTACCTCGGCGTCCGGTACTCCGCGCTTGCCACCGGCTCGACGCCGCAGGCCGGACAGCCCTATGCCGTGCGCGGCATCTCGCTGGGGAGCGGCCTCACCGTGACCGACGTGCGGCGCCGGCAGCGGCTGCTCGAGGACCTGGACCGCACGTTCCACGATCTCGAGAAGGACAGCCAGCTCATGGACGGCCTCGACCGGTTCAGCGAGCAGGCGCACACGATCATCACCTCACCGCGGGCCCGGGAGGCTTTCAACACGGCGCTCGAGTCGCCCACGTTCACCGAGCCGTTCGGCGAGAGCACGTTCGGCCAGAGCTGCCTGCTGGCCGTGCGGCTCGTGGAGTCGGGCGTGCCCTTCGTGTCGATCCAGTCGGGTGGCTGGGACACGCACAACGACAACTGGACGAACCTGAAGACGAAGCTCCTGCCGCCGTTCGATACCGGGTTGGCGGCGCTCCTCGTCGGCCTGGAGCAGAAGGGGCTCCTCGACTCCACCGCCGTGTACGTCACCGGTGAATTCGGTCGGACACCGAAGATCAACAAGGAGCGGAACGGCCGGGATCACTACGCCCGCGCCATGTTCATGCTCATGGCCGGCGGCGGTGTGCGGGGCGGACAGGTCATCGGCGAGACCGACGAGAAGGGGCAGGCGCCGGTCGGCCCCGCGCGGGCTCCGGACGACGTCGCCGCCTCCTTCTATCACACCCTCGGCATCGATCCGAAGCAGGAGTACCAGACCAGCACCGGCCGGCCGGTGATGATCGTGCGAGACGGCACGGTCATTCCCGAACTCTTCGGCTGAGGCCCGCTCAGCCCACCCGGTTGGGAGAGACCACGATCACGGCCCTCCGACCGTCGCTGTGCCACGGATCGCCCGTCAGGTTCCGCCGCGGAGCCTGGCGGGAGCATGCTCCCACGCCCCCGACGTAGCCCGTGGCGGCGAGGCGGCCGGCGAGCGTGAGATCCTCGACGCAGTAGTCTCGGGACTCGTCGACGTCCGGGTCGATGCGGTGGGTCGTGAGGTTCCACGCCTTCGTCGTGAACCGCACTCCGATGTCGCGGCTCACCTGGCCGATCCACACGGGCCGGCCGGCGAACGCGAGCGTCGAGAGCCAGAGTCGCAGGTGGATGCGCTCGTTGATCGAGTGCCGCGTGCGCTGGAGCGCGATGTCCTGGGCCCGCCCGAAGAGGTGCAGCGCGCTCACCGGCGAGTAGCGGTAGCTCGACCCCAACAGGAAGGCCTTCACGGTCTTCCAGCACGTGGCCAGCGTGATCGTCTCGCTCTCGTCCCAGCGGGCGGCGAACGCGCCGAGGATGGCGGGAAACTCGCCGATGACGACCAGATTGACGGGATCGCCCTCGCGGGTCTCTCGCGCATTGGTCGTGGTGGCGGGCATCCGCTCGAGCCGCTCGACGAGGTCGGGAAGGCCGACGGTCTCGACCGTCGAGGCGGGCACGATTTCGTCGAAGTCCCTCCGCAGGTAGTCGGCCGCGATGCCCGGCACCGACACGGTGAAGGTCAGGTCCACGACGGGCCGCGGCGCGGCGGCGTGGGCGAGGACGTCGGCGGTGGACGTGGCCCCGGTGCGCTCGACGATCTCGCGGATGTCGCCGGCCGGCACGAGCCGGACGTGGATGACCTTCGTGCCGAGGTCGAGCGTCGTGAAGACGAAGCCCTCCGCGGACCCACCCGCTGGAATCGGTCCGAGCCGAAAACCCCGTTCACGGAAGAGGTCGTCCATCCGGTCGTTCGCGCGTCGGGCGGTCACGAGCTTGAGCGGCACCAGCAGCAGGAACGGGAGAAAAAGCCAGCCGAGCAGGCCGAAGGCGGAGAGACGTCTCAGGATCGAGAAGTGCACCGACGCCGCGGCCTCGAGCGGGGTGAAGTAGCGCGGGTCGATGCCCACGAGCTGCAGGCGCAGCGGTTCCGGTGAACGGTTCTCGGCGCGCAGAAACACCGGCTGGATGCCGCGACGGGCGAGATCGACGCCGAACAGGTCACGGCTCTCGTGGCCGCCGAGTACGGCGACGGTGACGGCCGCCTGGGGACCCTCCTGCGTCTGCGCCCGCTCCATGAACCTGGTCACGGACGGATCGGGCGCGTAGGGCGTGATGACGAGATGCCATGCGCGTCGGAGAAGGGCCGAGATCATCGCCCGCAACCTACCGCAGCGACGCGGGAGGGACCACCAGCGCACCGCCCGCGCGTCCGAACGAAGGCGTGAGAAGGGAAGGGGTTGCCCGTTCCCTCGAGACGGCGTTGCTGACCACCGCAGGCTGGATGCCGGAGCGCCGTCAGCATCGAGTGAGCGAAGCCCACGATGGGCGTAGCGAACGTCCGGCGAGAGGGTACGGGCAACCCCGACCGCCGGCCCCTCGCTGCCCGCGCGATGGGTGACGGCGCCGTCGTGGGCGAAAAAAAGCCCGCCGGGGCCACGGATGGCCCGGCGGGCACGAATCGATTCCGCACGGGATCGGGTCGTCGTTACTCGACGAGATTGCAGGACGCCTCGACGACGGCCTTGATCTTCTCGTCGGTCAGGCCGCCCTTGGCGAAGGCATGGTTCGCCTTGACCGTGCCGCCCTTGTAGCACACGACCGTGACGTCGGCGTCCGGGGCGATCTTGAACTCCGGCGGGCCGTGCTGCGCGTCCTCCGGGACGACGAAGGCGATCCGCTTGATGCCGTGCTTCGCGACGAAGTCGGCCGAGGCCTTCTTCATGGCGTCGGCATCGGTGCCGATCATGTTCACGAAGCTCGTGAGCTTCTCCGACTGGTGCTCCTCGACCTCCTCCTCGATCTTCTTGAGGAGCTTGGCGAGCTTCTCGTCGGCCGACCTCGCGAACACCATCACCACGGGCCGCTGGCCCATCTTGCACCGGTAGCAGAGCGACTTGCCGTCGTCCACGCCGTCATCGGGATTGCCCGTGACCTTCGTCACGATGAAGGCCCCCACCGAGTCACCCACCTGTGGACCGCTGGTCACCTCGGCCCGGGCGACGCATGCCGCGCCGAACGCGAGCACCATCGCCGTCGTGATTGCGAATCGCATGTCGAAATCTCCTCTGGGAACGGACGCCGCCATTTCCTTGGGACGGACCGGCCGCTTGTTCACCGTAGACTACCGCCGGTACGATCCGAGCGGCAACTTTCCCGACGCGTCGCGATCGCGCGCGGCGGTTCCCCGGATTTTCGCCGCCCCGGAGCGTGAGAAACCGATGTCGACCGTCGTGAGCGAGCGCCGCAGGCAGAGCCCGCCGATTCGGCAGACGCAGCTGTTCATCGACGGCCAGTGGACGCCGTCGCGCAGCGGCAACACGTTCACCACCATCGATCCCGCCACCGAGGAGGTGATCGCACAGGTCGCGGAGGGGGACGCGGCCGACGTCGAGATGGCCGTGCGGGCGGCGCGACGGGCGTTCGACGAGGGGCCCTGGCCGCGGATGAACGCCCGGGAGCGGGGCCGGATCATGCTGCGACTGGCCGACCTCATCGAGGCGGAGATCGACGAACTTGCCGCGCTCGAGGCCCTCGACAACGGCAAACCGGTCCGCGACGCGCGAACCGGCGACATCCCGCTGGCCCTCGACTGCCTGCGCTACTACGCGGGCTGGGCCGACAAGATCCACGGGCAGACGATCCCGATCAACGGAGACTACTTCTGCTACACGCGGCGCGAGCCGGTCGGCGTGGCCGGCCAGATCATCCCGTGGAACTTTCCGATCCTGATGGTCGCGTGGAAGTGGGGACCCGCGCTGGCGGCCGGCTGCACGATCGTGATGAAGCCGGCGGAGCAGACGCCGCTGACGTGCCTGCGGCTGGCGCGGCTGGCGCAGGAGGCGGGCGTGCCCGACGGCGTGATCAACGTGGTCCCGGGCTACGGCCCGACGGCGGGGGCGGCGATCGTGCGGCATCCGGGGATCGACAAGGTCGCCTTCACCGGATCGGGCGAGACCGCGCAGATCATCATGCGTCAGGCCGCCGACCACCTGAAGCGGCTCACGTTCGAGCTCGGCGGCAAGAGCCCCAACATCGTCTTCGCCGATGCCGACCTCGACGCGGCGGCCGCGGGCGCGCACGTCGGCATCTACCTCAACCAGGGCCAGTGCTGCTGCGCGGGATCACGGCTTTTCGTCGAGGACCGGATCCACGACGCCTTCGTCGAGCGGGTGGTGGCCGAGAGCCGCAGCCGGCGCGTGGGGGACCCTTTCGATCCCGCCACCCAGCAGGGGCCGCAGGTCGACCGGGCCCAGTTCGACAAGATCATGGGCTACGTCGAGGCGGGCCGTCGGGAGGGGGCGACGCTCGCCACCGGCGGAGGGCGGGTCGGCGCGCGCGGCTTCTTCATCGAGCCGACCGTGTTCACGAACGTGCGCGACGAGATGGCGATCGCGCGTGAGGAGATCTTCGGACCGGTGCTCTCGGTGCTCAGGTTCTCGGACGTCGACGAGCTGATCCGCCGCGCGAACGCCACGTCTTTCGGCCTGGCCGCCGCCGTCTGGACGCGCGACGTGGGGCGGGCGCACGACGTCGCGCGGCGGCTGCGGGCCGGCACCGTCTGGGTCAACTGCTATGACGTGTTCGACGCCGCGGCGCCCTTCGGGGGCTTCAAGCAGTCGGGCTTCGGGCGCGAGCTCGGCGAGAAGGGGCTCGAGCCCTACCTCGAGCACAAGACGGTGACGGTGAGCCTGGCGTAACGCCTGCGAAAGGGGCCGTGCTGCATCATGGGAAGGGTGACCACCGGCGGCGGCTGGCGCGCCGTGCGCTACACGTTCAAGAAGGCCCGCGAGGCGGGCGGGCTCTGGGCGCTCTGGAAGGCCATGCGCTCGAAGAATGCCTGCAAGACCTGCGCCCTCGGCATGGGGGGCCAGGCCGGCGGCATGGTGAACGAGGCGGGGCACTTTCCGGAGGTCTGCAAGAAGTCGTTCCAGGCGATGGTCGCGGACATGCAGGGCGCCGTGAAGCCCTCGTTCTTCGAGACCTACTCGATTCCGCAGATGCGGCTCTTCTCGCCTCGGGAGATGGAGCACTCGGGCCGCCTCGTGCAGCCGGTGATCCTCGAGAAGGGATCGCAGCACTACCGGCCGCTGCCGTGGGGCGAGGCGATGGAGCGGATCGCGGCGCGACTGACGCGGACCGCGCCGGCCGAGAGCTTCTTCTACTTCAGCGGTCGTTCGAGCAACGAGGCGGGCTTTCTCCTGCAGCTCTTCGCCCGCCTCTACGGCACGAACCACGTCAACAACTGCTCCTTCTACTGCCACCAGGCCAGCGGCGTGGGGCTGGCGAGCGTGATCGGCAGCGGCGCGGGCACGATCTCCCTCGACGACATGGAGAAGTCGGACTTCGTCATGCTCATCGGCGGCAACCCGGCGAGCAATCATCCGCGCATGATGCGCACGCTCATGACCGTGCGACGGCGACGCGGCAAGGTCGTGGTCGTCAATCCGATCGTCGAGACCGGGCTCGTGAACTTCTCGGTGCCGAGCGATCCGTGGGCCCTCTTCTTCGGCGCCGAGATCGCGAGCACCTACGTGCAGCCGTGGGTCGGAGGCGACCTCGCGCTCGTCTACGGGCTCATGAAGCGGCTGCGGGAGATGCAGGCCGAGTCGCCGCGGGCCGCCGCGGACGACGCGATCGTGGACGAGGGCTTTCTCCGCGAACGCTGCACGGGCTGGGCCGAGCTCGCCGCCCGGCTCGACGGCCTCGCATGGGACGACATCGTGGCGAAGAGCGGCGTCGCGAAGCCCGTCATCGACGACCTCGCCCGCCAGTATGCCGCGGCCAAGCGGGCCGTCTTCGCCTGGACGATGGGCGTCACGCACCACCTCCATGGCGCGGCGACCGTGCAGGCGATCGCCGCCCTCGCCCTCATGCGCCGCATGGTGGGCCGGCCGGGGGCGGGGCTCCAGCCGATCCGGGGCCACTCCAACATCCAGGGCATGGGGACGGTGGGCGTCACGCCCACGCTCAAGAAGGCGATCTTCGACCGGCTCGAGCGACACTACGGCGTGGCGCTTCCCACGATGAAGGGCTACGACACGCTCGACTGCCTGGAGGCGGCCGACCGGGGCGAGATGCGCTTCGCCCTCTGCCTCGGGGGCAACCTCTGGGGCGCGAGTCCCGATGCGACGTTCGCCGGTCGGGCGATGGGCAAGATCGACACCGTCGTCTACCTGAGCACGTCGCTGAACACCGGCCACGCGGGCGGCCTCGGCGCCGAGGAGACGATCATCCTCCCCGTGCGCGCGCGGGACGAGGAGCCGGAGCCCTCCACGCAGGAGAGCATGTTCAGCTACGTCCGGCTCTCGGACGGCGGCCCGCCGCGGCACGTCGGGCCGCGCGCGGAGGTCGAGATCATCGCCGATCTCGCCAGCCGCGTGCTCGGCGAGGGGGGACCGGTCCGCTGGCGGGACATGGCCCACACCAGCACCATCCGGCGGGCGATCGCGGCGATCGTGCCCGGCCTCGAGCAGATCGCCGAGATCGACCGCACGCGGCAGGAGTTTTCGATCCCGGGACGGGCGCTCGACACACCGCATTTCCCGACCGACGACGGCCGCGCGCATCTCGTCGTGCACGACCTGCCCCCGGCTCCCGCCGGCCTCATGCTCATGACCATTCGCAGCGAGGGGCAGTTCAACACCGTCGTCTACGAGGAGGAGGATCTCTACCGCAACCAGACGCGTCGGGACATCGTCCTCGTCCATCCCGACGACATCACCCGCTACGGCCTCACGGCCGGAGGTCGCTGCCGGATCTCGAGCACGGCGGGCGAGATGCGGGGCCGGATCGTGTCGGCCTTCGAGCAGATCCGGCCGGGATGCGTGGCGATGTACTACCCGGAGTGCAACGTGCTCGTGCCGAAGTCGGCCGACCCGCTCTCGCGGACGCCCGCGTACAAGAGCATCGCCGTCACGCTGGCTCCCGACGACGCGACGGTCGCCGCCCCGCGTCTCCAGCCGGAACTGGTCGCGGCCGGCACGCCCCGCGACGCGATGAAGCAGTGCGGCTGACCGCTCCCCGGCAGACCTATTCGAAGAGCGACTTCTGCTCGGCGGCCGTCAGGCGTCGCCGGGGTCTCGCCTGTGGCGACGCACCGTCGGCCTCCAGGGCGAGGAGCAGGTCGCGGGCGCGATCGATGACGGGGCCGGGCACGCCCGCCAGCCGCGCGACATGCACGCCCCAGCTGCGATCGGCCGCCCCCGGCGCGACGCGGTGGAGGAAAACGAGCCGGTCGCCGTCGCGGTGGACGAGCACCTGGGCGTTGCCGACGCCGGGCAGGCGCTCGAGCGCGGCGAGCTGGAGGTAGTGGGTCGCGAACAGCGTGCGACATCCCACCCGCGCCTGCAGGTGCTCGACGACCGCCTGCGCGATGGCGAGGCCGTCGTGCGTGCTCGTGCCCCGTCCCACCTCGTCGAGGATGACGAGGCTGCGGGCGGTCGCGCGATTGAGGATGCGTGCCGTCTGCTCCATCTCGACCAGGAACGTGCTCGCCCCGCGGGCGAGGTCGTCGCCGGCGCCGATCCGCGCGAAGAGCCGATCGACGACGCCCACGCGGGCCCGCGCCGCGGGCACGAAGCTGCCCGTCTGGGCCAGCACCGTGACGAGCGCGGCCTGGCGGATGAACGTGCTCTTGCCGCCCATGTTCGGTCCCGTGACGAGCAGGATCGCCGGGCCTGCCGGGGTGGCGGTCTCGTCCCCGGTGCGGGCCTCGAGTGCGAGGTCGTTCGCCACGAGGGAGCCGGCCGGGAGCATCTCCTCGAGGACCGGGTGGCGTCCCGCCTCGACCACGAGCCCGCCGGCCGCATCGACCTCGGGCCGCACCCAGCCACGCGATCGGGCCACGACCGCGAGCGACACGAGCGCGTCGAGGTCGGCGATCACGGCCGCCGCGCGGTCGAGCCTCGCGCGCTCCGCGGCGACGAACTCGCGGAGCGCGTCGAGCAGGACGATCTCCCGCCGCACGGCCTCGTCCTCGGCGCCGAGCACCTGTCGCTGCCGCTCGTCGAGCTCGGGCGTCGTGTAGCGCTCGGCGTTCTTCACCGTCTGCTTGCGGACGTAGTCGGCCGGCACTCGCGCCGCATGCGTGCGTCCGACCTCGAGGAAGAAGCCGAACACGCGGTTGTAGCCCACCTTGAGCGACGCGATGCCGGTGCGTTCGATCTGCGCCGCCTGATAACGGGTGATCCACTCCTTGCCGCCGCTGGCGAGTTCGACGAGTTCGTCGAGGGCGGTGTCGAAGCCGGGGCGGATGAAGCCGCCCTCGCGGTGATGGATCGGACAGCCGTCGCGCAGCGTGCGGGCGACCCGCTCGGCGACGTCCGCGCAGGGATCGATCGCCCCTCCGAGCGATCCGAGAAGCCCGTTGCAGGGCGCGAGCCGCTCCCGGAGCGACGGGAGCACCGCGGCGGCACGGCCGATGCGCTCGAGATCGCGCGGGCCGGCCCGGCCCGTGACCGTGCGGCCGATGAGCCGTTCGAGGTCGCCCACGTCCGCGAGCGATTCGGCCAGCCCGGCGGCGAGCGACGGGTCGTCCACGAGGGCCGCCACGGCGTCGAGCCGCGCGTCGATGGCGGCGACGTCGACGAGCGGTGCCACGAGCCATTCCGCCAGTCGCCTGGCCCCGAGCGGAGTCCGCGTGCGATCGAGCACGCCGACGAGCGAGCCCTCGCGTCGTCCGGTGGCGGCGGCGCGGACGAGTTCGAGGCTGCGGCGCGTGGCCTCGTCGATCTCCATCCGGTGCCCGGGTCGCCAGGCGCCGAGCGTCTCGATGCGCGTGACGGCCGCCGGCTCGTTCTCGGAGAGGTAGGCCACCACGCCGCCGGCCGCCGCCAGCGCCGGGGCGTCCGTCCCGCGGTCGAAGCCGAGCCCCTCGAGGCGGCGGCCGCCGAGCGCGCGGCCGAGCGCGTCCGCGACGGCGGCGTCGTCGAACCACCAGTCCGGCCGGACGGTCACCGGGCACCGTCGCCCGGTCGAGGCGACGAGTGCCGCGACCGGAGCCTCGTCGCGCCGGGCGCAGACGCATTCGGCCGGCTCGAGCCGCGCCAGCTGGTCGGCTGCCTCCGCGCGGGGCAGCGTGGCCGCCTCGAAGCGGCCGGCCGCGACGTCGATCCAGGCGATGCCGAAGACGGCCTCCTCGTCGGCCCGGTGCGGATCGCCCTGCCGGGCGACGGCGACGAGCCAGTTGGATCGAGCCGGGTCGAGCAGGGCCTCGTCGGCTGCGATGCCCGGTGTGACGATCCGCGTCACTTCGCGGCGGAGCAGCCCCTTGGTCGTGCGGGGATCGTCGATCTGTTCGCAGATCGCGACCCGCCGGCCGGCCGTCACCAGCTTGACGAGCTGCACGTCGAGCTGGTGATGGGGAAACCCCGCCATCGGCAGCGCGTCGGGGCCCTTGTCGCGGCTCGTGAGCGTCAGGTCGAGAAGGGCGGCGGCTTCGCGGGCGTCGTCGCCGAAGAGTTCGTAGAAGTCGCCCATGCGGAAGAGGACGAGCGCCCCGGGGCACCGCTCCTTCGCCGCCTCGAATTGCCGCATCATCGCCGACGCCATGGGGGGCAAATGTAGCAGCCTGCGGGACGGGAGCCTTTTGACCGGAGGCACCGTCGCACGTACAACTCCCTGGGAGATTCGGGTGCCGATGAGAGGCCCCTGCGATGGGGGCCTGCGAACCTGGTCAGGGCCTAACCGCAGCAGCCATAAGCAGTCGTCCCTTTGTGCGGTGGGCCTCTCATCGGCATCCGAGCCCGCGTCCGGACCGAGTGCGTCATGGCTGACACGACCGCCGCCTACCAGGTCGTCGCCCGACGCTACCGGCCGCAGCGATTCGACGAGCTCGTCGGCCAGGAGCACGTGGCCCGCGGCCTGTCCGGGGCCATCACGTCGGGCCGGATCGGCCACGCCTACCTGTTCACCGGGGCCCGGGGCGTGGGCAAGACGAGCGCGGCGCGGATCTTCGCGAAGGCGCTCGAGTGTGCCGCGGGGCCGGCGGGTGAGCCGTGCAACGCGTGCGACGCCTGCCGGGACATCGCGGCGGGACAGGACGTCGACGTCGTGGAGATCGACGCGGCGAGCAATCGGGGCATCGACGAGATCCGCCAGCTGCGGCAGAACGTCGCCGTCCGTCCGGCCCGGGGCCGCTTCAAGGTGTACATCATCGACGAAGTGCACATGCTCACGCGCGAGGCCTTCAACGCGTTGCTCAAGACGCTCGAAGAGCCTCCCGGGCACGTGAAGTTCGTCCTCTGCACCACCGAGCCCGACAAGCTGCCGATCACGATCCTGTCGCGCTGCCAGCGGTTCGACTTCACGGTCGTGGCGCCGGCGGCGATCGCCCGGCGGCTCGCCGCGATCTGCGAGGCGGAGGGCGCCGACGTGACGATGCCCGCGCTCGAGCTGATCTCGCGACGGGCGGCGGGCAGCATGCGGGACAGCCAGTCGCTGCTCGAGCAGCTGCTCGGTTCGGCGGACGGCGCCGTCGACGTCGACGACGTGCACGCGCTCATCGGGACGGGCCGGGAGGAACGGGTCGCCGAAATCGTGACGGCCGTCGTGGCTCGGGACGCCCCGGCCGCCCTGGCGGCCCTCGGCGGCGCCATCGAGGCTGGGGCCGATCCGGGCGGCGTGATCGATCAGCTCGTGGCGGCGCTCCGGGATTGCCTGCTCGCGAGCGTCGGCTGCGGGGCCGAGGTGCTCGGCGGCGCCGGCAACATCGGCATCGACCTCGCCGAGGTCGGCCGCCGGCTCGGCACCGCGACGCTCCTCGCGATGCTCCAGATCCTCGACCAGACCCTGAGCCGGATGCAGTCGAGCGGCCATCCGGGTGTGCTCGCCGAAATGGCGATCGTGCGACTCGCGCGACTCGAGGACCTCGACGCGGTCGCCGACGCGGTCGCGGCACTCACCGCGGGCATGCCTGCTCCGGCCGGGGTGGTCGGTCCGGCTGCGGGGCTGGCTGCGGGGCCGGCCTCGAGTCCGGCTGGGGGTCCGGTGTCGCGCGGCGCGGGGGTGACAGCGCGGGTCTCCCAGCCGTCGTCGCGTGCCCCTTCGCCCCCCGCCTCGGAGCCGACTCGCGAAAAAAAAAAGCCCAAGGTGACGATCGCGGCGCCGAGCGCGACTGAACCCGCCGATCGCACGGCGGTCGGCCGTCAGCGGACCGTGTCCCCGTCGTCGTCTCCGGCGGGAGAGGCTCCGGCGGACGCGGCCGTGACGCCCGACGTCACGGCGAGCGCGGAGCGGCCGCGGGCCGCCCGCTCGCAGGCGGCGCTCCTCCGCGAGGTCTCCGGGCATCCGTTCGTCGCCCGGGCGAAGGATCTCTTCGATGCCGCGATCCGTCGCGTCGATCCGCCGCGCCAGGGAGCGGCCCCGACCGGGGCGCGGTCGCCCGCGGCCTCGCCGCTCCCCGCCGTCGAGGGTGAGGCCGCGGAACGCGAAGCCGCGGACGCGGACGACGAGCAACGGGACGAATCGGAGGAGCGGTGATGCCCCCACATGACTCGGCGGGCCGCCGCGGCGCGATCGCGCGGCTCATCGACAGCTTCGCAGACCTGCCGGGCATCGGCCGCAAGAGTGCGGAGCGGCTCGCACACCACGTGCTGCAGATGCCGCCCGCGGAGGCCCTCGCCTTCGCCGACGCCATCCGCGAGGTCAAGCAAAACCTGCGCGCCTGCCGCGCCTGCTTCAATCTCGCGGAGGCGGATCTGTGCGACGTCTGCTCGGATGTGCGGCGGGACCGGACGCTGCTGTGCGTGGTCGAACAGGTCCGTGACCTCTTGGCGATCGAGCAGGCGGGGGCGTTTCGCGGCGTGTATCACGTCCTGCGTGGACGCGTGGCGCCGCTCGAGGGCACGGGCCCCGAGTCGTTGACCCTCGATGCGTTGGCGGATCGCGTGGCCCGGGAGGGCGTGCGCGAGGTGATCATGGGCACCACCCCCAACGTCGAGGGCGATGCGACGGCGATCGCGGTCATGCGGCGTCTCGAGGGTCTGCCGGTGGAGTTCACCCGGCTCGCGCGCGGCCTCACCGTCGGCGCGTCGCTGCAGCACGCCAATCGCGACATGCTCGCCGACGCCATCAACGGCCGGCAGAAGTTCTGACCCGGGAACGACCGCCCGGGTCGACGGCGATTCTCGAGGGGCCATCCATGCGCCACTCATGGTCCGCTCACGCGTGCCGCGTCGCAGGCGCATGATCCGACGCCGCTGGGTATCCTAACGGGAACGTGATTCGCGGGTCGGCGGTTCGTGCCGCTGGTGGCCCGCCCGGATGTGCGACGCCGTCGCCTCGTCACGCGCGGCGGGCGTCGACGGCGCCTGAGACGGTGGAGCCCGGAACGGTGTGTGTCTTGGACGGATGACGATCATGCGGATGTCCCTCGGTCAGGAAATGAGGCTGGCGCAGAAGCAGGTGCTCGCGCCGCGCATGATCCAGTCGATGGAGATCCTCCAGCTGCCGATCCTCGCCCTCGAGGAACGGATCGAGCAGGAAATCCAGAACAACGAGACGCTCGAGGTGGACGAGGCCGGTGCCGACGGGCCGGGCGTCGATCCGTCCCCCGCCGGCCTCGATGCCCCGGCGCCGGTTCAGGACAAGACCGTCGACGAGCGACCGCTCATCGTCGATCAGGAGCACGCGAACCAGGCGGACTTCGAGCGGGACTTCGAATGGAAGAGCGAGTATCCCAACATCGACGATGAGTTCAGTCGGCCGTCCGCGTCGCAGATCGAGCAGGCTGGAGACCGGTATCTCGACGTGATGGCCAACATGGTCGAGCGGCCCGAGACGCTCTCCCACCACCTGCACGAGCAGCTGTCCAACGAGGACCTGCCCACCGACGTGCGTCAGGCTGCGGAGAAGGTGATCTTCAACCTCGATGCCAACGGCTACCTGCCGTTGCCGCTCGGAGAGCTCGTCGATCCGGACGGGCCTCCCGGCCAGCTGGCCGCCCTCGAACGCGGCCTCGCGGTCGTCCAGGGACTCGACCCGGCCGGGGTGGGTGCGCGTGACCTCCGCGAGTGCCTCCTGCTGCAGATTCCGAGGGAGCATCCGCACGCCTCGCATCTCCGCCGGCTCGTGGGCGACCACCTCGAGGATCTCGCCGCCAATCGGCTGCCGCTCATCGAGCGGCGCACGGGTCTCACGATCGAGCAGATCGAGCAGTTGCGGGAGGAATTGCACGTCCTCCAGCCGAAGCCCGGCGCGATCTTCAGCGCGCCGATCGTTCCCGTCGTGAAGCCCGACGTCTTCGTCGATCAGGCGAGTGACGGCACCTGGAAGGTGCGGCTCGAGGACGTCGACCTGCCGGCCCTGCGGATCAGTCCCACGTACCGGCAGATGCTCGCGTCGGCGGACACCGAGCCCGCGACGCGGGAGTACATCAAGCGGAAGATCAACGCGGCGCAGTGGCTCATCGAGGCGATCGAACAGCGGCGGGCGACGCTGCTCAAGACCGCGCAGGCGATCGTCGATCACCAGACCCGCTTCCTCGCGGAGGGCCCCGAGGCGATCGAGCCGCTCAAAATGCAGCAGATCGCTGATCGCATCGGGATGCACGTCACCACGGTGAGCCGTGCCGTCGACGACAAGTGGCTGCAGACGCCACGCGGACTCGTGCCGCTGCGGCGATTCTTCGTCGGGGGCACGGTCAGTGCCGCCGGGGAGGAGGTGGCGTGGGACGCGGTGCGGATCAAGCTTCAGGAAATCGTGCAGGGTGAGCCGAAGGATTCCCCCTTCTGCGACGACGAACTGGTGGAGGAGCTCGGGAAGCGCGGCATCTCCGTCGCGCGGCGCACGGTGACGAAGTACCGCAAGGCGATGAAGATTCCCAGTTCCCGGCAGCGGCGCGATTGGAAGCTGGGCAGGGGGGGCCGACACGACGGAACGAACGGCCACGCCGACAGCGGCCGCGGGCCGCATGGCCGGCCGACCGAGGGCGGGGAGCAAGACGAGCCCGCCGCCGACGCCGCTCCCGCCACCGGTGCCGAGGGAGACTGAGCTGCCGACACCGCAGCCACCACGCCATGCGTTGCCCCTTCTGCCGCGCCGATGACGACCGCGTGATCGATTCCCGTGCGGGTGACGACGGGGCGACGATCCGTCGTCGCCGCGAATGCCTCGGCTGCCGTCGCCGCTTCACCACCTACGAACGCGTCGAGCGGCAGCCGCTGACGGTGACCAAGAAAGGGGGCGTGCGCGAGCCGTTCGACCGCGACAAGATCAAGCGGGGGCTCGCCAAGGCCTGCTGGAAGCGGCCCATCACGGAGGACGACATCGAACAGGTGGTCGCCGCGCTCGAGGGCGAACTCTACGGCACCTACGACGGCGACGTCCCGAGCCGGGTCATCGGGGAGCGGCTCATGGAACTGCTGCGGGCCCTCGACCAGGTCGCCTTCGTGCGGTTCGCGAGCGTCTACCGCGAGTTCAAGGACGTCCGCGACTTCGTCGACGAACTCGAGCCGATCCTCGCCGAGTCGCACCGCCCGCCGGCGTGAGGCGGTGTGGCGTCAGCCGCCACGCAGGTAGTCGCCGCGCGTGCCGCCGGTCTTCTCCTCGAGGCGGACCGTCTCGATGGTCATTCCGGGGTCGATCGACTTCGTCATGTCGTACACCGCGAGGACGGCGGCGGTGGCGGCGACGAGCGCCTCCATCTCGACGCCCGTCCGCGCCGTGGCCCGCACGCGCGTCTCGACCTCGACGATGTCGCCCGTGGGGAAGCGGATCTCCACGTCGACGGCGTCGAGTGGCAGCGGATGGCACAGCGGCACGATGTCGGCGGTGCGCTTCGCGGCCATGATCCCGGCGAGCCTCGCGGTGGAGAGGGCGTCCCCTTTGACGAGGTCGCCGGAGCGGATGCGGGCGACGGTCTCGGGGCGGGCCCGCAGCCGCGCCGACGCGCGGGCGGTGCGGACCGTGACGGGCTTCTCGGCCACGTCGATCATGCGGACAGCGTGACGATCGCCGGACATGGCGGGAGGGGATCGGGTGGGAAGGCGGCGTGCGTCGGGCGACTCCGCGTCGGCCCCTGCTCGCACGACGCCGATCCTACCAGCGAAACGGGCCGGGGGCCGGTGTGCCCCCTCGACACACCGGCCCCCGGTTGCTGGCGTCTGGCTGGTCTGGTTTCCGGATCAGACCAGTTCCTTGCGGGCGCCGATGAGCGTGCGGAGCCGCTCGGCGAGCAGGGCGACGTCGAAGGGCTTCTTGAAGCTCTCGTTGACGTGTGCCCGGTCGATCGTGATCTGCGACCCGTCGTCCGGGAGCAGTGCGATCACGATCGTGTCGGCGTACTCCGCGTTCCTGCGCAGGTTCTGGCAGATCTGCTGGGCGTCGATGCGCCCGATCGAGTAGTCGACGACGATGCAGTCGGGATGGAAGCTCTCCGCCTGGATGCCCGCCTCGAACCCGCTCGCGGCCACCTGGATCTTGAACGACTTCTCCATCGGCAGATGCTTCTTGAGGTTCTCGATGAGCACCTGATCCTGGCCGACGAGGAGGACCTTCGCCATCGCCTCGTCCTCGAGGTCGCCCAACGGCATGCCGTGCTCCTTCAGAAACCGGATCAGATACTCCCGCGGGATGCGGCGGTCCTGGCTGCCGGGGATGCGGTACCCCTTCAGCCGACCGGAGTCGAACCATTTGCTCACCGTGCGGGGAGCAACCTTACAGATCTTGGCGACCTGGCCCGTCGTGAAAACCTTCATCACATGGACTCCAATGGATCTTGCGTGTCCGGAAACAACACGGCCAGCCCGCACCCTGGTGAGCGACGGACACCAGCCCCCCCGGCGCGGCACTCGCATCACGGGGCCGGCCGCGCCGTCGGGCCCCGTGATGGCCGGTCAGAAGCCGGGAGGGGGCGTGACAGACCGCCGAGGCGCGACGGTGTCGTGATACGACGACCGCAGGCCTCGAGACGGCGGCTCGCAGGATTCCCCCCCTGCTTCATGTCCGCCTCGGAGGCCGGAATGACTCCGGACACCTCGGCGGCATGACCATCCAACGGGGTAGATCGAAAGATCGCGTCGTGCGACTTGAGCCGTTCTTTCGGAACGTGCCGGTGGCAGGGTGTCGCGGCGTGCCTCACGCCGCCCGCGCGGCGGCCACGGCCGATTCGAATCGCACGGAGACCCGCTTCGAGACGCCCGATTCCTCCATCGTGACGCCATAGAGCGTGTTCGCCGCCGCCATCGTCTTTTTCGAATGCGTCACCACGATGAACTGCGTGGCCGAGAGAAAATCGCGAAGCACTCCGGCGAATCGGTCGACGTTGGCCTCGTCGAGGGCGGCGTCCACCTCGTCGAGCACGCAGAAGGGGCTCGGCCGCGACTTGAAGATCGCCAGCAGGAGCGCCACGCACGTCATCGTCTTCTCGCCGCCGGACAGGAGGGAGATGCTCCGCGGCTCCTTGCCCGGGGGCCGCGCGACGATGTCGACCGCCGTCTCCAGCAGGTCCACGCCCTCCTCGAGCTGGATGTCGGCCTGGCCGCCGCCGAAGAGCCGCTCGAACAGCTCGCGAAAGTGGGTGCGGACGGTCTCGATCGTCTCACCGAGCAGCCGCCGGCTCTCCTCGTCGATGCGCTCGATGAGCTGCTCGATCGACTGCCGGGCCTCGGCGACATCCGTGAGCTGGGTCTCGAGCGTCGCCAGCCGCGCGGCCAGCTCCTCCGACTCGCGCAGCGCGTCGAGGTTCACCGAGACGTACGTCGCCACCTTCCTGCGCAGCTCCTCGATCTCGCGGTCGAGTTCGTCCCGGTCGCTCGGCACCGCGGGCTGGTCGTCGGCGACCCCATCCGCGGAGCCGTGATGGTCCGGCTGCTCGTCCCTGTCCACGGGCTGGTCGATGTCGATGTCGTACTCGTCGCGCACCCGCTCCACGATGCGCGCCCGACGGTGTCGGGACTCGCCCGCCTCGAGGTCGTGCCGGTGCGCCTCCTCGCCCAGCCGGCCCACGAGCGTGCGCAGGGCGTCGAGCTCCTCGGCCACCGCGAGCCGCCGGGCCTCGATCGACGCGGCATCGGCCTCCGTCCTCGCGAGCGACTCCGTCGAGCGCTCGAGGGCGTGGACCGCCTCGGCGTGTGCCGCCGTGGTCGCGAGCAGATCGAGATCGTGGGCCGCGAGCGCCGCCGCCGCGACATCCGCCAGGCGGCGGGCGGCGTCGACGTCGGCCGACCGGTCACGGGCGGTGGTGGCGAGCGTCTCGCGAGCATCGTGCTGGCGGGCCAGCCGCTCGCCGCTCGTCGCCCGCTCGATGCGGAGTCGCTGGATCTCGTCGCCGATCGCATCGCGAGCCTCCGCGATCGACCGGCAGGCGGCGTCGGCGGTGGCCACGTCGCGGGCGGCGGCCTCGATCGCGTGGACGGCCTCGTTGGCGGCCTCCTCGGCCTCGTGCAGGAGTCGCGTCTCCTCGGTCGCCTGCTGCTCCCGGGCGCGCCACCGCGCCTCGGCGCCCGTGACGAGCGACTCGACGGCGGCCTGTTCACGGACGGTGCGTTCGAGTTCGTGCCGCGACGTCGCGATCGTCTCCGCGGCACGCGATCGACGGGCCTGGGCCTCGCGAATCCCCGCGCGGAGGTCATCGACCTCGACCTGCAGCCGGTCGAGGGTCCGCTGCGCGGCTTCGGCCGCCTCGAGGCATGCCGCCTGCCGGCGCTCCAGTGCGCGGAGCTCGGCGCGCTGCGCGACCAGTCCGACCCCGGCCGGGCCCGCGCCGATGTCGAGCGATCCGTCGGCGCCCACGCTTGCTCCGCTCCGGGCCAGGAAGAGCGTGTGCGGAGGAACCTCGCCGAGCAGGGCGACGGCGTCGCTCGGGCGTTCGACCACCCACACGTGGGCGAGCAGGGCCTCGCGCACCCGGGCCGTCATGCCCCCGTCGTCGGGCGGGACGGCGGGCGCTTCGGCGGCGGAGAGCAGCCGATCGAGCCGTCCGACGACGCCGGGCCGGCCCTCGAGAGCCGGTGAGGCGTCGCGCGAGGTGTCGCGGTCGATGGTGACGAGCTTCACCCGGCCCCCGGCCGCGCGCGCACCGCCGCCGGCCTCCGGCGCGGTGTCGTGCCACCGCACCACGTCGGCGAGCGACCCGACCACGAGCCCTTCGGCGCGGGCGCCGAGCGCGAGATCGACGAGCCGCGCCCAGTCCTCGCCCGCGACGAGGAGATCGGCGACGGGCCCCAGCAGCCCCGGAACGCCGTCGTCGGTCGCCGCGAGCAGGCCGCGCGCGGCGTCCGATAGTCCCTCATGACGCGTGACGAGATCGTGAAGCAGCGACGCCCGCTCGCGGCAGGCCTCGTACGCGGCGCGGCGGTCGGCGAGGTCCCCCCAGGCGGTCTCGAGCGCCTCGAGTGCGGACCGCTGTGCCTCCTCGAGCGCGGCCAGATCGGCGGCGGCCTTCCGCAGCGTCGTCTCGAGCACGCCCAGGCTTCCCTCGCAGGCGGCACGGGCCTCGGCCAGACGCGCGGCGTGTCCGCGCGCGGCGTCCAGATCGACGCGCGCCGCCTCCACGGCCTCTCGGGCCGCCTCGGCGCGATCCGCGGAACGTTCGCGCGCCGCATCGAGACGCAGTCCCCGGCGCCGCGCCTCGTCGAGCGCTCCGGCCGCCGCGGCGAGACGCTCCCGCAGATCGGACGCCTCGTGGTGCGAACCGTGGGCCGACCGCTCGAGATCGGTGAGGCGGGCGTCAAGTTCCCGGATGCGCTCGGTCAGCGCCGCTGCCGCCGTGTCGGCGGAGGCCACCGCGCGTTCCGCAGCCCAGGCTTCGCTTCTCGCGACCCGCAGGCCCTGGCGAGCCACCTCGGCCGCGCGCTCGAGGTCTCCCCGGCGCGCACGGGCCATCGCCAGGGCCGCCTCCGCCTCGGCCGCCTCGCGCGTCGCGGCGGCGGCGGTTCCGCGTGCCGCCGCCGTCGTGGGCACGAGCTCGGTCGCGGACGCCGTGAGAAGCGCGGCCGTCGCCGCCGCCTCGGTGGCGCGTCGCTCCGCGTCCCCGAGCGATTCCCGCACCGCGGTGCGGCGGCCCTCGATCTCCGCGACGGCCGCGTCGACGTCGGCGAGGTCGCGCGTCGCTGCGGCGAGTCGCAGCGATCGCAGCCTGTCGGAGAGCTGCCGCCAGCGCTTCGCCCGCGCGGCCTGATGGCGCACGGTCTCCAGGCGGCTGCCGAGCTCACCGGCGATATCGGCGAGCCTCTGACGGTTGAGTTCGGCACGCTCGAGGCGGCGGAGGGCCTCGGTGCGCCGCGTGCGGAAGCGGCCGATGCCCGCCGCCTCCTCGAAGACCGCACGGCGTTCCCTCCCCGACGCGACCAGGAGCGCGTCGACCCGCCCCTGCTCGATCACGCTGTAGGCCTGCGTCGCCGCGCCGGTTCCGGCGAAGAGCTCGCGGATGTCGCGCAGCCGCGCCGTTTCGCCGTTGACGAGATACTCGCTGTCGCCGTTCCGCTGGACGCGGCGCGCGATGCGCACCTCCGGCGTCGACAGCGGCAGCAGTGCCGCCCGGTTGTCGAAGACGAGCGACACCTCCGCGTAATTGAGCGGCTTGCGGCTGGTCGAGCCGGCGAAGATGACGTCCGTCATCTCCTTGCCCCGCAGGCTGCGCACGGACTGCTCGCCGAGCACCCACTTGATCGCATCGACCACGTTCGACTTGCCGGAGCCATTCGGCCCGACCACGACCGTGATGCCCTCGGGAAACTCGAACGACGTCCGGTCGGCGAAGCTCTTGAAGCCGAACAGCTCGAGCGCCTTCAGCCGCGTCATGATGCCTCGTCCACGTCGTCGCGGCCGACCGCGGAGGTGGTGTCGTCGTCGGTGGGGCCATCCGGGATGTCGCGATACTGGCGTGACGCCTCCTCGTGGATGCTCTGCCGGCCGTCGAACTCGCGGGGGATCGCGTCGAACGCCACGCGGCTTTCGAGGGCGTGGGCTGAGCTGGCCTGCTGCAGGAACTGCACCGCGTCGGGGTAGGTGCCGCCGATGTCGATGATGGCGCGCACGATCTCGTCGGCGCGCGCGGCGACCTCTTCCGTGCGATCCGCCTCGCCCGCGACGAACCGGCTCACCCGCGCCCGCACCCCGCTGACCACCACGACGATGGTCGTGCCGGCCTCCGCGCGCAGGCCGTCCTCCACCGGGTGATCGGTGCCGAAGAAGACGATCTCGGGCCGATCGCTGCGCGTGGCGTGGATGAGCGGGGGGCCCTCGACGTCGAGCACGTGCAGCGAGCACGCGTCGCCCAGCTGCTCGCCGCGCACGAGCGGGAGATTTCTGTCCATGCGCCACAGCGCGCGAAACGCGCCGTAGCGGGTCTCGGCGCTGCGGCTGGCGAGCAGGGACTGGAGGGCGTCGATGCCGCGGGCGTCGTCGATCACCGACAGCGCGGCCAGCGCCGCCGGACGGGCGCTGCGGAGCGTCCCGGCAGCCTCCGCGAGCCGCGGCGCGGCGACCGACTCGCCGAGGTAGGCGAGCGCCTCGGCGGCCGCGAAGCGGATCTCCGGATCGCGGGAGTCGAGCGCCTCGCGCAGCGTGGGGATCGCGTCCTTGCCGATCGCCTCGAGTCGGAGTGCGGCGCCGGGTGCCGTCACGGGGTCGGTGAGCTGTCGTGCGAGCAGCTGGAGGCGGGCGTGCCTTCCTTCCGTGGGCTCGATGACGGCGACCGACTGCACCACGCGCAGGTAGCGGGGCAGGTTGTGCCGGTAGACCTCAGGCACCTCGAGGGCGATGTAGCGGTCGGTCTTGGGAGTGGCGACGCCGCGCTTCGCACCGCGGATGACGGCGTGAAACCGCCGGTTGATCCAGTCGCCGAGCCGCTTCGACATGGCGAAGGACCGATGCTCGGGTGCGATCGCCAGGCCGATCTCGCGATCGGTCAGGGAGACGCCACCGCCCGGCACCCGTGCGCGCAGCTTCGACTTGGAGTCACGCGTGCCCTCGGAGACGGGATCGACCAGCACCGGCCCCACGGCGATGCCCAGTTCGTGGCCGTCGCGCAGCGAGTTGCCGATGATCGCCATCTCGGCGAGGCGGGTCTCCATCAGCCAGCCACCGGCCAGGCTCGTGGTGTCGTGATCCGGCGGCACCTCGATGACGACGTCGAAGCGGTCTCCCTTGCGCACGCCGGGAGGCAGGAAGCCATGCACCCACACGAGCGCCGTCGAGGGAGCGGCGAGGAGGCGATTCGGCTCGATCACGCCGCGCGCCTGCATGTCCGAAAGCAGCGTCGCACGCTGGGGGCCCGGCGGCGGGTCGCAGCCGGTGTTGGCCAGACCGGTCACGAGCGCGGCCCGTTCGATGCGCTTCGTGCCGAGTCCCCAGGCGAGGCAGTAGTCCCCGACGAATCGCGTGCTCGCCTCGAGCTTCGCGAGGGCCTCGATCTCCGGGCTCTGGCTGCGGATCGCCGAGCCGGCGCAGCCGATGACGCCGGCCGCGGCGACGAGGAGGCCCAGTGGCCAGAGCCGTGACGAAGAGGCGAGCAGACGACGACCGGCGACGTGGAGGCGCATGGCGACAGCCCGATGTGGCGAGTCCTCGAACGGGTCACGGAGGCCCCGGATCGCAGCACGGTCGCCCGGATCGGTTCCGGGGACCGGGACATGCGGGGTGGGGAGGCTAGGTGTGGGCCGCCGTCAGGGTCAAGCGGGCTTTCGGCTCGATCGCCGCCGGTCCCGTCGTCCACCGCGCGGGGGCGGGCTCGCTGCGACGCGCCCGACAAGGACGCCTTGGCCGGCCCGGAGGACGCTGCTAGGGTCCGCCGCCCATCGGCTGCGTCAGCGGCCGCGTGTGGACACCGAGCCGGCCTGACGGCCGACCACCGTCACGGAATCGGACGGCTCGGGACCGGGACCATGGAGAAGAGGATCGTGACCAAGCCGTCGCTGTCAGCGCTGACCTCGGAGGGGGCCGGAATCCACGTGCGCTGGATGATCCGTCGGGACATGCCGGACGTGCTCGCGATCGAACGCGAAGCGTTCGAGTTTCCCTGGTCCGAGGAGGACTTCACGAGGTCCCTGCGGCAACGCACGTGCATCGGCATGGTGGCCGAGTATGCCGACTCGGTCGTCGCCTTCATGATCTACGAACTCCACCGGACACGCCTCCACGTGCTGAACTTCGCCGTCTTGCGTTCGCACCGTCGGCTCGGCATCGGCACGCAGATGCTGCGCCGCCTCATCGCGAAGCTCGCGCCCGAGCGTCGCAGTCGGATCGTGCTCGAGGTGCGGGAGACGAATCTCCCGGCCCAGCTGTTCTTCCGCGCGGCCGGATTCCGTGCCGTCACGGTGCTGCGGGACTTCTACCGCGATTCCGACGAGGACGCGTACCTGATGCAGTTCGGCCTCGAGGCCGCGGGTTTTGCGTCAGAACCGCGTCGGCTCGCCGGTTGAGAAGATCTTCGTCAGGGCGGCGGCGCGTCGCCGCAGCGTGCGCCGGACGGATGGTCCGGTGTCGCCGCGGGCGAAGAGCGTGACGAGCGGCCGCCGGGCGTCGATGCGCGTCCCGGTGCAGGGCACGTCGGCGACGGCGGGCCACCCGTCGACCCGCGACCAGCGATCATGCGCGCGTCCGAGCGCTGCGTCGACCCGCGCGTCGACGAGGACGTCATGTGCGGCGAAGAGCACCGCCTTCCCCCACGTGCCCGACGACACGTGTGCGGAGGGCACGACCGCGGTCGGCACGTGCATGGGCGCCGTGAGCGAACAGGCGGCGAGATGGGCGGCGGCGTGTGACACGCCCCGTGCCCGATCGACGAGCTCCATCGAGGCCGTGGGACGCGGGTTGACCTCGATCACATGGACGTGGCCGCCGCGATCGACCACGAG
>Ga0169931_10002949_pt1 | contig 27385 bp, 23 predicted proteins | sample Kivu_15m_20L_FD_129675 | JGI IMG/M metagenome (GOLD analysis project Ga0169931, IMG submission 129675) | Freshwater microbial communities from Lake Kivu, Western Province, Rwanda to study Microbial Dark Matter (Phase II) - Kivu_15m_20L... | ecosystem: Environmental > Aquatic > Freshwater > Lake...
AACTGCAAACGCGCAGACGACTCGACGAAGCATCCGAACCTCCCGAAATGCGGCAAGCGAATCAACGATGTTGGGTAAAACTATTGTAGGAACTAAACCTTGCCGTTGCCATCGCTATCGATGTTGGCTTTTCCTTCGACACCGATCTTCTCGTAGAAGAGTTCATCGATCGTCTTCTTGATAAGAATCCAGAGCAACTCTTTGTCGGTACAGTTGGCAAAAACACCAAGGGGAATTTGAAATCCGCCCTTATCCTTTCGCCCGCCGCCGTAGTATTGCCCGTGCTTGTCCTGACCGAACACATCCTTGATCCACTTGTCAGGATCGAGGGTGTGCGACTTTGTACGAAGGCTTCCGTCGATGAACTCGTTGCCGACGACACCGAACACAACAACGGTCTCAATCCCTTCACGGTGCAGGAGATAGTCCGCACACTGGCCGATTCCGTCGCGATCTTCATCGCGCACGAAACCAACGCCTGAGAACATGAAGGTGCCGCGAATGTCTTTGCGCTGCAGAGCGATCTGCGTAAGGTCCATCGTCTTGGCAGGAATGGACTGCCGAGAAATGAGCGCAAGCAGGTCCTTATCCATGAACTGCGACACGAAACCGGACGCGATGTAGTCAATCGGCTGGGCGTTGACGAAATTGTCCGTATCGGTGCGCACGCCGTGCATCAGCGCTGTCGCAATCTTCGTCTGGTCGGCCGAGCTGCCATCAAAGCGCGCCGGGCTGTCCATCAAATACTCGCTGAAAATTGCGGACGTCGAACCTGCGTCCTCTCGAATGTCGACAAATTTGCCGGTGACGTTGCCCAGCGGTTTGTGGTGATCGACGAACACGAGGAGCTCGCAGGTCGGAGGCAACTTGATCGGCAGCTCCGGATTCTGAGCGTCAGTGACCGCATAGTAGTCAAACTCGCCGACGTCGAACTTCTCGCTCCACTCTTCGAGCTCGAGATCGAGTTTCTTGACGAGGGCGCGGTTCTCGTGATGCGAAATCTCTTCAAAGTGGACAATTCGCGACTGAATGTCGAAATGTCGCGCGAGAAACTGCAGCGCCAGCGATGAACCGATGTTGTCGGGATCTGGATAACCCTTGATGCAAATCAAAAGGCGTTTGCCGCGGGCCATGTTGAGTGCGTCGTGCAGTTTCTGAGACTGCGTCCGTACCGGTGATCGCTGCTGACCGGCGGGCACGTTCGTGCGGACAGAGTCGTCGCCGGAGCCGCCATTCGAGTTGTTCGTGTTGTTCGCGGACGAAGAACCTGATCGCGACGGGTCGTAACCATTTTGTCGCTCGACCGTGCGCTGAAGGGCGGCGCGGGCCTGTTCGGCGGCGGCGCGCTGTTCGGCTGAGGCCGTTGTCTGGACGGACGCCTTCACCGGACTTCGGGCAATCGTTTTGTCGGGTGCCTTTGGTTTCACAACGCCTGCTTCATGAATGCGTACAAAAAAGTCTCATGGGGTATCCCGGAGGGGATCGGAATATCGCCTCCAATCTAAAAGATAGCACAGGCTTATGCCCCTGGCCGAGATCGGCAAAATCTGCCGTGTGCCAGTAATATCAAATGGTTACGCCGATGCTTGGGCGAGCAGAGGGGCAACCCCGGCTGGCGTTGGGAAGTCGTTGAACAGAAACGTCCGACCGGCAAGCAACGGACTCGCAAGCCGCGCCGCGAGGGCCGCATCCGAACGCACGAGTCCCTTCGAGATTCCAAGGATCAGTTCGCCGGACTTTTCCCCGGTGGCCATTCCCTCGACGTGATCAAGCCGACTTGTGAGTTGACCCTCGTGCCAGCGATGGAACAACTCAACGTGGATCCGCCTGCCGGTCGCGGTTTTCGAAACAGCTGAAGACTTCGTGGCGGGGAGTTTCTCGAGAACAAAGTCTGGGACGACCCACTGTCCGGCGCCAAGAACCAGGACCTCATCCGCAACTGCCGCTCGCCACGCACCGGAATCGGACCTGTTCGACTTCGAGGGTGCTTCATTTGCAAACCGTGCATTGAAGGCAGCAATGAAGTGCGCAAACTCCTCCGGTACATGTCCCGGGGCGCGGCCTGACAAAACCCGATAACCCGATGTCTCGTTGATGCGAAGCGCCGAATTGCGTTCGCGGTATCGGACGTCGGCTTCGAGTCGCCACTTGGCCAGATGAAACAGATTCGGAACGAAGTTACAGATCGCGACTCCATAACCCGCGCCCGGGCCAAACAACGAAAGCGGCCCACCCAACGTGAATGAGAGTCCACTACCCGGACTGTCGGCAAGCTCTCCGGGGATCAGGCGATGAAATTTGAGTACCCGAAACAAGAACCGCTTCTCGGCCGCAGATGCCTTCTCAAGAACAACACGAACACTCTCTGCCCGGAGAAGTAACCCCTGCAACTGGGCGACGTTCTGCCGATTGATGAGCTCTGCCGGTGTCAGTGTCTCGAAGCTCGCAATCGTCCGTTCTCCGGGAAGATCCGCATACAATCCGTTGGCCAATTCCTCGAACGGCTGCGAGAAATGCGTCTCCACTGCTTCACGCCAGTCTGCCCTGGTCAAGCTCATGGCGCGCTTCTGTGAAGCAACTGCGATGAGTTCACGTCGTCGAGATGCCACCGACTCATCGATATCTGCAGGCACGAATCGATCGCCGAGGAGTTTCGCGAACGCCCCACCTGCCATTTGCTTCGGCGACAGAAACTCTGCGAACCTGATCTCCGATGTGCCGACGGTGTTGCCAACGCAATCCGATGCCAAGTCTATCCACGCTGATGCCTCAGCGAGACATTCCGAGTTTTCAGGATCGAGGAACAAGGGATAAATCCGTTCGTTACGGAGTCGGGCCTTGATCAGATCTTTGGTAAGCATGATGCTGCCTTCGTCTTGCAAGAGTCCGCAATTCACTCGTTCCGCTGGCGACCAGCTCATACAGGGTCGCGCGTTTTCCTGGTTGATGCCGCAGAATCCGTCCAAGGCGTTGCACGTGCTCACGAACGCCGCCGCTTCCGGAAACCACGACACCCACACTTGCCTCCGGAACATCGACGCCCTCGTTGAGGACCTTGGACGTCACCAACACCGGACATTCCCCCGATCGAAACGCATCGAGAAACGCACGCCGCTCGACGAGTTTTGTCTGGTGCGTCAACACCGGCAGCATAAACTCTCGACCGATTCTGTAGGCAAGCTCGTTGTCGTTGGTGAAAACAATCACGCGTTCGTCGTGATGCTCCCTCAGGATTTTCCATAGCTCATCGAGCTTGGCGGCGGCTGCCTGGGCAAGGCGCTTCTGCTCACGCCATGCGCGCATGGCATCGCGTCCTCCGGGAAGCCGACTCGATTTCCACACGAACTCTGCCCAGCCACTCCCGCCAGAAAAATTCACTCCAGCGCGCCGCACAAAGTCGGTGTAGACACGTCGCGCCTCTGCATATGCGTCGGATTCGGCAGCGGTGAGGTCAACCTCGATCTTCACCACGTCATATGGCGAAAGAACGCCGCCTTGAATCTCGTTGATACGGGCTTCGTAGACGAGAGGACCAAGGAGATCAAAAATCGTTGCCTCGCCACCGTCGACCCGGTCAACCGTCGCAGACAAGCCGAGACGAAACGGCGCAATGCTCATCCGCGCGATCATTTGATAGTGGGGCGCCGGCAAATGGTGACATTCGTCAACGACCAACAGTCCAAACTTTGAGCCAAGACTCTCGGCGAAGATGACGGCCGAGTCGAATGTTGAAACCGTGACAGCCGTGATTTCACGCGCGCCGCCCCCCAAAGCTCCGACCGAAATCCCCGGCAGGAATTGACTCAGAACCTTCTGCCACTGCAATACGAGATCGATCGTTGGCACGACGACCAGAACCGGTCGTTGCGCGAGGCGAATACACATGACGGCAAGTATCGTCTTGCCTGCACCGGTCGGCAGTTGGACAACGCCACGCATCCCATGATTCTGCCATGCCGCAAGCGCCTCCGCCTGATGGGGGCGCGGCGAGATCTGGGGAAGTTCGGTGAGGCCAAGCGGGAGCCGTTCGTATCCGCGCGCATTGTCGGTGAAGACTATGCGCTTGTCCCGCAAGGCCGTAACGATGTCACGATAGTGCCTCGCTTCGGCACGAAACTGCTTCGTACGTTCATCGAAGACAAACCAACGCGATAAATCTGAAGCAGCGACGACTTCGTTCAGTTCTTCGGAACTGCGATTGCTGAGTAGAAGGGTTCCGCGAGCAAATTCCAGTACGAGCGAGTCCGTGGTCATGGATCCCGCCGATCGGTCTCGCCCTGTTCTGCCGACGAATCAGCTTCCTCCAATGGGGGAAGACGCAGGGCAGTCAGACCAAACCAGGCGATTCCGAAGATCACAATCAGTCCGCCGATGAGAAATGCAGGCGAAACCCACGACGGGGCTGTCGCGCCAATCATGGCGTGCGCAAACCAGATGTTGCCCAGAACGATCATGAAGATAAATGCCAGGGCCACAAACCGTGCAGCGGGGCTGCGGCGCAATCTGATATCCATCGAATCGATCTCCCACGAACCGCCGAGGCAGTCTCGGCACCAAAAGAAACATCAACTGCGAAAGGCAACCGGACCGTGTGAGACCACGGTGCGGGCCAGCCAGCGCTGTCGCCACTGGGCAACCTGATCGACGCCAAGTTCAACATAGCGATGCTCGCCATGATGCATGGTCGTTGAAAAAAACTCCGATGGTCCTAGACCCTCGGCCATCAGCACCCAGACGCGAAGGCTGCCCTGATGCCCAACGATGCCAACGTCGCCCTCTTCCTGTACCCAGGACAAAATCTCAAGCGCAATACTGGAAACCCGATCACAGAGATCACGAAACGATTCCCCTTGAGGGAACTTGAGCTCAAACGGATCGCTTTGGGCCGCCTCATACTGACGTTGGAACTCGACGGGAAGTTCGCTCCACGTCAAATTCTCGTAGTCACCGAAGTTGATTTCGCGGAGCCGATCCGACAGGCGGACGATGGGCGCATGAAACCCAGCCGTCATGATTTCGAACGACTCGACCGCCCGACGGCGATCAGACACGTACCACGTACTGGGAAGTCTCTTGCCCGAACGCTGCAACCTTTCGCGAAGGTCCATCATAAGCTGGCGACCTGCCTGCGACAGCGGCGGATCGGTGACCCCGCAAAAGCGGTCCTCCGTCCCACGTGTTGTGCTGCCGTGCTGGACAAGAAGACAGTTGTAGCGCTTTGGTCCTGCGTCTCGCTTCATGCGGTGTTCCCCGAGGGTATCAGCCTTTGTTGCCATAGCTGCAGACGGTCTGCTAGTGATGATTCAACAACGCCACGGACAAACAAGCAAAGGGTGGAATACCGAATGAAAATAACGACTCACGGCTTACTTTCAGCGGCGGGACTGCGCGTTTACGGAACACTTGCCTGCCTTGTGGCGCTGTCTGCCCCGTTGGCGATGGCCGAGTTAAGGCTCGGGGAGTCTCCGTCCGTCATCACCCTGACCGACAAGGAAGGCGGGCGCGTCGACGGCAAACCTTGGAGCAGCACTGAGTTGCAGGGAAAGATTCATCTGTTGTTTTACGTCGATCCTGACCACAAGGGCGACAACGAGGCCTTGGAAACGGCGTTGAACAACGAGAAGTTCCCGGAGGAATCGTTTCAGTCCACGGCCGTCATCAACATGGACGCCACGTGGCTTCCCAATGCGGCTATTGCGTCAAGCCTCAAGAAGAAACAGGAGCAGTATCCGCGCACCGTCTACGTGAAGGACCTGAAAAAGAAGCTCGTTCGCGAGTGGAAGATCGCAGACAACGCGTACGTCGTACTGATGTTCGACAAAGCGGGAAAACCGCTGTTTCAGAAGGCAGGCACGCTGAGCGACGCAGACATCAAGCAGCTCATTGGATTGATCAAGAGCAACCTCTGAGCTTGCGTCACGCACGAGTCCCGCCCGTCAGGGGACTTGCTGCCTGAAGCGACGAGATTTTCTCTCGCCGGTAAGGCGAGCCCGAAGGAGCATACCTTGAGGTACGTGACTGAGGGCGCAACAAAGCCGGCGGAGAAAAGAACGAGCTTGAGGCGGCAAGTCCCCTGACGGGCGGGACTAGTAAGCTGACTATTGGGCTCGGAAATGCGGGTGCGCCACGATCGCGGCTGCCGAGCCGCCGTACCAAGGACCTGCCACGAAAACTGCACATCGAGTGCCGGGATCGACTGCCATCTCGGCGACCCCCATGGCACGTGCCGCCTCGGTTGGCGAGCGAACTCCAGACACTGGTGGAAGTTTCACACCTCGACGCCAGGATTCAAGGAGGAGGACGAGATCGATCATGGATCCGGCTTCGATCGACTCCCCCAACTTGCCGCGGCTGGTCCAGACGGGGGCCGTAATGGCATTGGCCCGGCGCACACTTGAGATCAGGCGAGCCTCGGCTTCATCGCGAACGAGTTCCCCGTTACCTTCGCCAAAGATTATTCCAATATCAGCACCCGTTGCCTCGGCCATCGAAAGCGCGTGACGAACGCTGCCATTGAGGGAGTGCGAAGCCGTGTTGAGCTCGCCTTCGGCAAGTTCAACGGTTTCGGATGCCGAACCTCGGGCTGCGTCTTCGACCGGGCCAAAGTGCGCGGAACCGCGCGAGGCGCAACCAGCCAGCCAACCCAAAATCTCAGCTCTTCGACGAACGGCGTGGGCTTCTGACTCGAGAACGACGAATGCCGCTCCCTCGCTGAGCACGCACCCGCTACGCTCGGAATCCCATGGTCGAACCTCAACGTGCGAATCTGCGTCGGCGTGGCGCAGCGATGTTCGTCCCATCTGCCACGCCTCGGTCATCTGAAATGGTTCCACCGGCCCTGCGGCGCCGCCGACGACCACAGCGTCGGCCAGTCCGTGCCGGATCATGCGACAGCCTTCTTCGAGTGCCCTGAGTCCAGACGTATTGAACTGCATGAAGTTGCTGTTCACGCCACGAATGTTGTTTCCGATCGTGGTGTATGCCAGCGCATTGTTCATCAGGCTCTGCAGCACCGCGATCGGGTTGACCGTCGACATCACCAGTTCCGCAAACATCGCGCTGTTGATTTCACCCTTGCCGGCAACTGCTGAGGCCTTCACAGCCTCAAAATATGGGACCAGATCACCAATGTGCGTACAGCCCACGCCGAAGAATGCCCCGAATCGACGTGGATCGACCCAGTTCGGATTCGATTCCGTCGCAGTTGCTTCGCTCGTGCGGGTTATCAGATTTGAATTGATAATCGCACGAGTGGCAGTCGTTACGGCTATGAGATCTTTTCGTCGCAGAACTTTCTGCATCTTGCGATCTGGTAGTGCCGCCGTATCAACTGCCGGACACTCACCGGCCATCGTCACACGACATCCCGTTGTCTTGTAGTTCGAAATCGGCCGAAATCCAGATTCGGTGGATGACAACGCCTCGAGAACCCGACTGACATCAAAACCAAAATTGGTGTTCAGCGCAGCCCCGGTAATCGCAATTCGTTGTCCCGTGCGGCTCGTATTCATTTGCGCACCACAAGGACCGCATTGGATCCGCCAAATCCGAGAAGATTCGACATTGCGATTCGCAGCGGAGCCTCACGCGCCTCACGCGCTACGAAGCGAATTGTCCTCGAGCAGTCGGACTCCGTCAGATTTTGAGTGGGTGGCACGACGCCATCGCGAAGGGCAAGGCAGCAAAATGCCAATTCCAGCGCCCCGGCAGCGGCGATCAAATGCCCGACAACTGATTTGGTCGAACTCACCAGTGGAAACGCGTCACGCGCGGTAAACACCCGATCGATCGCTATCGCCTCGATGCGATCATTCAGCGGCGTCGATGTGCCATGGGCGTTGATATAGTCCACGTCCTTGAAATCGATACCTGCAGCCCCGACGGCAGACTCCATCGCAGCAATGATGCCCGCGCCATCGTCAGGCAGATCTGTGATGCGATATGCGTTTCCGGTATCGCCATACGACAGAATTTCACCGTAGATTTTCGCACCGCGAGAAAGCGCACGCTCGCGTTCCTCCAGAACGAGAACCGCAGCCCCCTCACTCGGAACAAAGCCATCCCTGTCCTTGTCGAATGGACGCGCGGCACGCTGGGGATCATCGTTGCGCTTGCTGAGTGCAGACAGCAGGCAGAAAGCCGCGTGGTACAACTCGCCAGCAATTGAATCAGTTCCACCAGCCAGCATGACGTCGGCATCGCCATCGCGAATCTGCATCCACGCCTGACCGATCGACTGACCGCTTGACGTGCATGCCGTGTGAATCGTCGACAGTGGACCACGGGCATTCCAATGCTCACTGAGCAAAGATGCCAGGGTGCCCGGGTGATTCCGCAGCAGAAAGTATTGGTCAGGCAGATTTCCCAGCGCGCGAGCCAAATCTTCTGAGAGAGCTGAACTATTCACGTCGCCGAGGCGAGCCGCTACCTGCGTCGGAGTGATCGTGCCGATTCCAACACCGACGCTGATACCAAAACGGTCCGGGTCGACCGTCGCCAAAATCCCGCTGTCGAGAACAGCTTCGTGGGCGGCGGCGAGACCAAATTCGTTCGCTCGCGTCCGATAAGCATCACGCTCCGGACCAAGAGCACCGCGAGGCATCGAAAAGTCGCGCACTTCGCAGGCAAATCGTGTTTGCCAGCCCCTTGCATCAAACTGAGAGATTGGCATGGCACAGGATTCACCGGCCACGACCCGACGCCACGTCGTTTCGCGATCGTTTCCCGCGGGACTGACAGCGCCGATTCCGGTCACACAAACGCGCCGCTTGGCAGAGGCAGACAAGGTCAGGTCCGGCCGATGATTTTGGCAAGACCCCGGAACAACCACAGAACAGCGCCCATCATCAGGCTGAGAAATGCGATCATGACGGCCCAAAACGCCGCGATCGGTATCGCAAGGACACCGGCTATCATGGCGATCGGATCACGCTTGGGAAGCGTTGGCATCATCCAGCTCTTCGTGATCACATCGCGGTTGATCCGTTTTTCGGCAAGCCGCGACGCCTCACGCTTCTCGCGCAAACTGTCGTTGGTGATGATCACTTGGGACATGGATGACCTCATATCGATTCATGCGACCAGACATGGCCGCACTCGAAGTTTAGGCCGGGAAGCACGATCCGTCAAAGGCGGACAGGCGACACCTGACAGCTGTTTCGTATATAATCCCTGAACACGCCCATTCATGGTTAGCCGAATTCGCGTTCTTCTGCAGAGGAAAGGGACTTTATGAGACTTTTTTGCTGGAAATCAGGAATCGGTTGTCTATTGGCGGTCGGGCTGTATGTCGCCGGCAGTACCCCAGCTTCCGCCGCAGACATCAGACGAGTCATGGCCGCCGAAATTGATCCCGTGGCTCCGACCGCCGCCATGGCCACCTCGGAAGGCCGAAAGTCCGCGTCAATGTGGGGTGGACAGGCCGACTTCAACGTCGGGCCGGTCGCAACGGGCCCGGAAATCTGGATCGGGAATTTCAACCGGAAGGGACCGCTGAACCCGGACGACCGAGTCCGCCGCGAGGACCTTCAATTCGGGGAGCAGCACAAAGTTGAAGCGACGCGCTTGCGCTGGACTGTGTCCCTCTATGAGAAGCCGTCGTCTCTTCGTGGCTGGTTCGTCCGCGGAGGATATAGCTACACGAAGATCAACAGTCGGGCGAAACGTGACTTCAACGTCAACTATCTCGACTCGACTGCCACGAACCTGGAGTCTGACATCACGGACACAAGACACGGCCTGATGGCAGGATTCGGACAGCGGTGGACGTTCTTTGACTCCAGTCTGACGGCGTCCGTCTCGATCAGTGCAACGTTCAATCTTTCGCGCAGTGTTTCCGAGGCTGATCTCGATCCGGACGCGAGAACCGACTATGAGGACTTCATCGAAGACACGCCCTACGCTCGAATGTCGAACAAGTCCGTACCAGAGGCGAACCTTTCGCTCGGTTGGTTGATCTGAAAATGACCGACCCGATATCGACCTCTGCCTCCACTGATTCGGTGTTCATCGCAGGAATTCTTGGCGCTGTTCAGGGCGCCACAGAATTCCTTCCAGTTTCCAGCTCCGCACATCTGATCGTCGTTTCCTGGATGATGGAGGGCAAACCGCTTCCACTATCCATGAATGTTGCGTTGCACGTCGGAACCGCACTGGCGGTGCTTGCCTACTTTTGGAAAGATTGGCTGAACCTCGCGCGAGATCTGCTGCTCAGGATCTTCCGGGGAACTCGCTCCTTTGGCGCCGACAAGCTGGCCCCAGCACTCGTACTTGGTTCATTGCCGGCCGCTGTCATCGGCATCCTTTGGCAGGATCAGATTGAGGCCAAACTCCACCACCCGCTGATCGTCGTCGTGCCATTGGCGCTCGTCGGTGTTCTGCTATGGTGGGGAGACCGACGTAGTCCATCGACGCGGAAGATCAACGATCTAACACTGCGAGATGCGATCCTCATCGGTCTCGCGCAAGCAAGCGCGCTCTTCCCGGGAGTTTCACGAAGCGGAGCGACCATCCTCGTGGGTCGCATTCTTCAGTTCAAACGAGAGGATGCTGCGCGTTTTTCATTCCTGCTTGGAGCTCCGGTAATCGTTGGAGCAGCGATTCTCAACGCAAAACATCTCGCCGCGCACGCAGGCGATCCAGTATTTCAGGTCGGGGTTGGGGTTTCTGCCGTGACCGGTTGTCTCGCGATTGGGTTCCTGCTGACGTTTCTGCGCAGGTTCGGCTTTGCAGCATTCATGATCTATCGCGTGGCACTCGCCATAGTCATCGCGGTAATTGCGCGATAACGGTCCAAGTTCCCGGCGCCTTAAGGGCAGCCACTCTTTCGTAATGCACAATTGGAAAGGGCTTCGCGACCGTCAACTTCTGGACCGCGAAGCCCCTTCGTTCAGATCTCAAAAATAAACTTCAGAAGTTCCCGATGACCCCAACGCCGACGGTGTTGTTCCGCAAAGTCTTGTCGCCACCATCCTTCCCGGGGAACTTTCCTGACACCGATCGGATTGCCAGATACGGCTGCCAGTTCTCTCCCGCGTTCAGAAAATAGGAACCAACACTGATTGCCTGTGCATTGTCATCGAAGCTGTAATCGCCCGTCGCGACATCGACGCTGTTCGACTTCACGTCTTCGGCAGCGCCGAGTCCATCCTTCTCACCTGAGCGTTCGAAACTGTTGAACCAAACAAACGGCTTGGCCATGTTCTCGATCGTGTAGTCGAGACGAAGGGAGAGGTTCGTATAGACCAAAGCCTTGTCCTCAAAGCCTTCGCCGCTGGTCTTCGCCTTTTTCTTCGACCGATCGTCGCGCAAATAGTCGAACACAGCATTCATCATGCCGAGCTTTGCCTTGATGCCGACGTCGAAGAATCTCGAGTGATTGATGTCGTACTGACCAACCTGCAAGAGAGGAGTGATCGCGCCGAAATCTCCTTTGTATTCGAAGATAAATGCCGGCTGCTTTGAGGTCTTGTTCCATGAACCTGCCACCGCTGTCGAACCGCTGCCCTCGACTTCAGGCGTTTCCGGATCATCTGGCCCTGATGATTTAGACACGTCGTTCACCAGCTCGAAGCTGAGTTCTCCGGCCACCTTGAGTTTCACGCCGAAAGCATTCGCATACTTGTTGAACGGCATCTTGTACGGGCTCTTGCCCCAGATGTTCATGTAGTCGTCGTCGATGTTCATCCAACCACCCTGCTTGACGCGAGTCTTGCCGGCCATGATGCCGACAGCCTTCATCGGATACCAGGTGGCGTTGGCCAATTCGATCAGACCATCGCTTTTGCCGTGCTGCCAGGAGTCAGACAGGAGGCTGAGTTTCAGTTTGTATTCGACGTCCGGGTTGAGCTTGCCGGTGAGTCCGAGCTTCGCCGCATTCAATCGGATCCGAGTCGTGGCAGAATCCTTCTCCCACTCCTTGGCGATCCCATCGTCGTCCCACGTCAACTCACTACGGAACTCGCCAGTCAGCACCGCTTCATCCAAACCGATCTTCAGACTCTTGCCCGATTCCGACTGTCCCATGAGCGCTGAAGGCGACGCGATCAATAGACCAAGAGACCCGACCAAACTGGCACTCAAGATTCGAATTCCCACAGCTTTCACCCTCCTTGTGAAGAACAATTATTCTCAACTCAATCAGGATAGACGTTCGATTCGGTAAAGACCCTTCTTGTTGATCACGAGGCGAATGTGATCATGAATTGCGGCCGACGCGTCTGAACTCTTGCCGAGTCGTGAGTACTTCAGCACGACGTCCATATGGTAGACCTTCGGCATTTTCATTTCGATGACCTTGCCGCTTGGATCGAGAATTTCTGTCGATTGCTCTGGATCGTCGAGCTTTGAAAGAAACGCATGCACGTTGAGACGAAGAATGTCGTGAACCGCATTGATCGGATAGAAGTATCGCCCGAGGATTTCAGGGCGCAACCGAATGACCTTTCGATACTTGATCACATCCTCAGGACCGTCATCAGCCTCGAGACCATCTGGATCGGCTAGCTGACGCAGCTTACGAATCTCTTCAGGAATCCGATCCGGCGTCAAAAACTTCGTGTACTCCGAGATACTTCCGATCTGCCATTTGTGGCCACTGGCGGTCTCAAAATAGATCCGCTCACTGTTGTCCGGAATCTTCACAAAGGGTCCAGATCTGAAATAGCTTCGGCCGACCTCTTTGATTCGGTCCTTCAGGATGTACGCAAGGATGAATGCGGTGATCAGAACGAAGGTTCCACCGCTCAAATGCTGAAACAGATTTCCGCCGGAACTCATCGCTCTTGAACGAATCACGATCTCGGCGGCAACTGCCCAAAACGCCGCAAGACCTGCCGCGATCATCGCGCCCAACTGCTGCTGAAACGCAAACATCGGTCTGGTTCGAACGGCCAAATAGAGCACCCGCCAGACTCGACGCTTCAAAGCACCGCGACGGTAAACATAGTGTTCAATCTCTGTCGGTAGACTGCCGCGATCCACCCAGACAAATCCCGCCCGGTCGGAATACCAGTGCTCGAGACGAGAGTACGCGCGAAGTTTTCGTCGAAATGCCTGAAACTCGGCGCCTGCTGCGAGTGGGTCAACCGAGTTCAGAATTCGGATCATTCGAGCTACGCCATCCCTGAAACGATACGCCATGTACTCGTCGACAAACATGACCTCATTGCGGAGCAACTTCGCGCGGTCTTCCGGGAGTTTTCGACAATCCGCGACAATACGACGCCATTCGCGCATCAGGTTATATGACTTGCTCAAAATCTCAGAAGCATTGGTCAGCGTATCGATGAACTCATCGGTAACGGCGCTATCGGCGGTATTCGCAGAGATCTTTTCACGATAAACCTTTCGAATTTTCTTCGCGCGCCGCTCAACTCGTCGAAGCAGATAGCTCACGAACGAACACGCAAAGAGTCGAGCCTCGTCAACGATCAACTTCTCGTCGCCGAGTTTCGAACCTTTTGCGGCCTCTGCGACAAAACTGCGAACAACGTTGATTGGCGACCGCGATGAACCCGCGCCGACACCGAGGAGCTGTTTGTAAGACATCTCGGGTTCACGCAGGCGAATAAGCGGTCTCAAGTCGTTGTAGAATCTTTCCTTTGGATAATTATGAGGCTTGATCCCCATCTGCCTTGGAAAGAATAGAAACGCCTCAACCTCATAGCGCAGAAGCTTGGCCCGCTTTCCGGGTGACTGTTCCAGAAGCGAATAATCGAACACCGCTTCAAGCTGTGTTCGATCATGTACTGCGATTTGTGACGTGATGTAGCGATCGGCGTTTGTGCGGCCAGGCTCCGGATCAGCTTCGGAAACGGACATCGGCACGTCGCTGCCTTGCTTGCCCGCGATCCCGCCTCGTTCATCTCGCGGCGGCGGCCAATTCTCAAGTTTGTTGAAGCCCATACTCGTCCGTCTTCCGAATGCACCGGGATAACGATCAAGCCTTCAAGACTGCTAAGGCGTCGCCGATCCCAACTTTTCCAGATGCGCCCGACCTTGGGGCGTCAAACTGCGTCCCCGTGGTCCTCGCGCCAAAAATCCGCGATGCACCAGGAACGGCTCGTAGACGTCTTCGATTGTTGCGCTGTCCTCATGCAAGGACGCCGCCAGAGTCTCGACCCCAACCGGTCCACCATCATACTGCTCAGCAATCACGCGAAGGATTGAGCGATCCGTTCGATCAAGGCCACTGGAATCCATTCCCTGTCGAGACAGCGCGCGATCTGCGACGGCAGCAGAGATTTCCTTCTCACCTTCCACGAGGGCAAAATCCCAAACCCGACGCAGGAAGCGATTCGCAAGACGGGGCGTCCCGCGGGACCGGAGAGCGATAGCCTTGGCTCCGGCATGTGTCATCGGGATACCGAGAATTCCCGCACTGCGATTCACGATGCTCATGAGCGCCGCGTCGTCATAGAAATCAAGTCGCTCCTGAATCCCAAAACGACTCAGCAATGGACGAGAAATCAGTGACAACCGTGTCGTCGCGCCGACAAGCGTGAACGGCGAAAGGGGCATCCGGACCGATCGAGCAGTCGGACCCTGACCGATCAGAACATCGATGGAGAAATCCTCCATCGCCGAATAGAGCACTTCCTCAACTTTGATCGACAGTCGGTGGATCTCATCAACGAAGAGCAAAGCACCGGGTTCAAGTCCCGCGAGAATTCCAGCGAGGTCTCCAGCCCGATCTATCGCGGGGCCGCTCGTCGCATGAAACGGAACACCAAGTTCGTTTGCTATAATGTGCGCAAGCGTTGTCTTTCCGAGTCCGGGTGGTCCATGCAGAATCACGTGATCCATCGGCTTCTTGCGAAGGCGCGACGCATTCACGTAGACGAGCAGGTTGTCCTTCACCGAATCCTGGCCGGGGTAATCGCCAAACCGGATCGGTCGAACGCCCAATTGGCTGTGCTCGACGACAAGGTCACTCTCGCGCTCGACTGGGTCAACGAATCGTCGATGAGCATCCGACCCCGTCGGAGTACCCGCAGTTTCATCTGTGGCAAATTCGCCTTTGGAAGCACGACCAGAACCTGCGGTCATTCGATCAATGCGAACCGCCGGCCGCGCCTTGCCTGAAGTAAGATCCTCGGACAACTCACACGCTCCGCAGTTCTATGAGAGCCTGTTTCAGGGCGGATTCAAACGTCCACGGAACTCCGTCCGCCGATCCCGACCGACCTGCGAGTCGGTCGACAACCACGACAACATCGCGCTCACGCCAGCCGAAATTGCCAAGTGCCGAAATGAGATCATTCCGGATCGCGTCGCCGTGACCGTCGTTGCCGTCGGCTACAGCCCCATCCAGGCTGTCGAACTCATCAAACTTGTCGAACAATGCACCAGACGAGTCACCCGGATTCGCAGACTCGGCTCCGCCAGCTGCCCCTGCCTTGCGACCACCAAAATCTGATGCGCCACCCGCCACAAGCTTTTCAATTTTTGGTTTCAACTCAACGATGAGTTTTTCAGCGAGTCGCTTGCCAATGCCCGGCACAGTCTCAAGAACCTCGGGGCGAGCCTGAAGCACCGCCGCGCGCAAGTGTCTTGGTGACATAGTCGAGAGAATGGACAATGCCGTCTTTGGACCAACGCCAGAAACCGATCGCAACACAACAAACATCTGCTTGCGCTCGAGGGTCCGAAATCCGAACAGCCGGATCACGTCCTCGCGGACGTACGTGTCGATCCAGAGAACAACAGGGCAGCCTTCGCGCGGGATGTCGCATAAATCCGAAAGCGGAGTCTCGACGCCATAGCCGACGCCATTCACATCAACCACCACACCAGTTGGTGAACGCGCTGCCACGGTTCCGCTGAGTCGCTCGATCATCCCTGAACCCCTGCTTCCGGCGTCGCCGGCATTTCGATGCGACTCCCAAGCCGCTGTCGAAGTCGTTCCACTAGCTCGAGAATTGACGCGGTTTCGCCGGCGTCATTGCCGGAATGCCTCTTCAGTCGCTCGCGAATCTCATCCACCATGCGCAAATCAGCCTCGCCAAGACCGATGAGCCCTTCCACAAGTTCATTGAAGTTACGCATGACGTATTTGAGATCATCGTGCTTGCGCAGGTGCAAATGTGACGTCCGCCATTGACCAGCTGCAATCTCGCGCATTTGCCGAGCGAGACTATACATGGGCCCCGCGATCCGATGGGTAAGCAGTACCGCCAATGCGCCAATGAAAATCATATTGAGAACGGCAGCCATGGCCATGGCCAGAAGGATCGGGGTCGGCAGAAAACGCGGGATCACGAGAATCTTGAAGATATACAGCGGATACAAAATCAATGCGGAGGTCAGCAGCGTCGAGAAAAAACCGACAACCACCGCGGCTCGCATATATCGGAACTGAAAATCACGATTAACGAGATAGATTCGCTTCGACTTTGCTGGCTTGGTCATAACCAAGGATTATAGCCGCACAAACGACGCGATTGCATAAGAAAATCGGGGTGCGCATGCCGTTCAGCACACGCACCCCGAAGATCGTAAAACTCAGCACTTCAGTGCGGAGACCTTGTCCATCCGTTCCCACGGAAAATCACTTCGTCCGAAGTGACCATAGGACGCTGTGGCGCGATAGATCGGTCGCAACAGATCGAAGGTTTCGATGATGCCGCGCGGGCGCAGCTTGAACGTCTTGCGCACCAGCTCGGCCAGATCCTTCGAGGAGTGCTTGGACGTACCGTAGGTTTCGACGAATACGCTCACTGGCTCAGCAACGCCAATCGCGTAAGCCAACTGCACGAGGCACTTGGTCGCAAGACCCGCAGCCACGAGATTCTTCGCCACATAGCGTGCCATGTAAGCTGCCGAACGGTCCACCTTCGACGGATCTTTACCGGAGAATGCGCCTCCACCATGCGCGCCATGACCACCGTACGTATCCACGATGATCTTGCGACCAGTCAGACCGCAATCGCCCTGGGGGCCACCAATCACGAACCGACCCGTTGGATTGATGTGGTACTTCGTGCCGGTAAGAAGCTCGCGCGGAATGACTTTCTTCACGCAATTCTCAATGACGTATTCAGACAAATCTTTGTGAGAAACATCCGGACTGTGCTGGGTCGAAATCACAACCGTATCGATGCGATTGAGCTTTCCGTTCTTGTATTCCGCAGTGACCTGGGACTTCGCGTCCGGTCGGAGAAACTTCACTTCGCGCTTACGGCGAGAGTCGGACAACTGTTTCAGCAATCGATGTGAGTAGCTGATCGTCGCCGGCATGAATTCTGGGGTTTCATCGCATGCAAATCCGAACATCATTCCCTGGTCGCCAGCACCCTGCTCCTGGTGGAGACCGGCGCCTTCTGTGACTCCCATACTGATGTCTGGAGATTGTTCCTCAACTACCGTGACAACTCCGCAGCTCTTGGCATCGAAGCCAAGTTCGCCGTCGGTGTAACCAATCTCGGCAACAACTTCGCGGGCGATCTTCGCGTAATCCACACGCGCGGTCGTCGTGATCTCGCCGGCGATGACCACGATCCCGGTCTTGACGAGAGTCTCACAGGCAACTCGGGAGTTCCGATCCTGCGCCAGAACCGCATCGAGGACGCCGTCGCTGATCTGATCAGCAACCTTGTCGGGATGGCCTTCGCTCACCGACTCGGACGTAAACAGATAATCGCCAGTCAAACCGCTCATCACAACCCCCTTCGCATACTGACCGTCACGCGGCCATGTTCGTCAAGAAAAGCATCACCAAGTCCCACTGCAGCACCAACATGATCGAGAAGCATCAACCCCTGGCGCCGAACGGATGGAAGGATTGCTCGTTCCTCCAGCCCAAACGCCGAAACAAAGTCTTTCGGTGCCATCCGCACCGGAACTCCCGATCGAAGCTTACCGGCAATCGCAGGGTCAGCTGGCGCCCAGCGTGGGACCCCAAGCTGAATGGCTGATGTTGAAATCAACAAGTCGCCAAACTCGCCAGCTGCCGCCTTTTCTTCTACATGTTCAAGGCGATGCGCGCAGCTGAGATCGACGCCCGATGCCGCGGAACGAAGTAGCCGCGTTAAGGTCGCGCATGTACCAAGTGCCTCGGCCAGAGACTTTACGAGCGAACGGATGTAAGTGCCTTTGGAACAGGTCACGACACAGTGCGCCACGCCGTTGGCAAAGCCCAGTAGCCGGAAATCACTGACAACCACCTCACGGCTCAAGTCCGCCAGGGGAACCTCAGAATCGCGCTGACCGCGAGCGTACTCGTACAGCGGGCGACCCTGGTACTTGACTGCAGAATACATCGGCGGGACTTGGGTTATTCGCCCATGGAAACCCTTGATTGCGGCATTGATCGATTCGACGGTGACGTGCTCCCAGGGAGCCGTTCGTATGACGGTACCGTCCGGATCCATCGAATCGGTTTCAGCGCCAAAACTGACGTCAAAATCGTAGGTTTTCGGCAGCTCAAGCAGAAAGTCCTGGAGTCTCGTCGCGTTCCCGAACAGGAGCGGGAGGACACCTTCAGCATTCGGATCCAGCGTGCCGACGTGACCCAACTTCTGCTTGCCGAGAAGCCGAGTCAAGGTCCGCGAGACGTCCTTCGAGATCATCCCCCGCGGCTTGTTGACGACAAGCATGCCTTGATAGAGCTGGGTTCTCGGCCGAACAGAATTAAGCAAGGGCGTTCATCCAAAACAGTTGTTTGCGGAAAATCTTCGTTGGAAGGGACGTTGCGTACGCACGACCCACCTCGGTCGCAGGCCCCGAGCGGGTTCACAAGCAATCAAATCTGCCGGAGCAGAACCTCGATGCGCTCACCGCGTTCGATACTCTCGTCATAAAAGAAGCGCAGTGCCGGGACCCGGCGAATATCGAGCTCTTCAGCGAGCCTCGTACGAAGGAACCCAGCAGCACGCTCAAGCCCCTTGGCAACGACATCAATCGGCGTCTCATCGATCACGCGGAAGTAGACGGAAGCCAGCTGCAGGTCAGGCGAGAGCTTGACCGCGGTAATGGCGACCAGCGCAAGACGGGGGTCCTGCATCTGTCCACCGCTGAACAAGTTTGCGACGATGTCACGTATCTCGTCTGCGAGTCGTTCTTTGCGAAGTCCCAACTTAGCTTCCTTTTCGGCCGGCCTCCCCAGCCCATGTCACAAACCCGCAGTTACAGGGTCGCAGCGGATTCTTCCAGAGTGTAGACCTCGACAACATCACCAACCTTGATGTCGTTGTAGCCCTCGATGCCGATCCCGCATTCGTATCCAGTTTGAACTTCGCGAACGTCATCCTTGAAGCGTCGCAGTGAACCAAGTTTGCCGCTGTAAATCACGATGCTGTCTCGCAGCAAACGAACCAGCGAACCGCGCATAATCTTGCCGTCGAGTACAAACGATCCAGCAATCGTTCCAATCTTGGGAACAGAAATCGCCTGACGCACTTCGGCGTGACCGATGACCACTTCCTTGACGATCGGCGGGAGCTTGCCGGCCATCACTGCCTTAACGGCGTCCACCAGCTCGTAAATGATCGAGAAGTACTTCAGCGGAACACCAAGCTGCTCAGCATGCTCATCAAGACCACGCACGGCGCGGACGTTGAATCCGATCACCACTGCCTTCGATGCTGCAGCCAAGGTGATGTCAGATTCGGTAACTCCACCGACACCGCGATGAATGATGCGATTACTGACGCGCGGAGTACTGAGCTTCTGGACCGACTCACAAACAGCCTCAATCGAGCCCTGCGTGTCGGCCTTGATGATCAACGCTACTTCAGCTTGTTCATCGGACTGAATCTTGCCGAGCAGATCGCTGAGGCTCGCTGCGCTCGACTTCACGCCGCCGCGCTTGAGATCCTGATCGATACGCCACTCGGAAGCTTCCCGTGCCGTGCGTTCGTCTTCCACAGCGTCCATTCGGTCGCCAGCTTCAGGAACACCTGAAAGACCGATAATCTCGACCGGAGTCGCAGGAGTCGCGAACTCGACGGAGCGACCAAGGTGATCGTGCATCGCCCGAACGCGCCCCATCTTCGTACCAGCGACGATGAAGTCGCCAGCGCGAAGGGTTCCAGACGTGACCATGACCGTTGCAACCGGTCCGCGTCCCTTGTCGAGATGAGCTTCAATCACCGTACCAGACGCCTTGCCCTCTTCAGTTGCCTTGAGTTCAAGGACTTCAGACTGAAGCAAAATCGCCTCGAGCAATTCATTGATGCCGATCTTCTGCAGAGCCGAGACCTTAACAAACTGTGTATCGCCACCCCACTCTTCAGACTGCACACCATGCTCGGTCAACTCGGAGTAGACGCGATCCAGATTCTTTGTCGGCTTGTCGATTTTGTTGATGGCAACAATCAACGGCACATTTGCCGCCTTTGCATGCGAAACGGCCTCGACTGTCTGGGGCATCACGCCGTCATCAGCTGCAACAACCAGCACGACGATATCTGTGAGCTTCGCACCGCGAGCACGCATGGCTGAGAAAGCCTCGTGACCCGGCGTGTCGAGAAATGCGATTTTCTTGCCGTTGCGTTCAGCCGTATAGGCACCAATGTGCTGCGTGATGCCACCGGCCTCACCAGCTGCCACGTTGGCCTCGCGAATCGCGTCGAGAATAGACGTCTTGCCGTGATCGACGTGACCCATGACGGTCACAATCGGCGGACGCGACTTCATTCCCGTAGCAGCTTCCTTGCGGCCGGCGTCGCCAAGAATATCCTCGATCGTCTTGACCGTGCTTTCGATGCCGAAACCAAACTCCTGTGCCAACAGCGTCGCTGTGTCCACATCGAGACTCTGCGTAATGGTCGCCATCATGCCTTGCGCCATCAGCTTCTTGATGATGTCGGCAGCCTTGACGCTCATTTGCCGCGCCAGATCACCAACCTGAATCTGGTCGCTCATTTTCACGACGCGGTATGCGGCTCGCGGGGTTGTAATTTGCGTCTTACGCAAATCCTTACGACGCTTGGCTTCACGACGCCCGCGAGGTGCGCTCGGCGTGTAGACAGTCGTCCGTACCTGCTGCGGAGCCGACGACGATTCAGCAGAAGACTCACCATCTGGGATTTCTTCTCCCTCAGAGCCATCGTCAATCTGGTTGAGGAGCGCACGAAGATGAAGACCAGCACCCGTTCGGCGAGCTTTCTTTAGTTTTGCTGCCGCCGCCGCTGCTTCTTCTTCTTCAGCGGTCAACCGTGAGCGATCTTTCGTCCCGTCGCGACGACGTGCCGCAAAAACGTCATCCGGCGCGGACTCGTCGAAACCACCCATCGCTCCAGGCGCATACGGGCCCGAACTGGGTGTACGTTCTGACAAAAGCCCAAGACCAGTCACCCGAGTTCCGCGACTATCTTCCTTGCGAATCGTCCGGCGTGAACTTTCCTGAGCCTGACGGCTGGCTTCGATTTCTTCAGGCGTGGCACGACGCACGATCGTCGCACCACCGGCTATCTGCCGGCGCCGAACCTCTGCTGCCGCAGCTCCAGTCGCTGCGGATCCAGTGGCCGAGGCCTCACCAGAAGGCGGCGTCTGTGTTGTTGTCGTCGGTGCAGGCGAGGACGAAGTGGATGACCGGGAAACAACTTCTTGCCGGGTCGCACCGTGAAGAGAAGATGCAGAAACTTCTGCAGCCGGCTCAACCGACGAGACGACTGGCGAGGGAGACGCAGCTGTTGCGCCAGAGTCTCTCGTTTCGGCAGACGATTTAGTATCACGTTCTGCGACTACCTGAGGTGCTTGCGGCACAACGGCCGGAGCTTCCTGCACGGGCGCCGCTTGCTCAGCGACTTGCTCTGCAGGCGCTGTCTCGGCAGCCGGCTCTTCAGCCTTGCGACGACGCAGGACCACCTTCGGTGCTCCAGCAGCAGTCGGCTTGGCCGCGCTTGGTGCTACTGCGCCCTTTATGTCAGCACGGAGCTTCTCTGCTTGTTCAAGCGAGAGAGTGCTCTGATGACTGGCAACTTCGAAACCCATCGCCTTCAACTTGGTCATGGCGACCTTGTTATCGATGTTGAGTTCCTTGGCCAGCTCGTAAACGCGGATCTTCGCAGTCATCAAACCCCCTCACCGTCCATCCTCAAGTTCCGCCTGGAGATAGCGATCTGCTGCTATCTGTACGGTGCGGGCAATGCCCAGCGACAACCCGGTCTTCTGCGCCACTTCTTCTGCCGAGTCGGCGATGATGTCACCGATCGTGCCGTAACCTGCGTCAGCCAATGCATGCGCCGTCGCCTCACCAACACCACCGAGTTTCATGAACACGGCAATGCGATCGTTGCGGGCAATCTCAGCAGCCGATGGCTGCGGAATCGCGTCTTCCGGCTCCGCCGATGCATCTTCCGGAGCATCTTTGGCTTCTGCCGCACGAGCTGCAGCGAGTGCAGCCTCTGAACCAGCCATCTCTCGCGCTGCCGCAATCACGGTTTCCGCGTCGGCTTCTTCCAGGTTCAGCAGGCGTACAAGTGTACGCGGGCTGAGGGCCGATACCTCGGCCGGCGTTTTGATTCCTTCGTTGACCAGAACCTCAGCCTGCATTTGACCAAGTCCCGGGATGCTCGCAACCAGCGCCTTCGCGCCAGCCAGCTCTTCCTCAAGCTTCTTCTCGCTCTTGATGTCGAGGCGCCAGCCAGTGAGCTGCGCCGCGAGTCGAACGTTCTGTCCGCGCTTGCCGATTGCCAGCGACAGTTGATCGTCACCAACAACGACTTCCATGCTGTGGTTCTGCTCGTCGACGATGACCTTCGATACAACAGCCGGAGCCAACGCGTTGCAGACGAGGCGAGCCGGATCTTTGTCCCACGGAATGATGTCGATTTTCTCGCCGTTCAGCTCCTGAACAACAGATTGAACGCGGGAGCCCTTCATGCCGACGCAGGCACCGACGGGATCAACCGACGAATCACGGGAGTAAACCGCGATTTTCGAGCGATAGCCTGGATCCCTTGCCGCGCTTTCGATCGTTACGATGCCGTCATAGATTTCGGTAACGGCTTGTTCAAACAACTTGATGAGAAAGCCAGGGTGCGCGCGCGACATGATGATCTGGGGGCCGCGCGACGACCGCTTAACTTCCATCACATAGCCCTGGACCCGATCCTTCACGCGGTAGCGCTCAGTCGGCATCTGTTCGCGATAAGGAACGATCGCTTCGGTTCGTCCAAGGTCGACGATGATGTCGCTGCGTTCAAGGCGCCGCACGTGGCCGCTGAGAACTTCACCGACGCGATCCTTGAACTCTTCGTAAACTTGTGCCCGCTCAGCATCGCGAACCTTTTGCACGATGATCTGCTTTGCCGACTGCGCAGCAATGCGGCCGAACTGGTTGGTATCGATCTTGACGCCAAGTGCGTCGCCGATCTGTGGTTCGTTGTCTGGGTCGAGCTTTTGCGCGTCTGGGACCGTGATTTCACGATCCTTGTCCTGCACTTCTTCAACGACAGTGCGAAACTGGAAAAGCTCGATTTCATCGAGATCTTCGTTGTAGTGCGCCTCGAGATCAGCAGTCATTCCAGCCGTACGTCTGGCAGCGTGAATCACTGCCTGCTCGAGCGCGTCAACGATCACAGCCTTATCAAGACTCTTGTCCCGACTCACAGCCGCAATGACTTTCTTCAGTTCAAGATCGCCATCTGCAGAATCAATCAGCGTCATGACTCCATCACCCTCGTTCCATCATGCAAAACATTCTTAACAAACGCCTCAAACTCAGTCGGCGTGAGAATCCCAATCGTAAACAAGCTTCGCCTTTTCCACGCACGCGAACGGTATCGCGTGCCGACTTCCCGAAACGTCCAACGTCAGCAGACCATCGCTTGAAACATCCAGCAGACGTCCAGAAGCGATTCGGCGGTTCAGACCAACTTCTGCGGGAGCGGCTGCAATGAGACGAACCTCAACCTCGGAGCCGACATAACGGGCAAAATGCTCGAGGCGGCGCAATGGCCGTTCGATCCCCGGAGAACTTACCTCCAGCGTGTAAGCACCGGTGATCAGGTCGTCGAGTTCGGGGACATCCATCAGCAGCGCGTTGACCGCAGCACATCCGTCGAGGTCGATAGCGGCATTCGAAGACTTACGGTCGACGTAGACGCGGAGCGTTCGCGAGCCCGCAAGCCACTCGACATCAACGCATTCAAAGCCATGGGAAGCAATCAATCGCTCGACGAGCTCAAAAACGCGATCAGCAAGACCCGCCTTGCGCTCTCCTGGCTGCAAACGACTACGTTCGCCGATCGCCAGGTTCTGATCGCCGCCTGATTCGAGATTTGCCGACAATGATTCCAATTTCGTCCAGTGTGTCCGTAAAACGGGTCCAGAAAACAAAAAAGGCCCAACCACGGTGATCCACGCGAGCAGTTGCTCTTCTAGTGCGTGGGCCGTGCGGCCTGATTCTTCAAGTCTTCCCGACAATTGCATCCAAAATGATTGGAACGCCGATCGCCGGTACGACCTATAGAATTTCAGCTCCGTCCGTCCAGAAAATCTGAAAGGCCGGTGGGAGTTAACACACTGGGCGCAAAAACACAAGGTTGGCAGATCGCACAGATTTTGGGGTTTTGTTCCGAAATTTCACTGATTTCGGCTCGTCTGCGGTTCGGTGGTGACGCCAGACTCCCTTGAACTTCCACCTACAAGAGATCGTGAGCCTCACAGCCCAGTCCATTTTCGCCGATACCCTCCATGATTGACCTTGGTTGGTCCAACAAACTTCGGGGACGCCATGTTTTTGCGCAAGTTGTTCGGTGGCAAAACAACAGATTCGGACACCCCATCCGGGAGCACCGACGGACTTAGTCTGACCAATCCCAATGTCGCCAGTTCCGGGGGGCGCGAAAAACGCAAACACGACCGCTGGCACATTCTTTCTTCCAGCTTTTCCCGGCTTGAGTTCGGAAGCGATCCAAACGGTCAGCGGCTGGATCTGCACAACATTAGTTACGGCGGGATTGCCTGCGTTGACGGACCGGCAGCGGAAAGCGTGGCGCACGGCCAACCATTCGGTGCCAAGCTTGTGATCGCAACTCGACACATCAATATGCGGCTCACCTCCGTTTACCGACGACATGGCATTGTGGCATTCCGGATCTTACACGAGACGCCGGACACGCTTGTCTCGATGCGGGACCTCATCGAAAGCATGCGCGCTGGTGCATCTCTGGCGCCGGTGCAAAAGGTGAATGTTGCGGATCGCTACAAAAGCGACGATTGGACCTGTCTGCATGGCGAAGAGAAAATCGCGCTCGTGTTTCGAACCGTAGCAAACGGGGATATCGTGGAAGCGCTGATGACCTTCAAGGGGGACGGCGAAGTCTATACTGAGGTGGCACTCAGGAACGGTCGCATCTCCACCAGCCAATCGGTGGTGACATCTGGTGTGGCTCCGCAGATGAACGTTTCGTCAGGTGTCGATCGCCTGACGATTGAACGAGCCTGCTTCATTCTGCTCGCCATGCAACCAACGGCCACGAGTGTGTCAATGCGACCATTCATCGCGATGCTGCTCAAGGAACTAGGCTTCAAACCGCCAACCTGACAGGCCATCTGCAACCATCAATTGCAGATATCGCCCGCCACGCACAGCAGTTCACCAAACCGAGACGACCCCGAATGGTTGTGAAGCCATAGAGCAAACTCGCGGATGGAATATACCGGCATGTAGCCTTGCTCATCCGGATTTTCCTTAGTCCCAGTGACGACACGACCCACAAAGCGAGCCATGTCGCTTGAGTTCTGATCAACCGCGATGAATCGAACGCCACGCGGGACAAACGAGCGAAACGAATCCGGGTTCAGGGCGTATCCATCCGCGAATTCGGTTGTGTTGATTTGTTGAATGTTGTCCTGATCAACGACGATGACTCCACCACGAATAATCGTGTGACCGTTGATGATCGTGTGGCCATTGATGATCGTGTGGCCGTTGATAATGGAATGGCCGTTGGTCAAGATGTAGCCATTTGACGAACGCGGCGAGCCAGCCTCTGCGAATGACTCTGAAGTCTCAGCCCCAAACCCGAGTACTTCCTGCAATGCGATCCGTCCGGGCATCGATGCAACTGATCGATTGCTGCCGAAACTTCCGTAATCGCAGTCTGGCCGCAAATTCAAAAGAAGTAGCATTCGATCGAAGGGATTGAAGCGGACAGCACAGGTTTGGTCTTCACGCGGCGCGCCAGAGAGCGTCGCACGGAAGGTCAGGTTGATCCCGATCAGACTGTTCGAATCGTTTGGTCGCTCCGTTGAGATACCGACCACTTGACCAAGTTCGTTCACGACCGGACCGCCCGACATTCCAGCTTCGGCGAGTTCGGTCGCGTCCGTCGCGTAGGACTCCAGCTTGAACTTGGGCAGCGATCCGAAATTGGACGTGTCATCCGTCTGAGCATTTGCGCTCGACATCCAACCCACGCGATGCACAAGTGCTCCCGCCGTAACGGCCGGATAACCAAACACATGGAAACGGGCATCTGGCCGAACAACCGAAGCGAACCGCAAACCAGAGATTGCAGTACCAACCGGCAGGCCCAGAGCAGCAGAAACCTCTGGGACGCGCGAGGCGTCGACGTAAAGCACGGCTACGTCATCCTCGACGCTGCGCGCGACCAAACGAGCCGCAGACTCGATTGCCGTCCCGCGCACGTGAATGTCGTAAGAAATACCTTGAGCGAATGGCCGCAAAACCCCGGTCACACCGCGCGAATCATCGACGCCGTCTGCAGCAGCGATGTTGCCATCATGTGAGTAGGCAAGCGGAAAGAGGTGCGCGGCCGTCACCACAAACACGCCGCCGTCGCTGACAGCTGAAAGTTGGTTCAGCTTCTCGGCTGTCGACGATGGGAACAAGCGAACGATCGGCGCCAGCGATTTCGCGAGAAACCCAGACCCGAGTGAAAAGCTGCCATGCATCGTGATGCGAACCACGGCAGGTGAGGTCAGCCGCTCCATAGCGTCAGATTCCGTTGAAACCACGAGTGGCATGCGCCCTGCGGCTGGATCTGGCGACGCGGTTGAAGACGAGCTGGCCTGCATCGCCTCGACCGGGTTCGACGATTGATCGCCTTCGTCAGGTACGATGATCCTGAAAACGCTGTTCGGATGGGTGAATTCTTCAGAACCGAACTTCAGTCCGATCGAAAAACCGATCGTGCCAGCCGGTACATTTTCGGCGAGTCTAATCTCGGACGTGCAGCGCCGACCGAACTCACTCTCGGCTGCGACGCAATGCGGAGTAGAAAACCTGACGTAAGGGTTACTCCAGACACCGGTCTCTGGGTCCAGGCGCAGTTTGTTGGCGCCAATTTCAGCCCAGGTTCCGCGCATCCGCGGCACAAGCGACCTGCTGGCGATTTCCGATGAGTAGTACTGCTCAATACGCAGGATTCGGTCGGTCGACTGATGGCGCAGCACCGCGGGAATTCCAGAC